>ERZ780178.2648-NODE-2648-length-10240-cov-4.349239_pt1 | contig 10240 bp, 7 predicted proteins | sample MGYA00511018_ERZ780178 | MGnify/ENA primary metagenome ERZ780178 (study PRJEB29588, sample SAMEA2151439) | human gut metagenome | biome: human gut; feature: human-associated habitat; material: faeces | place: Denmark | collected 2008/2010 ...
CCCGGGCTCCCGCCGCGCCAGCGCGTCGAGCTCAGCCGTGATGTAGGTGCCGCGCGGCTTGCCGAGCGCCTGCTCGCCCTCGGCGTCGAGAATGCGCACGAGCGTCATGCGCACGCCGCGGCGGTCGGTCTCGCGCGCGAGCACGCCGGACAGCCGTGTCTGCTCGCCTGCCGAGCGCTCAAAAAGTTCCTTTGCCTCCATTGCCAGATCGGTTCTTGGCAGCATTTGACTCACCTCCCGCTTAGTTTTCTGCCCGCATGTGCGCACTATGCGAAATTTTTTAAAAAATCCGAAAAAAAAGATTGATTTTATGGACCTGTGCCGCTATAATGTATTTCTGCATGAAACGGTATTAGTTTCTCATATTCACGCTATTGGAGGAGGTGTAGTTATGCCCAACATTAAGTCTGCCAAGAAGAGAGTTCTGATTGCCAAGGTCAACAGCGAACGCAATAAGGCCGACAAGTCCGCACTGAAGACCACCCTGAAGAAGTTCGAGGCTGCTGTCGCAGAAGGCAATCGCGAGCAGGCCGATAGCGCTTACCAGGCTGCAGTTCAGTCCATCGACAAGGCTGCCGGCAAGGGTATTCTTCATAAGAATGCTGCCGCCCGCAAGAAGAGCCAGATCACACTGAAGATGAACAAGCTGGCCTGATGCCGAATGCTGCGAAATAAATGCCCCTCGGAGCTGTCTTCGGGGGGATTTTTCGCGCCCATTTTTAAGAACAAGCTTGCCCCCGCAGGGGGAGATACTATATAATATACAAAACCAAGGCTCCCTTGCGGAAAGGGAGCTGGCGCCGAAGGCGACTGAGGGATTGTTGTCGCAAATTTGTGACTGCCCTATGTCTCCGACGGCCCCTTCTTTTCCGTCTTGCCGGAAAAGAAGGGGGAGAAAAGGGGCGCTTGGTTACGATTTTCTGCATTCTGCATCTGAATTTAGGTTAGACCCTAGTTTTCAGGCGTCGTTCCACTCGATACTCACCCTACGGGTATCGTACTACGCGCCGCCTGATACGGCACACCAGATTTGCAGCTAGTTGCCTCAGAACAATTGCCGTCAATAGAAGACGCGGTGGAGATCCGGATAATTTGTACTTTCTTGCGGGAAGTGTACATCCAAGGCTCCCCTTGTCAAGGGGAGCTGGCGCGGAGCGCCTGAGGGGTTAGCCCGCCGCGGCGGTCAAATGGCTTCCCCTCATAGGGGAAGGCTTTGGATCGAGCCCTGCGGGGCGGCATGAATTACGACAGGAAAGGAGCGCGGGATGGATCTGTTTTCTTCGGTGCGGGAGCTGCATGGCGTTGGGCCGGCGCGGGCAGCGCAGCTGGAAAAGCTGGGGATCCGCACGCTCTATGACCTGCTGGCCTTCTTCCCGCGCGACTATGAGGACCGGACGAACCCGGTCACGATCGCACAGCTGCAGCCGGGCGTCCCGGCCTGCTTCCGGGCGATGGTCGTCTCACAGCCGATCCTGCGCCGCATCGGCGGCGGGCGGGACATCACGAAGCTGACTGTCGCCGACGAGACCGGCAAGCTGACGCTCAGCTACTTCAACCAGCCCTACGTCAAAAACCAGCTGCATTACGGCGAGAGCTATTACTTCTACGGCGCCCTGCAGCCCGAGCACGGGATGCAGATGGCGAACCCCGCGCACGACCCGGCGGACAGGCCCGGCGCCGTGACGAACCGGCTGCTGCCGGTGTATTCGCTGACGGCGGGACTTTCCAACCGCCTGATGACCCAGTGCGTGCAGCAGGCGCTCACGTTCGCGGCGGAGCTGCTGCCGGAGATCCTGCCGGAACAGGTCCGGCGGGAATATGATCTTTGCGGCGTGACCGAGGCCTATACGACGGTCCACCAGCCGCCCGATTGGCCCGCGCTGCAGCGGGCGCGCAAGCGGCTGGTGTTTGAGGAGTTTTTCATCTTCTCCGCGGGCCTGGCCGTCCTGCGCGCGTCCAGGACGGAGCTGTCGGCCGAGCCGTATGCGGCGGACTGCATGCAGGGCTTTTATGCCGCGCTGCCCTTCCGTCTGACCGGCGCGCAGCAGCGCGCGATCGACCAGATCCTGCAGGATCTGACCTCCGGCCATGTGATGAACCGGCTCGTGCAGGGCGACGTCGGCAGCGGCAAAACGGCCGTGGCCGGCAAGACGATGGTCGCGGCTGCCGCGTGCTTCTGCGCTGTGCAGAACGGCAGACAGGCCGCCTTTATGGCACCCACGGAAATTCTGGCCGAGCAGCATGCGCGGACGCTCACGCAGCTGCTCGGGCCGCTCGGCGTGCGCGTGCTGCTGCTGACCGGCTCCAGAACTGCCGCGCAGAAGCGCGCCGCGCGCGAGCAGCTCGCCTCCGGCGAGGCGCAGCTGGTCGTCGGCACGCACGCGCTTTTGAGTGAGACCGTTGTGTTCCGCGACCTCGGCCTCGTTGTGGCCGACGAGCAGCACCGCTTCGGTGTGGCCCAGCGGACGAAGCTCACCGAGAAGGGCCGCAGCCCGCATCTGCTCGTCATGTCCGCCACGCCCATCCCGCGCACGCTGGCGCTGATCGCCTACGGCGATCTGGACGTGTCCGTCATCGACGAGCTGCCGCCGGGCCGCCGGCCGGTCGAGACCTTCCTCGTGAGCGAGGCGCTGCGCGAGCGGCTGAACGGCTTCATCCGCAGGCAGTGCAGCGAGGGCCATCAGGTCTATGTCGTCTGCCCCGCCGTGGAGGAGAGCGAGGACGGGGTCCTCCGCTCCGCCGAGGCCTGGGCGCAGACGCTGCAGCAGTCCGTCTTCCCGGACCTGCGGGTCGGCCTGCTGCACGGAAAGATGAAAAGCGCGGAAAAAGACGCCGCGCTGGCCGCCTTCTCCGCCGGCGAGACCGACATCCTCGTCGCCACCACCGTGGTGGAGGTCGGCGTGGACGTGCCGAACGCGACGCTGATGGTGATCGAGAATGCCGAGCGCTTCGGCCTCAGCCAGCTGCACCAGCTGCGCGGCCGCGTCGGCCGCGGCGGGGCGCAGAGCTACTGCGTGCTCGTGAGCGGCACGCGGCAGGAGGAGACGAAAAAACGCCTGGAGGCCCTCTGCCGGACGACTGACGGCTTTCAAATTGCAGAGCAGGACCTTGCCCTGCGCGGACCAGGCGATTTCTTCGGCAGCCGCCAGCACGGGCTGCCGCTTTTGAAGGTCGCACGCCTGCAGATGGATTTGGAGACACTACAGGACGCACAGCAGGCCGCAGCCGCTGTGATTCAAACCGCAGACAGCCTGAACGCCCCGGAACTCGCCCCCCTCAAAGCAAGAGTCGAGGCCCTGTTCACCCGTCAGGAGGTCAGTTTGAACTGACCGATTTTGCGGCCGACGATACTTTTATCAATGTGATAACGCTTTTTGAAATTAGCGACTGCCCATCAGCATTTTCTTTTGCTTTTCCAAAACCCTTCTCCAAAAGAAAACGAGCCCGGAGGGATTTCGATTTCCCTCCGGGCCTCCTTGAACCGACCAGAAAAACCGCTTCGGTTTTTCTGGACTTTTCCCGCGATAGCTGAAAATCCAATGCGAATCCGTACTGCCCAATTTTTTATCCGCAGGACGTTTCACCGCAAATATTCAAACGCAACTGCTCACAAATCCGTTGTCCCGTATCAGGCGGCGCGTAGCTGAAACTCGTAAGGTGACCACCGAGTGGAACGCCAAACTAAAATATTGGTGCTTACCTGAATTCAGATGCAGAACGCACCAAACGCATCCAAGCACTCTTTTCTTCCCTATCTTTTCTCTTGCGAGAGAAAAGATAGGGCCGCCGGAGGCGCGTCAGAAACGACCACGACGGAACGAGCCGCCGCAAGCGACGTCTCTTATCCTCTGTGCTCGTTTCTTCCTTTCCAAACCGCAAACTGAATTTGCGGTTTGGGTTTTATCGCAAATTTGCGACAACAATCCTTCAGTCACCTTCGGTGACAGCTCCCTTTACACAAGGGAGCCTTTGGATCGGCTCAGAGGGCCTCCACTGCGGCGCGGACTTCGGCCATCATGGGGATGGAGGGGGCAGCGCCGGGGCGGGTAACGGCGATGGAGGCGGCCATGGCCGCATACTGCATGGCGTCCTTCCGCTCCATGCCCTGCGCCAGACAGCCGACAAAATACCCCATGAACGTATCCCCCGCGCCGGTCGTATCGACCGCCTGGACCGGATACGCGCACTGCCGGATCTCCACGCCGTCCTTCCAGCTGACGGATCCTTCGGACCCGAGCGTCAGCAGAATGCCGAGCCCGGGATAGCGCGCCCGCAGCGCGGCATAGCCCTCCTCCGGCGTGGAGCAGCCCGCGATCGCGGCGCATTCGATCTCGTTGACCACGAGCCAGTCGACGCCGGTCAGATCGGCCGCCAGTACCTCCCCGGAGATGGGAGAAGCGTTGAGCACCACGCGCAGCCCGCGGCCGACCGCCGCGCGCAGCAGGTAGGTGAAGTTTGAAAGCTCGTTCTGCATCAGCAGATAATCGCCCGGGGCAAAGTGTGAGAGCACGGCGTCGATGTCCTCCGGCGTGACGGCCTGGTTGGAGCCGCCGTAGAGGAAGATGCAGTTCTGTCCGTCGGGCTGGACCTGGATGATGGCGTGGCCCTGCGGGGTCTCGGTGCGGCCGAGATACCGCAGATCGACGCCGCAGCCCTCCAGCAGCTGCGCCAGCGGCTCGCCGCCCGCGCCGAGCATGCCGGCGTGGCAGAGTGTTTGGCCGCTGCGCGCCACGGCGATGGACTGGTTCAGGCCCTTGCCGCCCGCGTTCTGCGTGTAGCCGGCCGTGTGGATGGTCTCGCCCGCGCGGCAGAAATGGTCGACGGCGTAGACATGATCGAGATTGAGAGAACCAAAGTTGACGACGTTCATAGAAAAAACCTCGTTTCCGGAATGTTATACAGCTATAGTGCCTGTATTTTGGCCGGAAGTCAAGCCCTTTTTGCGCTCAGTCCGCCACGACCGGGACGGCGTCGGGCGGGATGGGGCAGACGTAGCCGCCCTCCGCGGCCTGATCGAATTCCGCCTTCGCCTGTGCCAGCCGCTCCGGCTGGGTAAACAGGTCGATCGCCGTGCAGGCGATGACGCGGCCCGCGTGCAGCGCGGCCTTGTGCGCGATGGAGGTCGTGCCGCAGGAGACGATCTGCCAGCTGTGGCCGGGGCAGCCGTTCGGGATGGAGGCGACGGAGCACTGCGCCGTGGGGCACAGCCAGCTCACATCGCCCACGTCGGTCGAGCCCGCGCGGAAGGCTTCGCCCGTAAAGTAGGGGAGCAGGAAATCGTTCATCGCGTGGCCGGAGGTCTGCTGCAGCGCGCGGATCTTGCGGGCGTAGTCCGCCTGCATGCGGCTGCCGGTGCCGGGGACGGCCTGGTTGCTGGAATAGGTCGCGGCGAGCTTTTTGGCGAAGTCCAGCTCCTCCGGGGTGTACTGCGGCACGCCGAGGGCGGCGAAGTTTTCGTGCATGAGGGTCTCGAGCGTGCGGTTCGGCAGGCAGTCGGCCGTGCCGTCGATGAACTTGCGGGTATAGCTCGTTTCGGTCATGAGCGCCGCGCCGTCGGCGATCTTGTCGACACGCGCCTGCAGCTTCACGGCCTCGGCCACGTGTTTCGAGCGGACCATATACAAGACCGTGGACGCGCTCTGCACGACGTTGGGGCTGCGGCCGCCGGCGTCGAGGATGGCATAGTGGATGCGCGCGTCGTCGGTCATATGCTCGCGCAGAAACTGCACGCCGATGTTCATGAGCTCGACCGCGTCCAGCGCGCTCCTGCCCAGCTCCGGCGCGCCCGCCGCGTGGGAGGCGACGCCGTGGAAGGTGTACTGCACCTGGATGCAGGCGTTCGAGCCGCCGGTGATGACCTCATTGCAGTCCTCCGGGTGCCAGGTGAGCGCGGCGTCGAGCTGTTTCCAGAGGCCGTCGCGTGCCATGAAAGCCTTGGCTGCGCCGCCCTCTTCGCCGGGGCAGCCGTAGAGCGTGACGGTGCCGGGGCAGCCGGTCTGCTCCAGCCAGGCCTTGACGCCGATCGCGGCGGCCAGCGCGCCTGCGCCCAGCAGATTGTGCCCGCAGCCGTGGCCGGTGCCGCCGGGCGTGCGCTCCGCGTGGACCAGCTGCCCGCCCTGCTGCGAGAGACCGGACAGCGCGTCATACTCGGCCAGAATGCCGATGTGCGGCCGCCCGGAACCGAAGCTCGCGGCAAACGCGGTGGCGATGCCGCACACGCCCTCCTCCACGCGGAAGCCCTCCTGCTTTAAAACCTCGCAGTAGAGCTTCGCGGACCGGAACTCCTGCAGAGAAAGCTCCGCATAGTCCCAGATCTCGTCGGCCACGTGCAGGATGGTATTCTGTTCTTTCTCAATGGCGTCCAGCGCCGGCTGCTTGTTTAGTGTCATATGATCGTCTCCTTCATGATAAAGAAACAGGGAAGCGCCGCTGTCGCTTCCCTGTGGGAATCACAGTACCTTGCTCAGGAAGTCCTGCAGGCGGGGGTTCTGCGGATGCTCGAAGATATCTGCCGGGCTGCCCTGCTCGACGAGCTTGCCGTCAGCCATGAACAAAACGCGGTTGCCGACCTCGCGGGCGAAGCCCATCTCGTGCGTGACGACGACCATCGTCATGCCCTCCTGTGCCAGCTCCTTCATGACCTCGAGCACCTCGCCGACCATCTCCGGGTCGAGCGCGCTCGTCGGCTCGTCGAAGAGCATGACCTCCGGCTCCATCATAAGCGCGCGGACAATGGCCACGCGCTGCTTCTGTCCGCCGGACAGCTGCGCGGGGTACGCATTTCCTCGGTCGCCGAGGCCGACGCGCTGCAAAAGCTTCAGCGCCTGCGCGTCCGCCGCCTCCTGCGATTTATGCAGGAGTTTCACGGGCGCGAGAGTCATGTTTCGCAGGATGGTCATGTGCGGGAAAAGATTGAAATGCTGGAACACCATGCCCATCTTCTGCCGGTGGAGGTTGATGTTGCAGCTTTTGTCAGTGATATCGACGCCATTGAACAAAATCTGCCCACCCGTCGGGACCTCCAGCAGATTGAGGCATCGCAGAAATGTGGACTTACCAGAGCCGGACGGGCCGATTACGACGACAACCTCGCCCCGCTTGATATCGACCGAAACGCCGTCGAGCGCCTTGATGGCGGACGCGCCGGTAAAATGCTTTTTCAGGTCATGGACCTGAATCAGAACGTCAGTGGTCACTGCTGCGCAGCCTCCTTTCCAGCTTGCTTACCAGATGCGAGAAGAACACAACCATGATGAGGTACAGAGCCGCGACGATCAACAGCGGCATAGCCTGAATGTAGGTCTGCGAACGGATGATCTCGCCGCCCTTGGTCAGATCGTTGACGGCCACATAGCAGGCGACAGACGTTTCCTTCAGCAGCACGATAAACTCATTCGCCAGCGCGGGCAGCACGTTTTTGAGCGCCTGCGGGATGATGATATAGAGCATCGTCTGCGCAAAGTTGAGGCCGAGCGACCGGCCTGCCTCATTCTGTCCTTCATCGACAGCCATGATGCCGCCGCGGATGATCTCGGCGACGTAAGCGCCGGAGTTGATGCCGAATGTCAGCATGGCGACGGGCGTACCGTTGCGCGCGGTGGAGAAGACGACGAAGAACATGATGAGAATCTGGATCATTGCAGGTGTACCGCGGATGACGGTCAGATAGACTTTGCAGAGCCAGTTTGCGATGTTCAGAAGCGTCCGGCCGGGGCCGGGACGCATGGTTTCATGCGTCTTGTCGTGCGTCGAGCGGATAATGGCGACGATCGTGCCGATCAGGATACCGAGCAGCACGGCGGCCAGCGCGATCTGGAGCGTATTGCCCAGACCCTTTACGATATATTTCCAGCGATCTTTGGTGATGAAGCAGGTGACAAAGTCCTTGGCGACCTTTGCAATCCATGTCCGAAACCATTCTGTCATGGGCGAAGCGCTCCCTCTTTTCTATAAAGTCGTATGGCACGAAGCAGCGGGGCGGAGCATCGCTCCGTCCCGTTGCGAAGATACAGATTGAATTTTTATTTGCCGATGTACTTGTCAACGATGGACTGCAGCGTGCCGTCGTCCTTCAGCTCGGCCAGAGCCGCGTTGACCTTGTCCAGCAGGTCGGTGTTTTCCTTGGCGATGGCAATGGCATAATCCTCAACGGCATATTCGGTGTCGAGGATGTGCAGGCCTTCGTTGGCCGCGACCAGCGCCTTCGCAGGCTCATTGTCGAGAATGACGCAGTCAACCTGCCCGTTCTTCAGGGCTTCGACGGCGTCGGTCGTCTTGCCGAAGGACTTGACGGTGCCAAGACCGGCGTCTTCAATGTCGGACGTGGCATAGATAAAGCCCGTGGTGCCTGCCTGCGTGCCGACGACAGTGCTGGCGCCGTCCGCGAACAGATCATCGACCGAGGTGATGGGACTGTCGTCCTTGACGATGACGACCTGCACGCCTGTGGCGTAGGAATCGGAGAAGTTGACCTGTTCTTTGCGCTCGTCCGTTACGGTCATACCGGCCATGCCCATGTCATACTTGCCGGTCTGGATGCCGGGGATGATGGAGTCGAACGCGATGTCGGTGACGTCCAGTTCCATGCCAAGCTTTTCGGCGATGGCCTGCGCGACTTCCACGTCGATGCCGACGATGGCGTCGCCGTCATAGTATTCATACGGCGGGAAGGTGGCCTCAGTCGCCATGGTCAGCTTGGCGGAGGCGGTCTCTTCGGTCTTAGAGGTGGAAGCGCAGGCCGCAAGGCTCAGCGCCATAATGGCTGCAAGCAGCAGTGCAAGATACTTTTTCATATTCAGTTCCTCCTGTGACGCGCTGTGCGTCGTCTGTGTTATTTTGTATGCTCATAATTATACACGCAAAGCGCATAATGTCAAGGAAAAATGAATAAAAAACCATACAACTCTATTGGGATGTGTGTCCTTAAAAGCGGCAGATTGCACAATTTCGCAAAAAAGCGTGCGCATGCACAAAAATAAATATGCAAGCGTCCTGTATATACACAGAACGCCTGCATCAAATTCCCGGCCTTACAGTTCCGAGAGCATATAGAGCATTTTTGCGACCTCCGCGCGCGTGACCTTGCCGGTGGGGTTCAGCTTGCCCTTTGAGCCGCTGATGATCTTCTGCTGCGCCATCTGCGCAAGTGCAGTTTTTGCCCAGTCAGCAATCTTTCCGCTGTCGGAGAAAGCGGAAAGCGTGTTAAGATCAGCTTCGGGGAAGTCCTTTGTGCGCGAGAGGATCGTCATGGCCTCCTGACGTGAAATTGTCGCGCCGGGCTTAGCCAGAAGCTGGCCGTTTGTTTTGGAACCCGTGAGATAGCCGAGCGAATAGGCAGCCTGCATTGCGGATTTTGCCCAGTCTGCGATCGAACTGCTGTCGGAGAACGGGAGCGAAACGGTCTGATACGCGCTCAGATCCGTGCCGAGATAGCGCATCATGGCGACGATGAACTCCTGCCGCGTCATGCTGGCATCGGGGCGGTAATAGAGTTTGCCGTCCTTTGTGGAGCCCTGTAGCGTGCCTGCATAATAGAGGTCCGTGATGTAGCTTTCGGCCCAGTGGCCTTTTGTGTCGGCAAACGGCTGCGAAGAGCCGACCGTGACCTTGAGGGCAAACGACGTTTCCCCATAGGAGACGGTGATCGTGCCGTTCAGGTCCGAACCGGTCTTGGCAGCGGCGAAGACACCACTTTCGTCGATCTCTCCAATTCCGCCCGTCACGGCCCAACTAAAGCTTTCATCGGCGGAATAGACCTGATTGCCGTAGTACCATGCCGTTGCCGTCAGGTCTGTCTTGCTGCCGCCCGCCACATGCAGCGCCGTCAGCGGCGTGTTCTTGCCTTCGTGCTTGATGGTGATGGAGGTCGGTGCGGTGGGGATTGTAAATGTCGCGTTTGCGCGCAGGCCGCCTGCCGTTGCGGTGACAGTCGCTGCGCCGCGTGCGCCGGGCTCGACCGTCACGGTGCTGCCAGAGGTCTGCGTGACGTTTGTGCCGCCGAAGGTCACGTTTGTCGGAACGGCAGCTGCCATGTAGCTGTTGTCAGCAGCCTTGACGGTCAGACTGATCTTTGCGCCAGGCAGTGCGTAGCCGCCGAAGGGATACAGATACAGCTTCGAGGCCGTGCCCGCGTCCTGCTTCTGACGAACGAGGAAGATGAAGTTCGCGCATTCGCGCAGTTTGCCGTCAGATGGCACGTTCGCCGTCGCACCGGAGGCGTAGCCGGGGTAGGTGACGCCTG
>ERZ780178.2653-NODE-2653-length-10228-cov-4.082965_pt1 | contig 10228 bp, 6 predicted proteins | sample MGYA00511018_ERZ780178 | MGnify/ENA primary metagenome ERZ780178 (study PRJEB29588, sample SAMEA2151439) | human gut metagenome | biome: human gut; feature: human-associated habitat; material: faeces | place: Denmark | collected 2008/2010 ...
TTATCATATACTCAAAATCTACAGTTGGCCAACTACAATTAAAATTTAATACACTCTGATTACTGTAGAAATCTCACGAGTATGTTCCATTCCCTTAATCTCAACCAAAGCATCTGCAAAGTTCTGCTCCAGTACAAGATCCGTGATAACAACTAATTCTGCCATATCATTAACCTTGTTCTTCTGAATCACCTGTGCGATACTTACTTGATTCTTTCCTAATGTATCTGCGATTCGAGCAAGAACTCCTGGTTTGTCATCAACTAACAATCTCATGAAATATTTGCTTTCAATCTCTGTGATCTTCTTGATTGGAAGGTCTTTGTAGCATGTACAATGGATTCTTCCTGTGCAATAGAACTGAATATTACGTGCGACATCAATGATATCTCCCATAACTGCACTTGCTGTTGGGAATTCTCCTGCTCCTCTTCCATAGAACATTGCATCGTCAACTGCATCTCCATGTACAAAAACTGCGTTAAATGAATCATTGACAGTTGCCAATGGATGATCACTTGGAATCAGCATTGGATGAACACGTACTTCAATTCCAGATTCTGTGTTCTTTGCTACCCCTAACAATTTGATCGTACATCCCATTGCTTCTGCATATTTGATATCTTTTGCTGTAATATTTGTGATTCCTTCTGTGTATACATCATCAAATGTGACTCTAGAGTTAAACGCAATGGATGCCATGATCGCCATCTTACGTCCTGCATCATATCCTTCAATATCAGCTGTTGGATCTGCTTCTGCATATCCTAATTCTGTTGCGAGTGCCAAAGCTTCATCAAATTCCATTCCTTCGTGTGTCATCTTTGTCAGAATGAAGTTTGTTGTTCCATTGACAATCCCCATTGCTTCTGAAATATAGTTTCCTGCCAGACACTGTTTTAATGGACGGATAATTGGAATTCCACCTGCAACAGATGCTTCAAATAATAAGTCACATCCATTATGGGAAGCGATATCTAATAATTCACCACCATGCACTGCCATTAAGTCTTTGTTCGCTGTGACAACATTCTTACCTGCCTGAAGAGCTTCTGTAATATAAGTACGGGCTGGTTCGATTCCCCCCATAACTTCCACTACGATCTGAATCTCATCATCTGTGATAATGTCTTCCCACTGGTCAGTTAATACAGAAGGGTCAATTCCTTCTCTCTTCTTGTTCTTGTCTCTAACTAGAACTTTGCTGACAGTCAGACCTGCACCAACTTTGTGAGGTAATTCTTCTCTCTGGCGTTCGATCAGTTTGTATACTCCTGTTCCGACAGTTCCAGAACCAAGGAGGGCTACTTTGATGTTCTTTAACTCTTCCATGATACACTTCCTTTTCTGTTTTTGTTTATCTTTGCTTTTATCGAAATGTGATTTTTTGATCTAATAAATTCGTATAAGTAGTTTTTAGTATATCATATTTTTTTTGATTATCCTATATTTTTTTAATTTCTAGTTAGGAAAAACTATTATGTATAGTTCCAATATTACACCAAACAATACTTCTATTAACTATTTTTCTCATTTCTGTTGACATCAATATTTAAAAGTATTATATTTAAAACATAAACAATTAAGCAATCATTTAATCTTACAAAAAGGAGATTTCTATGGATAAAACGGAGAAATATAACATCGCTTCCATGGATATTCATGGTCATGGATGTGATGTTACAGAATTAAAACATGTTCTTCCACCAGAAGAATTTGCCATTGAAACTGCCAGTTTATTTGGTCTGTTAAGTGACAGTACCAGACTTCGTATTTTGTATCTTTTATACCACCGTGAAGTCTGTGTTAGAAATATCGCAGAAGCGATTGAGATGAGCCCACCAGCAGTGTCTCATCATCTTCGCTCTTTGAAGCAATTAGGTGTGATCACAAGCAGACGAATTGGGAAAGAAGTTCATTATACGATCGCAGACACTGCTGACGGAGAGCTTGTATCTGATCTGTTAAAGACTGTATTTGAAAGGAGGGGTATTTATGAAGAAGACTTATGAGTTTGAGAATCTTGGCTGTGCTCATTGTGCAGGTAAAATGGAAGAAAAAATCGGGAAACTTCCTGATGTTGAAAGTGTAAATCTTTCATTTCCTATGAAAAAAATGTATGTTGAAACTTCTCGTGAAGATCTGCTTCCTGAGATTCAAAAGATTTGTACGGATATTGAACCGGATGTTATTGTGACGGAAGTTACGAAAAAATCATCTAAACGGAGAAAACATGTAGAAGAAGATTCTCATGAAAGTCATGAACATCATCACCATCATGATGAACACTGCGACTGCGGGTGTGAACACGATCACGAAGAACATGAACACCACAAACATCATCACCATCATGATGAACACTGCGATTGTGGCTGCTGTGATGATGACGATGACGATGATGAATCAATTGCAGCTGCTGCAAATCGTGAAGGAAATGGTCATGCAACCGTATTTATTGTCGAGAAATTAGGCTGTGCTCATTGTGCAGGTAAAATGGAAGAACAGATTTCTCATCTTCCCGGTGTTGAAGCCGTCAATCTGACATTTGCAACAAAGCAGTTACGTGTATGGTCTGATGATGCCAAAACATTATTGCCTCAGATTCAAGATATTTGTACTTCCATCGAACCAGATGTCAAAGTCGTTGTCCGTGAAAATACTGTCCGTGCACAAAAAGAAGCGAAAAAAGCCAAAGAGAATTCTGAAGATAACAGAGAATTCTGGGAACTTGGTGCTGGTATCGTTTTATTTATTGCCGGAAAAGCATTGGAATCTTCCAAGCCTGTATACAGTATGGTATGTTTTATCCTTGCATATTTAATCTTAGGAATTAAGATCGTATGGACCGCTCTTAAAAATATCTCTAAAGGTCAGGTTTTTGATGAAAACTTCTTAATGAGTATTGCAACGATTGGTGCTTTCGGTGTCGGAGAATTTGCGGAAGCGGTCGGTGTTATGATGTTTTATCGTATTGGTGAATTATTTGAAGAAAAAGCTGTGGAACGAAGCCGTTCCCAGATCATGGATGTCATTGATATGCGACCTGAAGTTGTCAACCTTGTTGATGATCATGGAGATGTCACTGTAATTGATGCCGAAGAAGCTGAAATCGGAGATATCTTATTAGTACGTCCTGGTGACCGTATTCCATTAGATGGTATCATCACAGATGGGGAAACGATGATCGATACTTCTCCTGTTACCGGAGAACCCATTCCTGTTTCTGCCTCTGTCGGAACAGATGTAACTTCTGGATGTTTAAATACTTCTGGTGTTATCAAGATCAAGGTAGAAAAAGTACTGGAAGAATCTATGGTCACAAGAATCATGGATTCCGTGGAAAATGCAGCCGCAAGCAAACCAAAGATGGATCGTTTTATCACACGTTTTTCTCGTGTATATACTCCATTTGTCGTACTTCTTGCCCTTGCAACTGCGATCATTCCTTCTTTAGTGACAGGAAACTGGACACACTGGATATACACAGCTTTAACTTTCCTTGTAATCAGCTGTCCTTGTGCCCTTGTATTAAGTGTACCTCTTGCATTCTTCTCTGGAATCGGGGCTGGATCTAAGATCGGTATCTTATTTAAAGGCGGGGCTGCACTTGAAACATTAAAAGATATTACTTCTGTTGTCATGGATAAGACTGGAACGATCACAAAAGGAAACTTCAAAGTTCAGGATGTGATTCCTCTCGGAAATGCAACCAGACATGAAATATTATCACTTGCTGCTTCCTGCGAAGAATCTTCTACTCATCCAATCGGAAAGAGTATCATGGAAGCTGCCAAAGATGAAAATGTAACTTATAAAACACCTGAAAACGCAAAAGAAATCGCTGGACATGGTTCTGTTATCACAATTGATAACTCAGAAATCTTAGCTGGCAATAAAAAATTGATGGCTCAGTATCATGTAACTGGAGACTATCCAGAAACAACTTCTTATGGAACTGAAGTTTTTCTTGCAAAAGATGGAGTGTTAATTGGTGCGATCGTTATTGCAGATACATTAAAAGACGATGCGAAATCCGCCATTGCTTCCTTAAAAGCACAGAATCTTCACACGGTTATGTTAACTGGAGATTCCGAAACAACTGCAAATGCGATTGCAAAAGAAACTGGAATTGACGAAGTTTACTCAAGACTTCTTCCTGATGAAAAACTTGCCAAACTTCAGGAACAGAGAAACAAACATGGAGCTGTTATGTTTGTTGGTGACGGTATCAACGATGCCCCTGTATTAGCTGGTGCTGATTGCGGTGCTGCCATGGGAAGCGGTGCTGATGCTGCGATTGAAGCAGCAGATGTTGTATTCATGACCTCAAACGTTGAAGCAATTCCACAGGCAATCTCTATCGGCAAAAAAGCTTGCAAGATCGCTTGGCAGAATGTTGTATTTGCATTGGCAATCAAGGCATTAGTAATGATCCTTGGACTGCTTGGATTCGCAAATATGTGGATGGCTGTGTTCGCAGATAGCGGAGTTGCAATGCTATGCGTAATAAACTCTATACGTGCAATGAAATTGTGATTGTAGTTTGAAGACGGAAATTATTGGTGGAATATTATAAAAAGAGATCATGTGTCTGCAACCCACTTGCGTTCGGACTCCCACGTAGCTGTACTAAGCTCCTGAATGGTCTAACGACCATCCACTCGCTAAGTGCAGACGTGTCCGTACGGTTGCCGACACATGATCGCTTTTTATAATATTCAAATAATTTACGTGATTCAAACCACTATACAGCATACAAACACTGTGATTTATAATTGACAAGAATGGTTAGAATGGTTAGAATAAAGTTAGAAAGAACAGACAGAATAATTTCAAGGAGGTTTTTTCATGAAGTTACAAGAATCTGAGAGAACGGAATTCAAATCCATTGTAGTCACAGATATCAAGAAAGAAATCATAGCATTTGCCAATTGTGATGGAGGAAAAATCTATATTGGAATTGAAGATGATGGGACAGTTATCGGGGTAGAAGATTTAGACAGTGTAGCATTGCAAGTAAGCAATATGGTTAGAGATGCGATTAAACCAGATTTAACCATGTTCTTGCATTATGAGACAAAAGAGATAGAACAAAAACAAGTTGTGATCATAGACATTCAAAGAGGAACAGAACGCCCATACTATATAGCGAAGAAAGGGTTAAGACCAGAAGGCGTATATGTAAGACAAGGATATTCTTCTGTCCCAGCAACGGATACAGCTATTAGAAAGATGATCAAAGAAACAGATGGTGATCATTTTGAAGATATGAGATCATTAGATCAAGAATTGACTTTTTGCGAAACAAAAAAAGAATTCCAAAAGAGAAACATCACATTAGAACAGCCACAGATGAAAACTTTAGGAATTATAAACCAAGATGGAATTTATACGAATCTTGCTTTATTACTTTCAGACCAATGCGTGCATACGATTAAAACAGCAGTTTTTGAAGGAAAGAATCAAAATATATTTAAAGATAGAAAAGAATTTACAGGATCACTATTTGCACAAATGGAAGCAGTATATGATTACATTGACTTCAGAAATCAAACACATTCAACTTTTGAAAAACTTTATCGAATTGATAATAGAGATTATCCAGAAGTAGCAGTAAGAGAAGCATTGCTAAACTGTCTTGTACACAGAGATTACGGATATAGTTCTAGTATTCTGATCAGTATGTACGAAGATCGGTTAGAATTCACATCCATTGGGGGATTGGTAACAGGAGTTACATTAGAAGATGTGATGATGGGGATTTCTGTATGCAGGAATAAAAAATTAGCGAATGTTTTTTACCGTTTAGAATTGATCGAAGCTTATGGAACAGGAATACAAAAGATCATGAATGCTTATCAAGATCAGTTTATAAAACCAGAGATCAAAGTCAGTAATAATGTATTTAAGATCATATTACCAAACACAAATGCACAGGCAGAATTAAGAGAAGAACTGCAATACCATACACATATACAACCAGAAGACGAAGAAACACAGATCATGCAAATGATCGATCAAGAAAAAAGAATTCAAAGAAAACAAGTTCAGGAAAGATTAGGAATCAGTCAGACAACGAGTGGAAGGATTTTGAAGCAGATGGTTAAAAAAGGATTGATCATGCAGAGAGGCAGAGGAAAGAACACATGCTATGTGAAAAAATAATTACGAGACAATGTACAAGATATGATTGGACGAAAACAGCAAATGCATATGAAAATATATAGTGACCATATAAAATAAATAGAATTTATAATAATACCAGTGATTGAAGCATCTGAAAAAGAGGTAAAATCACTGGTATTTATCATATAAAAACATCACAAATACTTGAACAGAAGGGGTGGTCGTGGTATATTAAAATTTAATAACAAGGAGAGAAAGATGGAAAATTTAAAAAAAGAGATCGAACAATTAAAACAAGAAAAAAATGCTGTTTTACTAGCACATTATTATGTAGACGATGCCGTTCAGGAAATTGCTGATTATGTTGGGGATTCTTATTATCTTGCCAAAGTTGCATTAAAAGAATCCAAAGATGTGATCTGTTTTGCAGGCGTAAACTTTATGGGTGAGAGTGCCAAGATCTTAAACCCAGACCGTACAGTGATCATGCCAGATCAGAAGGCAGACTGTCCAATGGCTCATATGGTTGATGTAGAGAAGATTGAAGAGATGCGTAAAAAATATGATGATCTTGCTGTTGTCTGTTATATTAACTCTACAGCAGAGATCAAAGCACATTCTGATGTCTGTGTAACTTCATCCAATGCACTGAAAGTTGTAACAGCACTTCCACAGAAGAATATTTTCTTCGTACCAGATGAGAATCTCGGACGTTATATCGGAAGCAAACTTCCAGAGAAGAACTTTATTTACAATGACGGATTCTGTCATGTACATAGAAGTATCACAGCCGAGAACGTAAAGAAAGCCAAAGAAGTACATCCAGAAGCAGAAGTTTTAGTGCATCCAGAATGTACACCAGACGTTGTAGCTTTAGGTGATTATGTAGGAAGTACATCAGGAATCATTGACTATGCGACAGCATCTGACAAGGACGTATTTATCATTTGTACAGAGATGGGTGTTTTATATGAATTAAAACAGAAGAACCCAGGAAAGACATTCTACTCTGTAGGACATCGTCAGTTCTGTCCAAATATGAAGCGTATCAGTTTAGAGAATGTAAGAGACACATTAAGAGACATGAAGAATCAGGTAGAATTACCAGAAGAACTGCGATTAAATGCTAAGAAAGCATTAGATGAGATGTTAAGAATCGCGCAGTAAGACAGGAAAGTTCCAAGGAAAGGCAAAGAGAATTATGAAAACAGCAGATGTGATCATTGTAGGAAGTGGTGCTTCAGGATTATTTAATGCATTATTTCTTCCGCAGGATTACAAAGTAATCGTTATTACAAAGAAGGAAGTTGAAGAAAGTGATTCATTTTTGGCGCAGGGAGGAATCTCAGCGCTGAAGAATCCGGAAGATTATGATTCATATTTCGAGGACACTATGAAAGCCGGACATTACGAGAATGATAAAGGTGCCGTCGAGAAGATGATCAAAGAATCACCACAGATTATTCAGGATCTGAAAGATTTTGGTGTAAGATTTGACTTGAAGGATGGAGAGATCGAGTTTACAAGAGAAGGTGGACATTCCACATTCCGTATTCTTCATCATGAAGATCTGACAGGAAAAGAGATCACAAGCCATTTATACGAAGAGGCGAAGAAACGTGATAATATTACGATCATGGAAAATTGTACGATGATCGATATCATTGAGAAAGATGGAGAATGTAAAGGAATTGTATATAAAGATGCAGATGGTAATTTAGATACGATCGAAGCTCCGGATACTGTTCTTGCAACAGGAGGACTTGGAGGGTTATTTAAACATTCTACAAACTTCAGACATCTGACAGCAGACAGTCTGGCTGTCTGCTTGCGCCATAATGTTGAATTAGAGAATATTAACTATATCCAGATCCATCCAACAACATTTTATTCAAAGAAACCAGGAAGAAGATTCTTAATCTCTGAATCAGTCAGAGGAGAGGGAGCTTACCTGCTGAATAAAGATGGAGAACGTTTTACAGATGAGTTAAAACCAAGAGACGTTGTAACTGGAGAAATCTGCAAACAGATGAAGAAAGACGGAAGTGATCATGTTTATTTATCTGTTACACATTTAGATGGAGAAAGAATCAAACATAGATTCCCAAACATCTACAAACAGTGCTTGGATGAAGGATATGACATGACAAAAGAACCGATTCCAGTAACACCGGCACAGCACTATTTCATGGGTGGAATTAAAGTAAACTTAGACAGCAAGACATCTATGGAACATTTATATGCAGTCGGTGAGACAAGCTGTAATGGGGTTCATGGAAAGAACCGTCTGGCAAGTAATTCATTATTGGAAGCACTTGTATTTGCCAAGGCAGCAGCGAAAGACATCACAGAACATCCATCAAAAGCCGAGACAGTCGAAGTAGATTTAAGTAAGTATCAGAACGAAGAACAGCGTGAGAAAGAGAATGAACAGCTTGTTCTTGACGAAATTAAACGAAAGGACAGAAGTTTTTATGATCAGTGGTGTAACGATGAGAATTAACATCGATGAATATTTGATGAATGCATTAAAAGAAGATATCACTCAGGAAGATGTCAGTACAAACGCAGTGATGCCAGAACCAAAACAGGGAGAAGTAAATTTAATCTGTAAACAGGATGGGGTCATCTGTGGATTAGAAGTATTTGAAAGAGTCTTCAAACTTTTAGATGAAACTGTTGTTTTTGAGACAGAATTAAAAGACGGAGATAAAGTAACCAAAGGACAGCTAATGGGAGTTGTCAAAGGAGATATCCGTGCCCTTTTATCTGGAGAGAGAGTTGCATTAAACTACTTGCAGAGAATGAGTGGAATCGCAACAATGACAAGCGAGTTATCCAAAGAGCTTGAAGGATATAAAACAAAGTTATTAGATACAAGAAAAACAACACCAAACATGCGCCCATTTGAAAAATACGCAGTGACTGTTGGTGGTGGACATAATCACCGCTACAATTTGTCCGACGGAGTCATGTTAAAAGATAATCATATCGGTGCTGCAGGTGGAATCAAAGAAGCGGTAGCTATGGCAAAAGACTATGCACCATTTGTCAGAAAGATTGAAGTAGAGACAGAGAATCTTGACATGGTAAAAGAAGCCGTAGAAGCAGGAGCAGACATCATCATGTTAGACAACATGGATGATGAGACAATGAAAGAAGCTGTCAAACTGATCGACGGAAGAGCTGAAACAGAGTGTTCAGGAAATGTTACAAAAGAACGCTTAAAGACGATCCGTGAGATCGGAGTGGATTATGTATCTTGTGGAGCTTTAACACATTCAGCTCCTATTATGGACATTTCTTTGAAGAATTTACATCCGGTAGAGTAAAGAATAAAGATATAAAATCCGATGTTTTTATAAGAATAGTCATAGGATTGTTCTTATAAAAACATCGGATTTTTTTGATAATAATTTCCAGAAAATAACATTTTTTATTTCGACAGAAATTGCATACAAAATCCTCTATAATAATCTTGTAGGAGGGAAAACTATGGAAATCTTAAGAAAAAAAGAATTCGAAGAAGACCGGTTATTTCAAAATTTTCATGAAATGATCCTTTATCATATGCGCCAGATGCAGCAATGTCTCACGACAGCGGGGAAGATGTTCTGTGATCATAACGATGAGGAAGAAACGTGTGAAAAACGGGGAAGAGATGTAGTTGAAAGTGTGATCTTAAAAGAATGTGTCGGATGCTGTGAGAATCAAAAATGTCAGTTTACATTAGCAGATAAGGACAGGCTTGGGCAGATCATCGAAAAGCAAGGTGGATTAAGCTATGCAGATTTAAAAAGATGTCATCCATGCAAGAATGGACAGGATTTTATCGAGGAAGCAAATCAGATTTATGAACGGGAATTATTTCTGCGTGCAATGAGAAATCAGATGAAACAACTGAGAAAAATTGTCGGGGAGCAGTATATCAGAGCCGGAAATACACTGGGTGATTTCTTTCAGGGAAAAGTATCATTAACGGCAGATAATAAGAAATTATATGAGAAGATTACAAAAGGTTTTGCAAAAAGCCAACTGAGATTAAAAGAAATTTATTTCTACGATAATCCAGAGAAAGGAAAACAGATCTATCTATATCTGA
>ERZ780178.2655-NODE-2655-length-10220-cov-2.833251_pt1 | contig 10220 bp, 7 predicted proteins | sample MGYA00511018_ERZ780178 | MGnify/ENA primary metagenome ERZ780178 (study PRJEB29588, sample SAMEA2151439) | human gut metagenome | biome: human gut; feature: human-associated habitat; material: faeces | place: Denmark | collected 2008/2010 ...
GGTTTCCAATCATATGATAAAACGTCCTGTTTCAGGAGTGATAGAGGCAGTGATAGAGGAAAACCTCCTGTATCACTGTCTCTAACGATTGAATATCAATAGCTACAACCTTCATGGTGATAGAGTGATAGAGGATTTGCAGGAAACTTCGTATGTAATGCTTTGAAAATTCAAAGGATGTAACTAATAGACAGTTAGAGTCCATTTGTATCCTTATTCAAAATAATATTAACATAGATATTTTATATTCATCTCAATGTAAACATCAAATTTATATGCAGTTACATCCATATATCAAGATTAAATGAAAGAGCCATGGACGAATACCAACCATAATTTAAAACAAAATATGAAGTAGCGAAAAATATCAGAATAATCAAAATAAAAGTTTGCAACTCAGTTGCATTAATTTTGTTGTACTTTTACCGTATCGAGAAAAAGAGTAAAGTCATGTCAACAAAACAATGCGAAGAGAAACTCAAAGATAAAGGCGTACGCCCGACAGCCGCCCGAATTCTTATATTGCAGAAACTGTCGGAACAAACATATCCCATTTCCTTGCTCGAATTGGAGGCACAACTGGAAACATTGGACAAATCGACCATTTCACGCTCTTTAGCGATCTTGTTGGAGCATCACGCCATCCACGCTTTCGAGGACGGAAGCGGGTCGATGAAATATGAAATCTGCCGGAGCGACACCGAGACGTGCTTTATTGAAAACAGGCATATCCATTTCTACTGTGAGGTTTGTCACAAGACCTATTGTATGGATCATATAAAAATCCCGGTCGTGCAGTTGCCCGAAGGCTTCATCATGGATACGATCAACTACACGGTCAAAGGAATCTGCCCGGCATGCAAGTCCCCAAATCTGTAAAACGCAATCGAGTTGCAAAAATATCTTCGGTTCTTTGCATCGGAATAATAAAAACAGATTGAATCATGGAAGCTAAAACAACTTGCCACTCAGGATGCGGATGCAGTTGCGGACATAATAAAGGAGAAGAACACCCGAACGTGGTATTGCCGATCCTGTCTTTCATCCTGCTCATTGTGGGGCTCATCTTAGACCATACCGGACAAGGCTGGTTCTCGCCGACAGTAAAACTCGTCTGGTATCTGGCTGCTTTCCTCCCAGTAGGACTGCCTGTCATACGGGAAGCTTATCACGAGGCTTTGCGAAAAGACTTCTTCACCGAGTTTACATTGATGTCGGTCGCTTCGACCGGAGCTTTCAGCATCGGCGAATATCCGGAGGCTGTAGCTGTCATGCTTTTTTATACGGTTGGAGAAATGCTGCAAAACAGGGCTGTCGAACGTGCTTCACAAAATATCAGCCGTCTGCTTGATGTCCGTCCCGAACGTACGGACGTATTTCGTGAAGGTAATTATATCAATGTCTCCCCGAAAGAGGTACGGACAGGTGAACGAATCGAGGTAAAACCGGGCGGACGCATACCGCTCGACGGGATTTTACAGGAAACCGAAGCATCGTTCGACACCTCCGCCCTGACAGGCGAAAGCATGCCCCGCATACTTCGGAAAGGGAATGAAGTCCTGGCGGGAATGATCGTACTGGGACAAACCGTCCGCATAGAAGTGAACCGTCCCTATGAACAAAGCGCATTAGCCCGCATTTTAGTGCTGGTGAAAGATGCAGCCGAGCGTAAAGCTCCAGCCGAACTGTTCATTCGTCGGTTCGCACGGTTCTATACGCCTGCCGTGATCGTGTTGGCTTTGCTGATCGTCACGGTTCCGGCATTTGCCGGATTGATGATGCCGTCTTTCCAATACGTTTTTCATGACTGGTTGTACCGGGGATTGGTCTTTTTAGTTATCTCCTGTCCGTGTGCCTTGGTAATCAGCGTACCGTTGGGATATTTCGGAGGTATCGGAGCGGCGTCACGTGCCGGTATCTTGTTCAAGGGTGGTAATTATCTGGATGCCATCACCCGGATAAATACCATTGTATTCGACAAAACAGGTACATTGACCACTGGCTGCTTCGACGTGACGGATATACAGGCGCATAGAATTTCCGAGTCGGAACTATTGACCTTGCTTTTATCCGTCGAACAGAAAAGTACCCACCCGATCGCACAAGCGATCGTCCGCTACGCAAAGAAACAGAATATCTCTGCAGCAAGCGTATCGGAGATGCATGAACTGGCCGGACACGGCGTGGAGGCCGTCATCGGTGGACAGGAAGTGCTTGTCGGGAATATCCGCTTAATGAAAGAGCGCGTGATTTCCATCCCCGAAGAGTTGTCCGACCAAGTAGCGACCGTAGTTATCTGCGCCATCGATAAAAAATATGCCGGCCATCTGCTATTGTCCGATACGTTGAAAGACGATGCCGTAGAGGCGATTGCCAAACTGAGGAAGTTAGGAGTGACGGATATCCGTTTGCTGTCGGGTGATAAAAAAGAGATTGTCAAATCTTTTGCCAGACGTTTAGGTATCGACCAGGCATACGGAAACCTGTTGCCGGAGGATAAGGCGGCACATATCTGGGAAATGGTTGAAGAGCCGGGCAAATCCGTAGCTTTTGTCGGAGACGGAATGAATGATGCTCCGGTATTGGCACTAAGCCATGTAGGGATTGCGATGGGCGGACTCGGTTCGGATGCGGCAATCGAGAGTGCCGACGTCGTTATCCAGAACGACCAGCCGTCCAAGGTGGCGACCGCCATCACGATCGGGCGCAAGACGCGTACGATTGTCCGTCAGAATATCATAGGGGCACTTGTTGTAAAAGGGATTGTGTTGTCGGCAGGTGCATTGGGATACGCCACGTTGTGGGGGGCAGTCTTTGCTGATGTCGGTGTCGCTCTGCTGGCAGTCCTCAACTCGGTCCGCATACTGAACAGGAAGGTATGGTAAAACGGGGATGTGTCAATATCTCCTTGTCCCCTCACTTGATGCGGGGCCGCAAAAGGACAGACCTTATCAATCAGATTTTTATAAGGTCGGTTTTAATGCGATCCCGCGTCAAGCACGGGAACAGGACAGTTTTGACATACCCTCATACATTTTGACACGCAGCCTCGTTTATGATCGTTTTTCACTTTCCTTTCAGAAAAGGTTTTCCATTTTTCCAAATCACCTCTTCCTGTGTGATATACCAGGTTTTTCCGTTATCGTTATTTCCCTGATAGAACAGATAAGTTCGACCGTCCAAATCGGTAAAAATATGAGGATGGCCGGATTCGCTGGAATTCCATTCGCCGGGTTTGCCGTTCTTAAGGAAAGGTTCTTCCGAAAGACGTTTCCAGACAATGCCGTCTTCGCTTTCCGCCACTCCGATCTGTTGAGGGGCATTATTGTAAGCTCCGGCATAAAACATATAAAGTTTGTCACCTTTCTTTGCGATCGAAGCCCCTTCGATACATTTTCCTTCCCACGGATACACGGGATACAGGATAGAGGAAACCGTTACCTGTACCCAGTCTTCCCGGTTGAAATTGGTATTGCCCGGAGCAACAGCTACTCCCTGCATCTGGATGTCGTAGTTTTTATCGCGGGTTGCAAAATAGAGGAAATAGCGTCCTTTGAACTCACACACTTCCGCATCTATGGCACGCCCACAAGTCCAATCTCCGGCCGGGTGGAAAATCGGATTCGTCGGATTCCTTCTGAAATGAATGCCGTCATCCGATATGGCATGGCAGATGGCATCTTTCTTCCCATTCCCGTATGTCTGATAAAACAAATGCACCTTTCCATCCTTCACCAACGCACCGGGTGCACAAAGTCCTTTCTTCTCATAATCAGCTTCGGGAGCAGGCGTGATCTCGCCCACCTTCGTCCAGTTCATCAAATCCTTACTCTCCGCAATCCCAATATTCCATCCGGAATCAGGTTCCCCCTTCATCGGCGGAATGGAATGGTACATCAAATAGCGCCCCTGAAAATTAACCACATGCGGATCTTTCGAATAAGGAACCCCGACACGGGAGGTATCGCCGTATAACATGAGGGGACGAGCAGAAGAGCCCTGTGATAAAATTAACTGAAAGTTTCCCCATAACAATAGAATAATCAAAACAAGTTGCTTCATAAATACTATCTGATCTTTTTTAATTGACAAATGTAACTAATATTCTTCTAAATAAATTCGTAAATCGGATTTACAATAAATGATACAGCCTATCCTTCTATCCTTTTGCCATTAAACAGGGAAACAAAGGGCAAGCCATATACATTATTTATTTCAAGTAAGGTTTACCATCCTTCCATAAAACTTCTTGCTGTGTAATATACCAAGTCTTACCATGATCATTATTACCTTGATAGAACAAATAAGTCCGTCCGTCAAGATCGGTAAAAAGGTGAGGATGACCAGATTCACTTGAATTCCATTCTCCCGGTTTTCCATTTCGTAAAAAAGGTTCTTCCGACAGACGTTTCCAGTTCAAACCATCTTCACTGACAGCAACCCCGATCTGCTGAGGAGCATTATTATAAGCTCCGGCATAAAACATATACAGTTTATTATCCTTCTTAACAATCGAGGCACCTTCAATACATTCTCCCTCCCAATCACACTCTGGATACAAGATCGATTTATCACAAGCTTGTGTCCAGTCTTCCCTGTTAAAATCAGTATTCAAAGAAGCTGTTGCCACTCCTTGCATTTGTATTTTAAAATCCTTGTCACGAGTTGCAAAATAAAGAAAATACTTTCCATTGAATTCACAAACTTCAGCATCAATAGCCCGTCCACAGTTCCAATCACCCGTCGGATGAAAAACCGGATTACTCGGGTCGCGATCAAAGTGGATACCATCAGTTGACACAGCATGACAGATTGCATCATTTTTTCCATTTCCATAGGTTTGATAAAACAAATGAATTTTACCATCCCGAACTAAAGCACCAGGTGCACAAAGCCCATTCTTTTCATAAACGGCATTCTTTTCCGGCGTTATTTCACCGACTTTCGACCAATTAACCAAATCTTTACTGGATGCGATGCCAATGTTAGCACCAGAACCAGATACATCCAACCTCGGTGGAAGCGTATAATACATCAAATAACGTCCCTGAAAATTCACGACATGCGGATCTTTTGAAAAAGGAACTCCACGACGAGAAGTATCTTCATACATCATCCTCGGTTGCTGGGGTTTACCCAGCAACGAGAAAAACAAACAAGTCAATAATAAAACATATACTCTCATTTTTATTGATTCTAAATGATTAATTGCCATAACCAGGATTCTGGGTAAATTCCTCCGGATTCGAAACATTTGTCAACTGATCACGCGGTATCGGGCGTAATACATGATAATCTTTAAATTTCCCTGCAGTCATAGGACTGATTTCAGGATCATTCATACGCTCCATCAATTTGTCCGTCCGTTTCAAATCATACCAACGATGCATTTCTCCCATCAATTCACGAGCTCTTTCATCCAAAATAAAGTCAATCGTCACATCGGAAGACTTAATCTCCATCTCCGCTTCATGCCCAGGTACAGCGGCACGGCGACGAACTACATTAATATATTCAGCTGCTTTCTGAGCATTTCCAGACAGGAATGCAGCTTCAGCAGCCAACAAATATGTATCAGCCAAACGATAAACAAAAACATTACGCGATCCGGCTGTCCAGTTAACTTCTGGACGCAGGGGATCCAAATGTTTCACCAAATAAGCATACATTTTATAAGAAGTAAAACGAGTATTCGACGGCCATTCCGCATTCGGATTCTGCTCAGACTGGACATCCATCAGAGGATCGATTTGTTCACGCATATATTCCGGAAGAAATACCAAAACAGGCCAAACTTCTTTAATCTGTTCCGGTGTCCAAGGTTCTCTTGGATCAATCATGGCCAACTCTCCTTTTGTCCAAACCTTTTCTTCCACTTTTTTGGTAAACGGGCTGAAAACATTCTCCGTCACAGAATTTTCCGTTACATTCCACCGAGAAATAAAACAATCATCCCAACGTTGATCTTTCGTTTTGTCAAACAAACTTATTGCAAAATCAGAAGAACGCTCACGGCTCCAAGGTCTGCCATACTCAATAACTCTCTTTACAGCAGGATGTTCTTCCGAATAGGCTGAACAAAAGTACATATGGGCTGTATTACCATCTCCATTTAATTCCGCATTTTGCGTATACAAAACAGAGAAAAGGACTTCCGAATTATTTTTATTATTGATATCCCATAATTCTGCGTGCGATTTAACCAACGAATATTTACCAGAATTGATCACCTGCTCGGCATAATTCAAAGCTTTTTTCAAATCGTCATCACTCCGTTTCAAAGTAAGATACACTCTCGACAGATGGTGCATAGCTGCATATTTTGTTATATGCCCGAATTCAGATGCCTGGTAAGTTTCCGGCAAGTTTTCTACAGCAAATTCCAAGTCTGTAACAATTTGATTCCAAACTTCATCTACTTTTGTTTTATGTGCAGTAGTCTCTACTGAATTTGTCGGCTTCAACGGCATAGGAATATCACCAAACTGCTGTACCAGATGATAAAAATAGTGTGCTCTGATAAATAACGATTCTGCAAGAAAACGTGTTTTTAGATCTTCATCCAATCCAGGAATATCATTATTTTCCAGACTCTCAATAACTGCATTACACTGATTCACGGATTTATAACAACTATACCAGAAACTCCTGACATCAGCATTTGTCGCATCAATCGTCCAATTATACCATTGCTCATGTCCTTGATGACCGATCCATATATCCGAAGGACCTTCACACATATAAATCAAGTATTCCTGTATATACATTCCCCTTAAGGTTGAATACAATCCATTGACACCATTGGTTATACCATCTTTCGTCGTATAAAAATTACCAACAGTCACTTTATTATAAGCCGTCTCATCCAAGAAGTCGCAAGACGACAAACATAGCAGAGACAACGAACCTATCAATATTTTATTTAGTATTTTCATATTCTACTTTCAATTAATCAGATTATTAGAAACTTGCATTTACTCCAAATATAAATGAGGTTAACGGACGGTGGTCTGTATAGCTATTACAGTTTTCCGGATCCAGTCCTACATAATCACTCTTTGTCCATGTATATGGATTTTCAACCATAAAATATACCCTGAATTTTTCACTATAAAACTTTTTCGAAATCTCTTTCGGTAAAGTATATCCCAAATTAATATTTTTCAGACGTATAAATGACAGATCCCGATAAGCACTTGACACCAATAACTCCTGTGGATTAGTTATCGCAGGTTTCGGACAAGCATTAGAAGGATTATCCGGTGTCCAAAAATCAACATCCAGATGATTATAACGAGTTGATCCAGCCTCGTCAGTCAATACTCCTAATAGCTGTCCATACTTCTGACGTGTATAGAAATAAACATTCAAATCGAAATTCTTATAATAGAATCCTGTAGAAAGTCCTGCTGTCCATTTGGGTATTTTATTGAATGTATGCAAATCGCCTTCATCATAAACCCCATTATTATTTACATCTTCTATTTTAGGATTACCAGGTTCACGTCCATACTTTGCCGCTTCCTCTTCTTCTCCATATTGCCAAACTCCTATATATTTATACAGACGTTCAACGTAGAGAGGTTGCCCAATGAACCATTTATTTCCCGGACTATCTTCCTTTCCATTGAACAACTCGACAATTTCATTCTTGTTATAGCCAAAAGTCAAATCTACTGTCCATCTGAAATCTTTTGTCACAACAGGTACAGTGTTCAAGGCTATTTCAATACCCGAATTACGTGTCTTACCTACATTTTGCCAAGTAAATTCATACCCTGTATTGATCGGCAAATTGCGTTTCATCAATAGATCACGTGTATTACGAATATATCCGTCAACAGAACCACTGATCCTGTTATTCAAGAAGCCAAAATCCACGCCGACATTATATTCTTCTGTACTTTCCCACCCCAATTGATTATTAGCCAACTCGGTAGGCAGATATCCCATTGCCGACTGCTCAGTTGTCCCGAAATAATACACATATTTACCTAAAGCTCCTTGTGTTGCATACTCAGAAATTGCTGTATTACCGGAATTACCCCAGCTCAAACGTAATTTCAGATTAGAAAGCCAATCAACTTCCCGAAGGAAAGACTCATCATTCATACGCCAAGCCAATGCAACAGACGGAAAGAAGTCCCATTTATTACCTTTTGCCAAACGAGAAGAGCCATCGTAACGTCCAGTCAATGTCAACAAATACCGATCCTTAAATGTATAATTAACTCTTCCCATAAATGACAACAAAGCCCATTTACGTACAGAAGAAAGACGTGTAAATACATCTGGTGCTTCATTCACATTAAACCACGAACCGTAATAAGGCATATCCTGTCCAGTCAAACCGACCAATTCTGCTTTATCTGTCTGCATATCATGCACCAACGATACATCCAAACTATGATCATTCAATACCTTCTTATAATTCAGGACATTCGTAAAAGTAATCTGTTGCTCGTTCGTTTTTTTGTATTCAGCAGACGGAGAAGCCAACTGGCGAGCTTGAGAAGTAGAACTCTTATAAACTCCATTCTCGATTGACGACAAGCCATATGTCAAACTTGTTCGGAATTTCAAGCCTTTGATTATTTCCCAATCTGCAAATAAGTTCAAAAGGATACGGGTACGTTTTTCTTTATTGTCTACATTATTCTTATCAGTATCGAACAAAGGATTCGAATGCAATACCGTCTGATACCAACCGCTATTGTAAAAGCGCATATCTCCATTCTCGTCATAAACCTCCGTTAGTGGATCAATAACTGTTCCATATTTCCAAACACTATTATCTCCATTATTACGAGTTGTCAATGCTAAAAGAGAAGAATAGCCTACCGTCAAGTTCTTTGCTAATTCCATATCCCCGTTAATACGGGCTGAGAAACGTTCATATCCCATATTATCAATAATACTTTGGTCTTTATTATAGCCTAACACTAACATATTACGATTACGACCATTCGATTGATTGATACTGACATTATGATCCGTTTTATAGCCCGTACCGCTAAACATCAAATCTTGCCAATCTACAAACTGTCCGGAGTTCAAGGCTTTTAATTGAATATCATCAAATATTTCCTTATCTGTCTTTCCATAATTAGCCATTCTTTTCCAGTCTGCATATTTTTCACCGCTCATCATATCATAATTTTTGAATGACTTGGACACACCGACATATCCGTCATAACTAACAGACAGTTTAGCTTCCTTACGGGCACGTTTTGTCGTAATGATAACAACACCATTTGCTCCTCGAGAACCATAAATAGCAGTGGATGAAGCATCTTTCAAAACATCAATCGACTCGATTTCTGCCGGATTGATCTCATCGATCTTTCCTCCGAACGGAGCATCATCCACCACTATCAACGGATCATTGCCCGCATTGATCGAATTATATCCACGGATCACAATGGTAGAAGATGCTCCGGGAGAGTTTCCCATCGTAATATCCGCACCTGCAATTTTACCTTGCAATGCTTGCATAGGATCTTTCATCACAGCCTGATTCTGAATCGATGAAGAAGAAATCTGTGAAACAGATCCTGTTAGGTCACGTTTTTTGACAGAACCATAACCTACCACAACCACTTCATCCAAAGCTTGCGTATCTTCCTTCAATTGGATGTTCAATGTTGTCTTACCTTTACTAACCGCAACATCCTTGTCCAAATATCCGATGTACGTTATACTTAATTTGGAACCTTCGGATATCGACAAAGAGAAATTCCCATCCATATCCGTAATCGTACCATTAGACGTTCCCTTTTCAACAACATTCGCCCCAACAACTGGTTCGCCATTTTCATCTTTCACGATGCCTTTCACAATGATCTGCTTTTGCTGAGTGATAGATGATCCTGCGGCTTCCTTCTTGGAAATCACAATCATCTTGCCCTGGACAGAATAAGACAATCCGTTATCCAATACGGCAGATAGCACTTCTTCCAAAGAAGCATCTTTAAAATCTCGCGTAATCTGCTTCCGTTCATTTACCTCGTCTTTCTTGTAAATGATGGAATACTGTAGTTCTTTCTCTACTTCCGCTAATACTGTTTTTAAAGGAACATTTTTAAATTGCCGGGTGATCCGCTGTGCATTCATGGAGGTAGCCCCAGAAAGCATCAAGGCAAGGATTAACGCCCTTCCTACATGTTTTCTATACATAAACCAATAAATTAAAGAATTAGATTTAATAATATATTAACAAT
>ERZ780178.2658-NODE-2658-length-10210-cov-4.124668_pt1 | contig 10210 bp, 7 predicted proteins | sample MGYA00511018_ERZ780178 | MGnify/ENA primary metagenome ERZ780178 (study PRJEB29588, sample SAMEA2151439) | human gut metagenome | biome: human gut; feature: human-associated habitat; material: faeces | place: Denmark | collected 2008/2010 ...
TTTTGTATGTGCCTGCGACCGGATGCTGGAAACGGGTCGGGTTCGTGGAATTGCCGGTAATGGAAACATCCACGCCTTCCTTGTGCATGATGGCAACGCCCTCGCGCACGTCGTCCGCACCGTAGCAGCGCACTTCCGCGCGTTCGCCCTTGGAATACGGAATCTCACGCACGGTCGCGAGTTCGCCGGTATAATAGTCAAACTGTGTCTGCACATAGGTGAAGCCGTTGATCCGGGAAATAATCTGCGCCGCGTCTTTGCCTAAGCCGTTCAGAATGACACGCAAAGGTTTCTTCCGTACTTTGTTCGCGGATTTGGCGATACCGATCGCGCCCTCCGCGGCCGCGAACGATTCATGACCTGCCAGGAACGCGAAACATTCGGTTTCCTCGCTGAGCAGCATCGCCGCTAGATTGCCGTGTCCGAGACCGACCTTGCGATCCTCAGCCACAGAGCCCGGCAGACAAAATGCCTGCAATCCCTCACCGATGGCTTTGGCTGCTTCGTTTGCTTTGCTGCATCCTTTTTGGATAGCGATCGCCGCACCCGCGACATAAGCCCAGCATACATCTTCAAAGCAGATCGGCTGAATGCCCCTGGCGATTTGATACGGGTCGATCCCCTTATCCTTGCAGATTTTCTCCGCGTCCTCAAGAGAAGCGATGCCGTAAGCTGCAAGGGCTGTGTTGATTTTTTCTATCTTTCTGTCGTAATTTTCAAATGTGATCATCCTCGCGCCTCCTACTCCTGTCTCGGGTCGATCTTTTTGACCGCCTCGTCGAATCTGCCGTATTTGCCGCTTGCCTTCTCGATGGCCTCGCGCGCGTCAGTGCCGGCTTTGATGGCATCCATCATTTTACCCATGTTAATATATTTATAACCTATTATTTGATTATCTTCATCTAATCCTATCTCTGTTATGTATCCTTCAGCTAATTCTAGATATCTTGGTCCTTTTGCTAATGTTGAATATATTGTACCTGTTTGGCTTCTTGTTCCTTTTCCTAAGTCTTCTAATCCTGCACCTATTGGAAGTCCTCCTTCTGAAAATGCTGATTGTGTTCTTCCATATACTATTTGTAAGAATAATTCTCTCATAGCTGTATTTATTGCATCACATACTAAGTCCGTATTTAATGCTTCTAGTATTGTTTTTCCTACTAATATTTCTCCTGCCATAGCTGCTGAGTGTGTCATTCCTGAGCATCCTATTGTTTCTACTAAAGCTTCTTGGATTATTCCATCTTTAACGTTTAATGTTAACTTACAAGCTCCTTGTTGAGGTGCACACCATCCTATCCCGTGTGTTAACCCTGAAATGTCTTTAATTTCTTTTGATTTTACCCATTTACCTTCTTCTGGTATTGGTGCTGGTCCATGGTCCACTCCTTTTGCAACTGGACACATTTCTTCTACTTCTTTTGAATAAATCATGTATATTCTCCTTTCCAAATTTGCGAAGCAAATTTGTACTCTTCACTATTTATTCTTCATTCTTTGCTGTGATTTGTGGTTCATAAAATTTGCTTCATATATTTTTTAAAAATTAATACCTATTATTTCTCTATTAGGCTTTCACCTGTCATTTCTTCTGGTTTTTCTATTCCTAATATATCTAACATTGTTGGAGCTAGGTCTGCTAAACGTCCTTCTTTTAGCTTTGCATCTTTTCCAACTAATATTAATGGTACAGGATTTGTTGTATGTGCTGTATGAGGTTCTCCTGTTGCATAGTCTATCATTTGTTCTGAATTTCCGTGATCAGCTGTAATTAATAGCACTCCATTTACATCTTCTACTGCTTTTACTACTCTTCCTACGCACTCATCTATTGTTTCTATTGCTTTTATTGCTGCTTCTAAAACTCCTGTATGTCCTACCATATCTGGATTTGCATAATTTAAAATTATCGTATCATATTTTTTAGATTCTATTGCTTCTACTACTTTATCTGTAACTTCTATTGCGCTCATCTCTGGTTGTAAATCATATGTTGCAACTTTTGGTGAAGGAACTAAAATTCTATCTTCTCCTGGATATTGTTTTTCTTCTCCTCCATTAAAGAAAAATGTTACGTGTGCATATTTTTCTGTTTCTGCAATTCTTAATTGTTTTAATCCATTTTTTGCAATTACTTCTCCATAAGTATTTTTTAGTTCTTGTTCTTTAAATGCAATATGAACATTTTCTATTGTAGCATCATAAGTTGTAAAGCATACATAATATAATGGGAAATATTCTCTTTCAAATTTATCAAATTCTTTATCTACTAAACTTCTTGTAATTTCTCTTGCTCTATCTTTTCTATAATTAAAGAATATTACAGAATCATTTTTAGCTATTGTTGCTATTGGATTTTCATCGTTACATATTACTGTTGGTTCTACAAACTCATCAAATACTTCTTTTTGATAAGATTCTTCTATTCCAGCTATTGCAGAATTTGCTTTTATTCCCTCTCCTTTTACTAATGCCTTATATGCTTTTTCTACTCTGTCCCAACGGTTATCTCTATCCATTGCATAATATCTTCCTGATATTGTTGCAATTTTCCCAACACCTTTTTCTTGCATTTTCTTTTCTAGTTCTGCTATGTATCCTTCTCCAGATGCAGGTGGAGTATCTCTTCCATCTAGGAAACAATGAACATATACATCTTCAAAGTCTTTTCTTTTTGCAAGTTCTAATAATCCATATAAATGTCTTATGTGGCTATGCACACCACCATCTGATAATAGTCCCATTATATGTAATTTGGTATGATTCTTTTTGCAGTTTTCTATTGCAGCAACTAATTCTGGATTACTAAAGAAGTCACCATCCTCAATTGATTTTGTAATTCTTGTTAATTCTTGGTAAACAATTCTACCTGCTCCTATGTTTGTATGTCCTACTTCTGAATTTCCCATTTGTCCTTCAGGTAATCCTACATCTAATCCACTAGTCTTTATTACTGTTGTTGGATTTTGTTTCATTAGTTTGTCTAATACTGGTGTTTTTGCAAGTTTTACTGCATTTCCTTTTTCGTTTTCATTTATTCCAAATCCATCTAGTATCATAAGCATTGTTAATTTTTTATCCATCATATTTTCCCCGTTTCTCTTGTTTGTATTTATAGTGGCGTATGCAATATTTTATTTGTAATTTACTATTTTTGCGAATTCGTCTGCTTTTAGACTTGCTCCGCCCACTAGGCCACCATCTATATCAGACATTTCAAATAGTTCTTTTGCATTTGAAGATTTTACACTTCCACCGTATTGTATTATAACACTATCTGATACAGAATTTCCATATATTTTTTCAATTTCTTCTCTAATCCATTTAATTGTTTCATTTGCATCTTCTTTTGTTGCTGTTTTTCCTGTTCCTATTGCCCAAATTGGCTCATATGCAATTATAGTTTTTTCTACTTCTTCGTTAGATAAGCCATCTAATGCAAGTTTTGTTTGAGTTGTAACTATTTCTTTTGCATTTCCAGCTTCTCTTTCTTCTAAGCTTTCTCCTACGCAAACTATTGGTTTTAACCCTAAGCTTAATGCTTTTTTTAGCTTTTTATTAACACTTTCATCTGTTTCATTATAATATGCTCTTCTTTCTGAGTGTCCTATTATAACATATTCTACACCAATTGCTTTTAGCATTTCACCTGAAACTTCTCCTGTATATGCTCCTTTTTCTTCTGCATTCATATTTTGTGCACCTATTTTTATGTTAGTTCCTTGTGCATGCATTAAGCAATAGAATAAATCTGTATATGGTACACATATAACTACTTCGTTTTCTGTATTTTTTACTAATGGTTCAAGCTCTATAATAAAATCTATTGCTTCATTTGGGAGTTTGTTCATCTTCCAATTTCCTGCGATTACTTTTTTTCTCATACTACCCCTCTTTTCTTATTAATTTCCGAATCTATAAGATGTATAAAATTTTACTTTATTTGTTGTTTTATCATATGTAAAGTCTGCATCAAGTGTATATACATTTCCTTCTAATTTATCTACTGACGATTTGCTTCCTTCCATAGTTAATTTACTTGGGTCTTTTAATGTTATTGAATAAATACAAGAACCATATACAATGCTTTCATTGTTTTTTATGTTAACATCAAGATACATGTTTTTTGAAGAATCTTCCTTAGGCAATATTTTTACTTCATTAATAGTAACGTTTTCCATATTTCCTTTTGGCCCAAACTCTGTTAATATGTATTCTTTTATTTTATTCTTAATTGTTGAAATATCCTCTGTTTCTATTTCAGCAACTTCTATTTCTTTTATTGTCTTATCTTTTAATAATACTTTAAATATTGATTTTGTTTCTCCTGTTTTATCCAAAATATCTTCAACTTTATAATTTTTTAATGGTTTATATATTACTGCTCTTATATTTCCATTTAAATCTTTTTTTACTTCATACACTTTTCCATCCTCTGTAATTAAAAATGGTACTTTGTTTATTCCTGTTCCTATATTGAAAACTTTAACTTTTGTAACATTGCTAAGTCCTTCATATTTTTTGGCATTTTCTCCATTAATTGAATAATAAAAATAGCCATCTTCCACATATGCCTCTGCTATTTCAAATATAGGCATTAAATTTGTTTCATTAGTTTCATTTTCTTCCTTTTTATCAATATTTGTTTTTTCTTCTTTTTCTTTTTCTCTTATTTCTTCTTGTTTATTTGTTATTTCCTTATAATTTGTATTTTTCATATTGCAATACATCGCAACAATTACAATTAATAATATTACTATTATACAAATACATATTACTGTTCCTAGACTAATTTTTATTTCTTTCTTTTCCATATTTTTCCCTTATCTGGCAGACACAGGACCCGCCCCATATAATATTAATTTTTTCATTTCATTTTGGGCGTATGCAATACGCCCCTACATATATCTTTAAAACAAATCAAAATTAGTAGATTGTGCATTTTTGCCAAGATAAAAACCGGAGGCGTACATAGGTACGTTGAGGATTTTTATTGAAGGCAAAAATGTGCAGGATGCTGATTTTCATTTGTTTTTTACTCTTTGTCTTGTAAGCATGCAATACCTGGCAAAGTCTTTCCTTCTAGGAATTCTAGTGATGCTCCTCCTCCTGTTGAAATATGTGTCATTTTATCTGCTAATCCTAATTTTTCTATTGCTGCTGCAGAGTCTCCCCCACCTATTATTGTTATTGCATCTAATTTAGAAAGCATTGTCGCAACTGCTTTTGTTCCTGTTGCAAATTTATCAAATTCACAAACTCCAAGTGGTCCATTCCATACAACTGTTTTCGCATCTTTTACTGCTTCTTCAAATTTTTCTATTGTTTTTGGCCCTATGTCTAATCCCATAAATCCATCTGGAATTTCTGTTGAATCAACCATTTTTTCTTCTCCATTGTTTGAATATTCAGAAGATACATGGTTATCTACAGGAAGTAATAGTTTTACTCCTTTTTCTTGTGCTTTTTCTAAAATGCTTTTTGCTAAATCTAATTTATCTTCTTCGCAAATTGATGTTCCTATGTGATGACCTTGTGCTTTATAAAATGTGTATGCCATTCCTCCACCAATTATCAAAGTATCTACTTTATCTAATAAATTTTCTATTACTCCAATTTTATCTGAAACTTTTGCTCCTCCAAGTATTGCTACAAATGGATGCTTAGGATTCTCTAATGCTCCTCCTAAAAACTCTAATTCTTTTTCAATTAAGAATCCTGATACTGCTGGCAAATAATCTGCAACTCCAGTTGTTGAGCTATGCGCCCTATGAGCTGTTCCGAACGCATCATTTACATATATTTCTGCCATGCTTGCTAGAGCTTTTGAATATTCTGGATCATTTTGTTCTTCTTCTTTGTGAAATCTTACATTTTCTAGTAATACAATGTCTCCTTCTTTCATATTAGATGTAAGTTCTTTTGCACTTTCTCCTATAACATCTTTTGCAAGTTTTACATCTTTGTTTAATAATTTAGAAAGTTCTTCTGCTACTGGTTTTAAAGAATATTTTAAATTAAATTCTCCTTTTGGTCTTCCTAAATGTGAGCAAAGTATAACTTTTGCATTATGATTTAATAAATACTGTATTGTAGGAAGTGCTGCTCTAATTCTTCTATTATCTGTAATCTTTCCTGTTTCGCTATCTATTGGAACATTAAAGTCGCATCTTACTAATACTTTTTTACCATTTACATCTATATCTTTAACTGTTTTTTTGTTCATGATTAATTCATTCCTTTCTATGTTTTTACTATTTTGCCTGCAAAAGGCATAAACTATTCTCTTATAACAAAGCGACTTTAGTCGCCCTTTGTTCTCGCCGATTTGAGTTTCCGAATGTAATGAGGAAATCTCAAAGGCAATAGCGATTATAGCATTTTTATATACTAGGAAATGAGAAATTTCCTACTATAATATAAAGTGTGAGGTTAGAAGTATGAGGTGTGCATTTGAGTTAGCCTTTATTGGTTTTTCTCTTCACACTCCTCTCACTTCTCACTTCACACTTCTAAATTCTTATATTATAATTCTGCAAAGTATTTTATTGTTCTTACCATTTGACTTGTGTAAGAATTTTCATTATCATACCAAGCTACTACTTGAACTTGATATAATCCTTTTTCTACTTCTGTTACCATTGTTTGTGTTGCATCAAATAAAGATCCATAAGTAATTCCTATTATATCAGAAGATACTAATGGTTCTTCTGTATATCCAAATGATGCACTTGAAGCATTTTTCATTGCTTCATTTATTTTTTCTACTGTAATGTCTTCTCCTTTAACAACTGCTATAAGTATTGTTGTAGATCCTGTTGGAACTGGAACTCTTTGTGCAGATCCTATTAATTTTCCATTTAATTCTGGAATAACTAATCCTATTGCTTTTGCAGCACCTGTTGAGTTAGGTACTATATTTATAGCTCCTGCTCTTGCTCTTCTTAAATCACCTTTTCTGTGTGGTCCGTCTAATAGCATTTGGTCACCTGTGTATGCATGAACTGTTGTCATTATTCCTGATTGAATAGGTGCAAAATCATTTAATGCTTTTGCCATTGGTGCTAAGCAGTTTGTTGTACATGATGCTGCTGATATAACTGTATCTTCTGCTTTTAATATATTTTCATTTACTCCGAATACTACTGTTGGTAAGTCTTTACCTGCTGGTGCAGATATAACTACTTTTTTTGCTCCTGCTTTTATATGAGCTTCTGCTTTTTCTTTAGTTGTGTAGAATCCTGTACATTCTAATACAACATCTACTCCTAATTCTCCCCATGGAAGATTTATTGCATCTTTTTCTGCATATATTTTTATTGTTTTCCCGTCTACTGTTATTGAATCTTCTCCTGCAACTACTGTATCAGCTTTTTCATATCTTTTTTGTGCTGAATCATATTTTAATAAGTGTGCAAGCATTGTTGGACTTGTTAAATCGTTTATTGCAACAATTTCATATCCTTCTGCTCCAAACATTTGTCTAAATGCAAGACGTCCTATACGTCCAAAACCATTAATAGCTACTTTAACTGCCATTTAAATCCTCTCCTTTTTGTAGGTAATATATATAGTTTTCTCATTTAAATATTATTAAATAAGTTACTCTATTATGTTTTATTATTCCCTACTTTTTATATTTTAACAGTGCAATTGTATATCAAAAAAGAACACTTTTCAAGTGTTCTTTTTAACTTTTTTATACTTTTAAATTAGAATATTTTTTTTCCTTTATATGTAATTGGAACTTCTTTAAATAAGAAGTTTTTAAATGATTGCCATGTTACTTCTTGATGTAAGAAATCATTTATTTCATCTTCTACTTTTTGTTGATATGGAGTTAATTCAACTTTAACATCATACAATAAAGCATTTTTTACTTTTGTCCAGAATCCTGTTTTTTCTGGTAAATTAGTTCTAGCTACTTTAAATTCGCTTCCTATTGATCCGCTTGCGTTATTTTCTCCGCTTTCACTTTCTCCTATTGTTCCTTCTACTGAATTAACACTTGCATTTTTTAAAGCATCTGCAATGTTTTTTACAGCACCATTTCCTATTTCGTTTACTCCTTCATTTAATGGATTTTCTCCCATTTCGTTTCTCCTCCTTTATTGATATGTATTTCATACCACTCTTTTGTAACGTAGAACTATTCATATTTATATACAATTTTATTTTCGAACAATTCTTATATACATTTTATACTATAAATACATTTTTTTATCAAGACATTTTTGTCAAAAAAATATTATATTTGCGTTGCAAAATTGTTACAGTTTTGTTACATTTCTCCAATTAATTCTAGATTATCCCTTGAAACAATTTTTACGTCTTTTATTTGATTTTCTAATTCGGTTTCCTTCGCTTTAACAACCAAATAATTTGTTGTGTGTCCTTTTATATATTCTCCATCTTGTTTTTCAAATAGAACTTTTAGTTCTTTCCCTACATATCTATCTAAGAATTCTATTTCGCATTCATTCGATAATTCTATTAGCTTATGGCTCCTTTTCTCTTTAACTGTACTATCTATTTGATTTTTCATCTTTGCAGCAACAGTTCCTTTTCTTGGTGAATATTTAAATACATGTAATTTTGTAAATCTAATCTTGCTTAAATATTTATATGTTTCGTTGAATTCTTCCTCAGTTTCTCCTGGAAATCCTACTATTACATCTGTTGTAAGTGCAACGTCTGGAAAAGTTTTTCTTAATAAATTTACTTCTTTTTCAAATGTTTCAGCTGTATATTTTCTATTCATTCTTTTTAAAGTCTCATCACACCCGCTTTGCAAAGACAAATGAAAATGATCACACATTTTTGTTACTTTTTTTAACCTGTTCACGAATTCTTCTGTTATTATGTTTGGTTCTAGTGAGCCAAGTCTTATTCTTTTTATTCCGTCTATTTTTTGTATCGCTTCTAGTAAATCTATCAATCTAGTATTGTTATCGAAATCAATACCATATGATGCAACATGTATTCCAGTTATTACAACTTCTTTTATTCCCTTTGCCGCAATTTCGGTAATTTCTTTTACTACACTTTCTAATTTTCTGCTCCTTACTCTTCCTTTTGCATATGGAATTATGCAATATGAGCAAAAATTATTGCATCCATCTTGTACTTTTATTACTGCTCTTGTTTTTTCTGTATATGTAACGCTTCCAAAATCGACAAACTCTTTTTGCTTGTTTATGTCAGACATTTTTACTCTTTCACGATTTTTATTATCTCTATATTCTTCCACTATTTTTACAATGTCTTTTTTCTCAGTATTTCCTACAATTAAATCTATGTCAGTAATTTTTTCTAGTTCTTCCTTTGCTGTTTGTGCATAGCATCCAGTTGCAACTAATATACTATTTGGATTTATTTGTTTTGCCCTTCTTATTATTTGCCTTGATTTTCTATCAGACATATTTGTTACAGTACATGTGTTTATTATATATACATCTGCAAATTCTTCAAAATTTACAATTTCATAATTATTATCTATAAATTGTTCTGCCATGGCATTTGTTTCATATTGATTTACCTTGCAACCGCAACGTATAAAAAGCTACTTTTTTCATATTATATTCTCCTAAATCTTATAACTAATTATAATTTGTTTACTAAAAAATGAATAGTTATTTTTCACTATTCATTTTTTTTATTAATCTATATTAAAGAGGGGTTGTTTTTTATCTTTTTGTTTTTCCGTCTAATGCATCTAAGTCATCTAAAGCTTTTCCTGTTCCTAATGCTACGCAACTTACAGCATCTTCTGCAATCATTACATTTATTCCTGTTTGTTCTTGTAAAAGCTTGTCTAATCCATCTACTAGACATCCTCCACCAGTCATATATATTCCTCTATCACTTATATCTGCTGCAAGTTCTGGTGGTGTTCTTTCTAGTGTTGAATGTACCGCATCTACAATCATCATGGCTGGTTCTGCTAATGCTTCCATCATTTCACTTGATTTTATTGTTATTGTTTTTGGAAGTCCTGTTATTAGGTCTCTTCCTCTTATATTCATTTCTGTATCTTGTATTTTTGGATATACACATCCAATATTTACTTTCAAGTCTTCTGCTGTTCTTTCACCAATCATCATATTATGTTTTTTCTTTATATATTTAACTATTGCTTCGTCAAATTTATCTCCTGCTACTTTTATAGATGTGCTAACAACAGAACCTCCAAGTGATATTACTGCTACAT
>ERZ780178.2661-NODE-2661-length-10205-cov-3.815074_pt1 | contig 10205 bp, 8 predicted proteins | sample MGYA00511018_ERZ780178 | MGnify/ENA primary metagenome ERZ780178 (study PRJEB29588, sample SAMEA2151439) | human gut metagenome | biome: human gut; feature: human-associated habitat; material: faeces | place: Denmark | collected 2008/2010 ...
CGAGCCGCTGGATACCAAGCCGGTGTCCATGGCGATCGACGAGGTGTATGACGGCCGCCTTCAGGTCGTGCACAAGGAATAATCCTTCAGGCGGGCACTACCCGCCTGATTTTTTCGGAGAGGAGGCGCGCAGATGCTGCAGATCCCGGTCGCAAAGGTCGCCGTTTTGGCTGCAACGTTTGCGTTTGACCGACCGTATACGTATAAGATCCCGCAGCCGCTGACGGATACGCTCCGCCCCGGCTGCCGCGTCATGGTGCCGTTTTCGCGCGGCAACCGCCCGTGTGAGGGCATGGTGCTCGTGCTCGATCAGGCGCAGGATGACCCAAAACTCAAGCCCATCACACGTCAGCTCGATCCTGAGCCTATCCTCTCGCCGGAGCTGATCCGGCTCGCCATCTGGATGCATGACCGCTTTTTCTGCACCATCTACGATGCGCTGCACGCGATCCTGCCTGCCGGTGTCTGGTATCGGGTCAGCACGGTCTACTGCGCTGCGCCGGAGCTGGATGCCGATGCGGCACTCGCGCTTTGCGGCCGCTCCAAGCAGCGGCGGCTGGCGCTGGAGACTGTGCTCGCGCACGGTGGACGCTGCCCGCTGGAGACGCTGCAGACGGCGTTTGGCGACAATGATCCGGCGAGTGCGCTGCACTGGCTCGTGCAGCAAAAGCTCCTGACCGTCGAGGGGGCGGAAAAGCGCGTCGTGCGCGACAAGCAGCTCGAGTATGCGAGCCTTGCCGTCTCGCTTGAGGAGGCGCAGGAGGAGATCCGCCGCCGCAGACGCGCGCCGCATCAGGTCGCAATTCTGGAGCTGCTGTGTACGATCGGCCGCGCCTCGGCCGACGAGGTGTGTCAGTTTACCGGCGCGCCGAAGACGTCTATGAAGACGCTTGTGCGGCAGAAGCTCGTTCACATCGATACTGAGCCCTATTTCCGCCGCCCGACGCATTATACCGGGCAGCCTAAGCCCATCCCTGCGCTCACGGCGGCACAGGCAGAGGTGTTTTCCGGTCTGCAGGCGCTGCTGCGCTCGCCGGATGCACAGGCGGCGCTGCTGTTCGGCGTGACCGGCAGCGGCAAGACACTCGTGTACCTGCATCTGATCGAGCAGGCGCTTGCGGCAGGGCAGGGGGCAATCCTGCTTGTGCCCGAGATCTCGCTGACGCCGCAGATGATCGAGGCGTTTTCTGCGTACTTCGGTGATGCGGTGGCCGTTTTGCACAGCGGCCTTCCGCTCTCGGAGCGTTATGATGAGTGGAAGCGCATCCGCGCCGGTCTTGCGCGCGTCGTCGTCGGCACACGCAGCGCCGTCTTTGCGCCCATGGAGAACCTCGGCCTGCTCATCATCGACGAGGAGCAGGAGGACACCTATAAATCCGAGAGCACACCGCGCTACCACGCGCGCGATGTGGCAAAATTTCGCTGTGCGCAGCATCGTGCGCTGCTCTTGCTCGGCTCGGCAACGCCGGACGTCGTCAGCCGCTATTGCGCCGAGACCGGCCGCTATCACTATTTTACGCTGCCGGATCGCTTCAACGCGCGCAAGCTGCCCGATGTCATCATCGCCGACATGAAGCAGGAGCTGCGAAACGGCAATTCCGGCTCGATCAGCTCCGTGCTCTATGCCGAGTTGGAGGAAAACCTCCGCCGCGGTGAACAGAGCATCCTGTTTCTCAACCGCCGCGGTGCGAGCAAGCTCGTCACCTGTGCTGAATGCGGCGCGACGTATTCGTGTCCGAACTGCAGCGTCAGTCTGACGTACCATCAGGGCAATCAGATGCTCGTCTGCCACCACTGCGGTTACCGGCAGCGCGTCGACGACCGGTGCCCGGTCTGCGGCGGGGAGCTGCGCTTTCTCGGCGACGGGACGGAGCGCATCGAGGCGGATGTTCACGCCCTCTTTCCCGGCGTGGAAACCCTGCGCATGGACGCCGATGCCATTGCCATGGCCGGCACGCATGAGGCGCTGCTGCAGCGGTTCGTGCGCGAGCGTATCCCCATCATGATCGGCACGCAGATGATCACAAAGGGGCTGAATTTTGAAAATGTTACGCTCGTCGGCGTGCTCAATGCCGACCAGAGCCTGTATGTCGGCGACTACCGTGCCAATGAGCGCACATTTTCGCTTATCACGCAGGTCGTCGGCCGCAGCGGCCGCGGCGATGCGCCCGGCCGCGCCGTGATCCAGACATTCACACCCGCAAACGAGACCATCCGCCAGGCCGCACGGCAGGATTACGATGCGTTTTACCGCTCGGAGATCGCGCTGCGGCAGCTCAATGGCACGCCGCCGTTCAGCGAAGTGCTGGCCGTCACGGTCTCCGGCGCGCAGGAGAATGCGGTCGTGCGCTGCTGCGCCTATATCCGCGATTACTTCCGGCAGACCGTCGGTGAACGCGCAGAGGTGCTCGGCCCGGCGCCGCTGCCGGTCGTGCGTATGAATAACCGCTACCGTTACCGCGTCACGCTCTACTGTAGTCAGAGCAGGGAGGTGCGCCGTGCGGCGGCGAATATCGTCATGTACTGCAACACTGAAAAATCATTCCGCGATGTCACCGTCTTTGCCGATGACAACCCGCTGGACTAAGGAGAGGTATACAATGGCTACAAGAATGATCGTGAAAAACGGTGACCCCCAGCTGCGCAAGCACTGCCATGAGGTCAAGGACTTCAATCCCCGTCTGCACACGCTGCTTGACGATATGCGCCAGACGCTGGCGGAGTCCAACGGTGTCGGCCTCGCCGCGCCGCAGGTCGGCGTGCTGCGCCGCGCCGTCATCGTGCTGGAAACGAACGTTCCCGACGGTGAGGACGAGTATATGATCGAGCTCATCAACCCCGTCATCGTCGAGACGGCGGGCGAGCAGGTCGGTGCCGAGGGCTGCCTGAGCGTGCCGGATGAGTACGGCATCGTTGCGCGCCCGGACTATGTGAAGGTGCGCGCGCAGGATCGCCACGGCGAATGGTTTGAGGTTGAGGGGCACGGTCTGACGGCGCGTGCATTCTGCCATGAGCTCGATCACCTTGACGGTATTCTGTTCATCGACAAGGCCACGCGGATGCTCGCTCCCGAGGAGCTGGAGCAGCAGACGAAGAGGTGAGGCGCATGCGCATCGTATTCATGGGCACGCCGGATTTCGCGGCCGTGTCCCTGCAGCGTCTGCTGGATGCCCATTTTGATGTGGTCGGTGTGTTCACACAGCCGGACAAGCCCAAAAACCGCGGCATGAAGCTCCAGCCGAGCCCGGTCAAGGAGATCGCACTGGCAAACGGTCTGCCGGTCTTTCAGCCGGAAAAGATGCGTGACGGCACGGCGCTGGCAGCGCTGCAAAGTCTGCAGCCGGACATTCTCGTTGTCGTGGCATACGGCCGCATCCTGCCGGACGAGCTGCTTGCCGCTGCGCCCCTCGGTGCAATCAATGTGCATGGCTCGCTGCTGCCGAAGTATCGCGGCGCTGCGCCCATCCAGTGGGCGGTGCTCAACGGTGATGCGGTGACCGGCGTGTCGACGATGTACCTCGACCGCGAGATGGACACCGGTGATGTGATCTACACCGAGCAGACGCCGGTCGGTGAATTCGAGACCGCCGGTGAACTCTTTGACCGGCTGGCCGTCATGGGTGCGGATCTGCTCGTGCGCACGCTGCGGGACATTGACGCGGGCGCTGCCCCGCGCACGCCGCAGGATCACAGCGCGGCGACGTATACCCGCCCGCTTGCGCGCGACGATTCGCCCATTGACTGGGATCAAAGCCCGCGCACGATCATCAAGCACATCTGCGGCCTCGAGCCGTGGCCGGTCGCTACGGCGGAGCTTGGCGGGCAGACGTTTAAGATCCACGCCGCCGATTATTCTGACCGCACGACACAGAAAGCCCCCGGAACGATCGTGGCAGCCGGTAAGGACGGTGTCACCGTCGCCTGTGCCGATGGGCAGACGGTGCGCATCACGCAGCTGCAGGCGCCGGGCAAAAAGCGCATGTCTGCAGCCGACTACCTGCTTGGGCACACGCTGCCCGTTGAGGGCTGAGCATGGCTATGACTGCACGGGAAGCGGCATGGTCCGCGCTGCAGCGCTGGCGCAAAAACGGCGCATGGTCGGATGCTGCGCTCAACATCGTGCTGCAGAATGCGCAGCTTGCGCCGCGTGACGCTGCACTCGCAGCGCGCATCTGCTACGGGACACTGCAAAATCTGGCGCTGCTGGATCATTACCTTGCGGCATACTGCACGACGCCGCTGCAAAAGCTTGAGCCGAAGGTGCTTGACCTGCTGCGGCTGTCGGCGTATCAGATCGTATTGCTCGATAAAGTGCCGCCGCGCGCGGCGGTGAACGAGGCGGTCGCGCTCTGCCGTAAGGGCGGCTGTGCGCGGGCAGCAGGGCTGGTCAATGCGGTCTTGCGCCGCGTGGCGGAGCACCGTGACGCGCTGCCGGAGATCCCGGGGGCGGGTACGGCGTCCTATCTCTCCGTGCGCACCAGTCATCCGCAGTGGCTGGCGCAGATGCTCATCGACGCGCACGGCTATGACTTTGCCGAGCGCGCGCTTGCGGCAAACAACGCCGACGCGCCTGCCTGTCTGCAGGTCAACACCCTGAAAACGACAACCGATGCCTTGGCCACGGCTCTGCGCGCCGACGGCATCGAGACGCAGCCGCCCCCGTGGCTGCCGGATGCGCTGCTGTGCCGCGGCGGAAACCTTGCGGCTGCGCGCGCCTTTGCCGACGGCTGGTTTTATGTGCAGGACGCGGCCGCGCACTGCGCAGCGCTTGCCGCCGGTGTCCGTCCGGGGATGCGCGTGCTCGATGCCTGCGCCGCACCCGGGGGCAAAAGCTTTGCCGCCGCGGTGCAGATGCGCGATCAGGGATGTATGATTTCCTGTGATATACACGAAAATAAATGGAAGCGTATCCGCGCCGGTGCTGAGCGGCTGGGACTGTCGTGCATCTCGACGCGCACGATGGATGCCCGCCGTCCGGATGCCGATCTGGTCGGCACGATGGACATCGTGCTGGCAGACGTGCCGTGCTCGGGACTGGGCGTTATCCGCAAGAAGCCGGAGATCCGCTTCAAAGACCCGGCGGCGCTCTCGCAGCTGCCGGCCATTCAGCGCGACATTCTGGAGGGACTCGCACCGTGCGTGCGTCCCGGCGGTGTGCTGGTGTATTCTACGTGCACGGTGCTTGCGCGCGAGAATGAGGATGTGGTGCGGGATTTTCTGCGCACGCATCCGGACTTTGCACCGGAGGCGTTTTCGCTGCCGCTCCCGGCGGCGGATACGGCGGGCGGAATGTTTACCTTCTGGCCGCAGGAACATGAAACGGACGGATTTTTTGTCTGTAAGCTGAGGAGACACGAATGAGAGACATCAAAGCCATGCTCCCCGAAGAGATCGCGGCGGCGCTCGCCGAAATGGGGCAGCCGAAATACCGTGCCAAGCAGATCTTCCAGTGGCTTGCGCGCGGTGCGTCGTCGTTTGACGAGATGACGAACCTGTCCAAGGATCTGCGCGCAGCGCTCGCGGAGCAGTTTTACATCTCCAGGCTTGAGATGCTGCGCAAGCAGGTGTCCGCCATTGACGGCACGATCAAGTACCTCTGGCAGCTCGATGACGGCAACGCCGTCGAGACGGTCGTCATGCACTATAAGCACGGCAACACCATCTGCATTTCCTCGCAGGTCGGCTGCCGGCAGGGGTGTGCGTTCTGCGCGTCCACGATCGGCGGCCTGATCCGCAGCCTTGAGCCCTCGGAGATGCTCGACGAGGTGCTTTACTCCGAGCGAGAATCTGGATGCAAGATCTCGAATATCGTCCTCATGGGCATCGGCGAACCGCTTGATAACTTCGATAACGTGATGCGCTTTCTCGAATTGGTGAACCACCCCGATGGAGAGAATATCGGTATGCGGCACATCTCACTGTCCACGTGCGGGCTTATCGAGCGCTTCGACGATCTGGCGGCGCGCGACCTGCAGCTCACGCTCTCGGTCTCGCTTCACGCTCCGGATGACGAGACCCGCTCAAAGATCATGCCGGCCAATCGCGGCCGCGGCGTTCAGGCGCTCATTGACGCCTGCGCCAGATATTATCAGGCGACCGGACGGCGCATTTCCTTCGAATATGCGATGATCGACGGCGTGAACGACACGCCCGAGCACGCGCGGCTGCTGGCAAAGCACGCGCGTCGCGTCTGCGCGCATGTGAACCTCATCCCGCTCAACCATGTGGAGGAGCGTGCATTCCGGCCGTCCACGCCGGAGCACCTCAAGGCATTCATACGCATTTTGGAGCAGGCCGGCGTGAACGTGACCGTGCGCCGCAAGCTTGGCAGCGACGTGGACGCGTCCTGCGGCCAGCTGCGCAAGAAGGTCGCGGATCACCGCGCCTGAAGGGGGAGAGCCCATGCAATGCTTTGCAAAGTCGGACAGAGGTGCTGTCCGCAAGGAGAATCAGGACCGTGCTGCCGGTGCACGCATCCGGCGCAAGGGTTGCGTTGTCGGCGTCGTCTGCGACGGCATGGGCGGCGCCGCCGGCGGGAAACTTGCGAGCGAGCTTGCCGCGTCGACCTTTCTGGCGCAGTTTCGCCGGGAGATGATGGCGGGCAGCGCGGTCGAGCCTGCGATGCGCGCAGCCTGCGACGCTGCCAATCAGGCGGTCTACGGCCGCGCCTGTGCCGATCCAGAGCTGCGCGGCATGGGCACGACGATCGTCGCCGCCTGCGTGCGGCACGGACGGCTCACGGTGCTGCACGTCGGTGACAGCCGCGCATATCTGGTCGGCCTGCGCCGTATGCAGCAGATCACGACGGATCACTCGCTCGTGCAGGAGCTGATCGCGAGCGGGCAGGTGCTGCCGGAGCAGGCACATCGCCACCCGCGCCGCAATGTGATCACGCGCGCTGTCGGCGTCGGGGCCAAGGTCGAGCCTGACTGCCGCAGCATGCCGTTTCCGCCGGGCGCGCGGCTGCTGCTGTGCACGGACGGACTGTCCAACACACTCACGGATGTGCAGATGCATGATTTCTGCCGCAGTTCCAGAGATGCAAAGCAGATCTGCTGCCGCCTGATCGCGGCTGCGCTCTCGCGCGGTGCGCGCGACAATGTGACCGCGCTGGTTCTTTTCCGCTAAGCGCGGCAACGGGGGAACACTATGGAACAATCAATGAATCGTTATATCGGCCAGATGCTGGACGATCGCTACGAGATCCTGGAGGTCATCGGCAGCGGCGGCATGTCGGTCGTTTATAAGGCCATGTGCCATAAGCTGCACCGCTATGTCGCCGTCAAGATCCTGCGTGATGAGATGGCGGAGGATGCCGAGCTGAAAAACCGCTTTCAGGCGGAGGCACACGCCGTCGCCATGCTCTCGCAGCCGAACATCGTCTCGGTGTATGACGTGGGGCACAGCGGCGACACGGAGTATATCGTCATGGAGCTCATCGAGGGCGTGACGCTCAAGCAGCGCCTCGCGGAGCGCGGCGTGTTCAGCGCGCAGGAGGCGCTGAGCTATGCCACGCAGATCGCAAAAGCGCTCCAGCACGCGCATGCGCACGGCATCGTTCACCGCGACATCAAGCCGCAGAACATCATGATCACGAATGACGACATGGTCAAGGTGGCGGATTTCGGTATCGCCGCGCTGGAAAATATCCCCGAGGAGCGCAGCGGACAGGCCATCGGCTCGGTGCACTATATTGCGCCCGAGCAGGCGAAGGGGCTCAATGCCGACGCGCGCAGCGACCTGTATTCGCTCGGCGTCGTGCTCTATGAGATGACGACCGGCCACCTGCCGTATGACGCCGACACTCCGGAGGAGATCGCGCTCAAGCACATCGCCGGCAGCGCCAAGCCGCCGCGGGAGTGGAACAGTGACATCCCTGAGGAGCTTGAACGCATCACGCTCAAGGCGATGGAGCCCGACCTGCGCAAGCGCTATCAGTCGGCGGGGGAGCTGCTCAAAGCACTCAACGCCTGCAAAAAGCACCTCAATCAGCAGCGTCCGCTCGCCGAGCGGCGCAAGGAGAACGCGGAGAAAAAAGAGTCCTTCTTCGGCGTGGGGCATGACCTCACGGAAGAAGAGTATCAACGGCGGCGCAAGCGCGCCAAGCGCGTGAGCTATTTCACGGGCATTTTCTCGGTCGGTGTGTTTGCCGTCTTGCTGTTCGTGTTCCTGTGGAACTTCTGGCTCGAGGATCTGTTCCGTACGGCGGAGCGCGTGGACGTTCCGAATTTTACCGGAAAATCCTATGAGGCAGTCGTCAATGACAAGCAGTATTCCGACTATCGCTTTACCGTCGTGTATACCGTTGACCCCGAGGTGCCGGACGGCGTTATCATTGCCCAGGATCCGGAAGCCGGAAAGAGCCGCATGCGCGTGCCGGAGGGCATCAGCGTGCAGCTCACCGTCAGCACCGGCGTTGTTATGGCGGAGGTGCCGTATGTGGTCAATGAGGACTATGAGGCGGCGACAGAAATGCTCGAAAAAGCCGGCTTTACCGTCACGACGGAGTTTCAGGCGTCCAAGGATGTGACGGCGAAATATGTCATCCGCTCAGAGCCCGCGCCGGGCGAAAAGGCGGCTGTTGGTACGAGCGTGAAGCTCATCGTCAGCGGCGGACCGACGCTGCGGGAGGTCACAGTGCCCGACCTGTCAACGCTCACGGAGTCAGCCGCGATCGCACGCATCGAGAGCAGCGGCCTCTGCTACGGCGGCACGTACAAAGAGGCGAATGACGCGAAGCAGGGTACGGTCTTCAAGCAGAGCGCACCGGCCAACACAAAGCTCACGGAGTACAGCAAGGTCTATATCTGGGTCTCCGACGGGCCGGAAAAACCGTAAAGAGATAAAGGAGCAACAACGCTTATGGTGCAGGGTGTCATCATCAAGGCGCTCAGCGGCTTTTACTACGTGGCCGCCGGCGATCAGATCGTGGAGTGCAAGGCGCGCGGCCGCTTCCGGTATGACGGGTGCAGCCCGCTGGTCGGCGACCGGGTGCAGCTGAGCTTCGATGCGCACGGCAAGGGGCGCATTGAAGCGGTGGAGCAGCGGCGCAATGCGTTCATCCGTCCGGCGGTGGCGAATATCGACCAGCTCATCATGATCGGCGCGAACGTCAATCCGATCACCGATCCGTTCCTGATCGACCGCGTGGTCGCTATCGCGGAAAACGCGGGCTGCGAGCCGGTCGTCTGCCTCAATAAGTGCGACCTTGACCCGGCGGAGCATCTCTATGACATTTACCGCTCCATCGGTTTTCGCGTTCTGCGCACGAGCGCTGCGACCGGCCTCGGCCTGGATGCGCTGCGCGATGCTCTGCGCGGGAAGACCAGTGCCTTCACCGGCAACTCCGGCGTAGGCAAGTCCAGCTTGCTCAACGCCCTGGATGAGCGGTTTCAGATCGAGACTGGCGAGATCAGCAAAAAGCTGGGGCGCGGCCGGCACACCACCCGTCATGTGGAGTTGTTCCGGCTGGAAGGAGATGCCATTATCGCCGACACCCCCGGTTTTGCCGCCTTTGACACGGAGATCCCTGAGCTGCTGGACAAGGAACGTCTGGCCTACGGCTTCCGAGAGTTCGTGCCCTACCTGGGACAGTGCCGCTTCGTGGGCTGTGCCCATGTGAAGGAGAAGGGCTGCGCCGTTTTGGAGGCTTTGAAAGAGGGAAAGATCAGCCCCTCCCGGCACGAAAGCTATGTCGCCCTTTATGAAGACGCCATGCAGATCCCGGACTGGGAGCTGCGGGAAGGGGAGAAACGAAATTGAAATGCGTGATTTTCGGGGCAGGCCCCATTGCCGATTATGAGGCGACCCGTGCCCTGCTCCCGGAAGAGCCGTACACGATCCTTGCGGCGGACGGGGGGCTCCGGCACACGAATGCGCTGGGACTGACGCCGGATGCCTTTATCGGCGATATGGACTCCCTCCGGGAGGAGGATATTCCGGAGGGGGCCATCCTTTACCCTTCAAGGAAAGATGATACCGACATGATGCTGGCGGTGAAAAAGGCGCTGGCCATAGGGGCAAAGGAGATCTGGATGTTCGGGGGGCTGGGCGGAAGGCTGGATCACAGCTATGCCAATATCCAGACCCTTGCGTATCTTCTGGAATACGGCGTTTCCGGCGTGCTGATGGATGAAAACCATCGGGTCTCCATGATCGCTGACGGTCAGCGGGAAAAGATGTCCCTTGCCTATCACTATCTTTCC
>ERZ780178.2667-NODE-2667-length-10174-cov-5.051883_pt1 | contig 10174 bp, 6 predicted proteins | sample MGYA00511018_ERZ780178 | MGnify/ENA primary metagenome ERZ780178 (study PRJEB29588, sample SAMEA2151439) | human gut metagenome | biome: human gut; feature: human-associated habitat; material: faeces | place: Denmark | collected 2008/2010 ...
GGACCTTGCCGGCAAGACCATCTACGCCACCGGCCAGGGGGCCAACCCGGAGTACATCCTCAACTATCTGCTGACCCAGAACGGCGTGGACCCCAGCCAGGTGGACATCCAGTGGATGACCGCCCAGGAGGTCACCGCCCAGATGGCCTCCAGCGACAGCGCCATCTGTATGCTCCCCGTCCCCGCCGCCACCGCCCTGATGATCCAGGACTCCGGCGTGCGTCAGGCCCTGTCCCTCACCGATGAGTGGTCCAGCGTAAGCGACGGCGAGCTGGCTATGGGCTGCATCGTGGCCCGCACCGACTATATTGAGGAGAACCCCCAGGGGGTGGAGGCCTTCCTTGCGGCATACCAGGATTCCATCGAGTACATGTCCAACCCGGACAACCTGGACGCCGCCGCCGAGCTGGTGGCCCAGTACGGCATCACCGCCAACGCCAACATCGCCAAGGCGGCCATCCCCCAGTGCAATCTGGTGTGTCTCACCGGGGACGAGATGAAGTCCGTGCTGGAGGCCTACTACCAGGTCCTCTTTGACGCGGCCCCCACCTCCATCGGGGGCGCGCTCCCCTACAATTCCTTCTACTATGGCGCGGAGTAATTCCCTGAAAACGTACGTCAGCATTCTGCTGCCGGGCTTTTCCACAACGACAAAATTCAGCAACACCTATTCCGTGGCGGAGACCGTTATCGTCGGCTCCGTGCCGGACAATTACACCTATTTCAGCAATGGCGAGGACATGGAGCAGAACGCGGAAGATTACATCATGAACAACGGCTGACTGCCTTTTGCGCACCGCCGGAGAGAGGGAACGCACTATGGACAAAAATATCCGGATCGACGAGATCGTAACACGGCTGAATGCCGCCTCCGACGCTTACTACGGCGGGCAGGAGGAGCAGATGACGAACTACGAGTGGGACGCTCTGTTTGACGAGCTGACCGCACTCGAAAAAGAGACCGGCTATGTCCGGCCCGACAGTCCCACGCAGGTGACGAGCCATTCCGGAAACGAAATGGACGGCGAGGGGGAGAAGGAAGCGCACGAGTACCCCGCGCTCTCGCTCGCCAAGACGAAAAAGGTCGAGGAATTGCAGGACTGGGCGGGCGAGCGCGACATTTGGCTCTCGTGGAAGCTCGACGGCTCGACGCTTGTGGCGACGTATGACGGCGGCGCGCTCACGCGCGTTTTGACGCGCGGCAACGGCACCGTCGGCACGAACATCACCTATATGGCCTCCGCCATCCGCGGTATTCCCGCGAAAATCAGCGACAAGGGCCACCTCGTCGTGCGCGGTGAGGCGACCATCTCCTACGCAGATTTCGAGGCCATCAACGACACGCTCGAGGACGCGGACGACCGCTACGCAAACCCCCGCAACCTCGCCGCCGGCACGCTGGCGCTCGACAAGACGAATCTCGACAAGGTGAAAGAGCGAAACGTGACATTCACACCGTTCACGCTCGTCCACACGGATGAAGTGATCCGCTCCTGGGGCGCGCGGATGGACTATCTTGACCAAATGGGCTTTACAACTGTCGAGCGCGAGCACACGGATGCGAAAAATCTGCCCGACGCCATCGCGCGCTGGACGAAAAAGGTCGATTCCGGCGAGATGGGCATTCCCGTGGACGGCCTTGTCATCACCTACGACGACACGGACTACGCAGCGACCGGCAGCGTGACGGGCCATCACGCGACGCGCGCGGGTCTTGCCTACAAGTGGGCGGACGTGTCCGCCGACACGGTGCTCGACCACATCGAATGGTCGTGCGCGGCTTCAACCATCACGCCGGTCGCGGTCTTTGACCCTGTGCAGCTCGAGGGCACGACTGTCACGCGCGCAAGCCTCTGCAACGTCAGCGAGCTCGAGCGCCTCGGCATCGGCAAGGACCGCAAGACCGAGCTTCGCATCATCAAGGCCAACAAGATCATCCCGAAGTGCATCGCGGTCGTCAGGGCCGAGGGCAGCTATGAAGTCCCGACGGCCTGTCCCGTCTGCGGCGCGGCGACCGAGGTGCGTATCAGTCCCATCAGCGGCGTGAAGACGCTGCGCTGCACCGATCCGAACTGTCCCGCCAAGCACTTGAAGCGCTTTGTCCGCTTTGCGAGCAAGGGCGGGCTTGATATCGACGGCCTCTCCGTGCAAACGCTGCACGAGTTCGTCAACCGCGGCTATCTGCGCGATTTTGCCGACCTCTATCATCTGGACGCGCACGCGGACGAGATCGTAAAGCTCGAAGGCTTTGGCGAAAAGTCCTGCGCGAACCTGTTGGCGGCCATCGAAAAGAGCCGCAAAGTCGACCCCATCCACCTGATCTTCGCCCTCTGCATCCCAAACATCGGCGCGGACGCGGGCAAGAAGCTCATCGCAGCGCTCGGCACGAAGGGCTTTTTATCACGCATCGAGAGCGGCGAGGGCTTCGAGGACGTGGACGGCATCGGCGTCGAGCGTTCAAACGCGCTCCTGAACTGGTTTGCTGACGATGAAAACAAAAACCTCTTCGACCGCCTGATGGCAGAGCTCACACTGGAGGACGTCGCCCCCAAGCAGGAGGCCGACGGAACCTGCAAAGGTCTGAGCTTCGTCATCACGGGCGATGTGCACCTCTTCAAAAACCGCAGCGCGTTCAAAGCCTACGTCGAACAGCAAGGCGGCGCCGTGACCGGCAGCGTCTCGGGGAAGACAACGTACCTCGTCAGCAACGACGGGGAATCGAATTCGTCGAAGACGAAAAAGGCAAAGGAACTGGGGGTTCCTATTCTTTCCGAGGAAGAATTTGTCTCTCGGTTCGGAGGTCCCGAATCTGCTGACTCTGCGGAAGTGCAAATCGGCATTGATACACTGCTGTGATCTGCTACTGCACCGTGCAGCGGCGGTTTTCCGCACTGTGCGGAAACGGGCAACTAAAGGGGGATACTCTCTTTCAAAAGAGAGTATCCCCCTTTAAATCCCCCAAGAGAAATTTTACATTGGCAGTTTGTAGCTCGAAGAGCTGCACGCGCTGCGCAATCAGGTGCGGTGTACATGGCTTTGCCATGAATCCCTACCGCCTCGTTACCACTCTCAACCGCGCCTTACTACCGTGAGGCGCGAGTGACGTTTACTCGGCGGCAGACTGTGTGCCAAATGCGGCATTGCTGGCGCTCGCCGCGATATGCGTACTATCGGTAGACGGTGATTACAAATTTTCTCAGGGAGGGTGTAAGGGAGGGATGTCTCTTTTTCAAAAAGAGACATCCCTCCCTTATCCGCGTCCCCACACAGTGTGGGGAACATTCCTTCCACATGGAGTGCGGAAAACTCACATCATATCCTTGATATGATTCAGCCGATCCAGCGCAGCGTACAGCGTCTCATCCTTCTTCGCAAAGTGCAGACGCACAATATTGTTGATCGGTTCATTGAAGAACGAGCTGCCCGGCACGGCGCCGACGCCGGCTTTTCTCGCCAGCTGCTCGCAGAAGTCGACGTCGCTCTGGCCCTTCTTGAGGTACGGGGAGATGTCGGCCAGCACGAAGTACGTACCCTCGGGATCGGTGAAGGGGATGCCGATGTCGCGCATGCCCTCGGTGAAGATCTTTTTCATGTGCGCGTAGTGCGCGCCGAACTCGTCATAGTAGCTCAGCGGCATGTTGAGGCCGACGACGGCGGCCTCCATCAGAGGCGACGGGCAGCCGACGGCGTTGAAGTCGTGGTACTGGCGGATGCGCGCCATGATGTTCTCCGGCGCGATGGCATAGCCGAGTCTCCAGCCGGTGACGGAGTAGGTCTTGGAGAGCGACGAGCAGGAGACCGTGCGCTCCCACATGCCGGGGATGCTGTTCATGTAGACGTGCTTGCGGCCGTCGTAGATGATGTGCTCATACACCTCGTCCATGATGGCGTAAACGTCGTAGCGGATGCAGAGGTCGGCGATGGTCTTGAGCTCTTCCTCGGTGAAGACCTTGCCGCTCGGGTTCGAGGGATTGCAGATGATGATGGCCTTCACGCCGCCGCGGAACGCATCTTCGAGCACGTTCGGGTCAAAGGAGAACGTCGGCGGATTCAGAGGGACAAAGACCGGCTCGCAGTCGGCCATGATGACCTGTGCGCGGTAGTTTTCGAAGAACGGGGAGAACATCACGACGCGGTCGCCCGGATTCGTCAGGGCGAAGAGCGTGTCGACCATCGCTTCGGTCGAGCCGATGGTCGCGACGATCTCGGTCTCGGGGTCGATGGTGCGGCCCATGAAGTGACCGCATTTGCGCGCGATGGCCTGGCGGAAATTCGGCGCACCCATCGTGATGGGGTACTGATGGGGGCCTTCGTGGCTCACGACCTCGAGGCGGTCCATCATCTCCTTGGGCGGGTCAAAATCGGGGAAGCCCTGCGCTAAGTTGATCGCGCCGCATTCGTTGGAGATACGCGTCATTCTGCGAATGACGGAGTCGGTAAAGTGCTGGTTTCTTCTGCTCATTTCCTGCATGGGTGTGCCGTCCTTTCCGTTGCGGTCAGTGCGGAACACGCTCGCAGAGCCGCGATCAAGTGAAGTTGTTCTTAATATTACATAAAGATGAGAGAATGTCAAGTATTACAAAGGACAACATGACGAAGTTCGACGCTTTGTCACGATAAAGCAGGAACGCGGCGGCCGCTTTTGTATAGAATGGAGCAGGCGAACGCCGGGAGAGGAGGGGAAAAGCATGTATTCGAATCCGCCGCCGCGCCCGCCGGGACCGCCGCTGTTCGGCCCGTGGCACTGCGTGGGTGTTTGCGCGCTGGCGCTGGGGCTCGGTATTTTCATCGCGGCTGTTTTTCCGGTGGGGGCGCTGATGTTTCTGGTCGCGTTTCTTCTCATTTTCTGCGGCATCGGCTGCCTGCGCAGATTTTAACATTGGTTGAAAAGGGCATGAATATTGGGAGGGGGAAAAGCATGAAAATTGTCGTTTGGAAGTCACCCAAGGTCCTCTCGTCGCTGCTGCGGCGCGTATTTGGCGTCAGGGAGGAAGCATAACGCGCGTCCACAGTGCATAGAGTGCAGTAACCACTTAGCCGAAGGAGAGGGACTGCAATGGAACTGGAATTGAAAAAGGAGCAGTTTGCCTGTTATCAGGCGTTACCGCAGCTCAGCGAGAACCGCGAGGAGACAACGGAGACCATCGTGCCGGACTATCTGCCGGACATCGCCCGCATCGTGGATGCGAGCGGGTGCCTTTTCCTGCGCAGCCGTGAGATCGCAGACGGAAAAGCGCAGGTGTCGGGCACGGTCCGCATGACGCTTTTGTACGTGGCCGAGGACGCGCAGGGGATGAAGTCGTTTGAATACACGCTGCCGCTCGACGAGACGATCGAGGGGCGCGCGCTGAGCGGCAGCGCGGACAGCTGCCTCGACGGCCGGCTCTGCTCGTGCGAAGTGCGCATGCTCAATCCGCGTAAGGTGTTCACGCGCGTGAACGTGGAGCTGACGCTTACGCCCTACGTGCCCGCGTCGCTGAGCGTGTGCAGCGGCGTGAAGGAGCAGGAAGCCTACAAGATCGAAACGCTGTGCGAGAAAAAGGACATCGGTATTATCCGCGCCATTCGGGAAAAGGACTTCACGTTTTCCGATGAAGTGCTGCTTTCGGGCACGAAGGAGCCCATTCAGGAGCTTTTACGCACAAAGTGTGCGCTGCGCGTGACTGACTGCAAGTCGATCGGCAACAAGATCGTGCTCAAGGGCGTCGCGCGGCTGGATGCCATCTACTTGGATGAGAGCGGGAACCTTGCGTCCATGAGCAGCGAGCTGCCGTTTTCGCAGATCCTAGACGGACTTGCCGAAGAGGAGGGCGAGACGACGGTGCGCGCGTCGCTGCGCCTGACAGGCGCGGAGATCCATGTCGGCAGCGAGAGCGAGCCGGACAACAACCGCGCCATCTCGCTGCGGCTCTACATCAGCGCGTTCACAGCGGTGCGCGAGGTGAAAAGCGTTTGCTGTGTGGCGGACCTTTACAGCACGGCCTACGACCTGACCGCGAAGACGGAGACGGTCGAGCTGTGCGACAGCGCGGCGCTGGTGCTGCGCGAGCAGCTCGTGCGCGAAAAGATCGAGACCGGGGCCGAGGTGCAGACGGTGCTGGCGACGGACGTGATCTTCAGCAGCGCGGGCGTGAGCGGCGGGGGAGAGAGCGCGTCGCTGCGCGCGACGGCGAATCTGCGCGTGCTGTATCTCGACGAAAACGCCGTGCCGCTGCTCTCCGAGCGGCGGAGCGAGGTGCTGCTCGAGACCGACCTTCCGGGCAGCGGACAGGCGCGGGTGCAGGACATGTACGCGGGCGAGATCGCCGCGTCCGTCGGCGCGGACGGCGTGGAGCTGCGCTTCCCCGTAACGTTTGCCGTCAGCGTGGCGGAAACGCCGCGTTATCCTTGTCTTCAGTCGCTTGAGGCCGAGGAGTGCGGGAAAAAGGACGAGAACGTCCCCTCGCTCGTGCTGCGCGCGATGAAGCAGGGCGAGCGGCTGTGGGATATTGCTAAGCTCTACCGCACAACGGTCGAGGCCATCCTTGCGGCCAACGAGCTCAAGGAGGAATCCGCCGCGGTGATCGGAAAGCTGCTGCTGATCCCACGCAGGCGATGAGGAACGGAGGAAGAAGGTATGAGCATGAATACGGAGATCTATCAGGATATTTCGACCCGCACGGCGGGGGACATCTACATCGGCGTCGTCGGCCCCGTGCGCGCGGGCAAGTCGACGTTCATCAAGCGCTTTATGGAAACGCAGGTCATCCCGAACATCGACAATGTCTACCGCCGCGAGCGGGCGAAGGATGAGCTGCCGCAGAGCGGCAGCGGCCGCATGGTGATGACGGCGGAGCCGAAGTTCGTGCCGGAAGAGGCGGTGGACATCGCGCTCGACGAGGGAAGCAGCTGCTCGGTCCGGCTCATCGACTGCGTGGGCTATATGATCCCGGGCGCGACGGGGCAGATGGAGGGCGAGAGCCCGCGCATGGTCTCGACGCCGTGGCTCGACCACGAGGTGACGATGAGCGAGGCAGCGGAGCTTGGCACAACGCGCGTCATCCGCGAGCATTCGACCATCGGCGTCGTTGTGACGACCGACGGCAGTATCACCGATATCCCGCGCGAGGACTACATAGAGGCCGAGGGCCGCGTCATCCGCGAATTGCAGGAGATCGGCAAGCCCTTCCTCGTCCTGCTCAACGCGACAGAGCCGGAAAGCGATCGCGTGCAGGCAATGGCAAGGGATATCGCTTCACGCTATGGCGTGACATGTCTGCCCGTCAACTGCCTGACGCTCGACGACAACGCAGTGGGAATGATTCTCAAGGCCATCCTTTACGAGTTCCCGCTCTGCGAGCTGGACCTCTTCATCCCGCCGTGGGTCGAGGCGCTTGCCGACGATCACCCGATCAAAAGCGGCCTCTATCAGGCCATCCGCGAGAATACGGGAACACTTCACTGCATCCGCGAGGTGCAGGGCGCGATCAGCGCCATCGGCGGCTGCGAAAGCGTCAGCAGCGCGCGCATCACGTCCATTCAGCTCGGCACGGGCGTCGCCGCGGCGGAATTGCAGCTCCCGCGCGCACTGTTCTACCGGACGCTGAGCGAGCAGTCGGGCTTCGATGTGAAGGATGACGGCGATCTGCTGAGCCTTCTCACTGAGCTCTCGTCGGTCAAGGCGGAGTACGACAAGGTGGCACAGGCGGTGTCCGACGCGCGCGAGAGAGGCTACGGCATCGTTGTGCCGACGGTCGATGAGCTGAACCTCGAAGAGCCGGAGATCATGAAGCAGGGCGGGCGCTACGGTGTGAGGCTCAAGGCGAGCGCGCCGAGCCTGCATATCATCCGCGCCGACATCGAAACGGCCGTTTCGCCCATTGTCGGCAACGAAAAGCAGAGCGAGGACATGGTCAACTACCTCTTGCAGGAGTTCGAGGGCGACACGACGAAGATCTGGCAGTCCAACATCTTCGGCCGCAGCTTCCACGAGATCGTGAACGAAGACTTGCAGGCAAAGCTCAAGCACATGCCGGACGACGCGCGCCTCAAGCTCCGCCAGACGCTTGAGCGCATCATCAACGAGGGCACGGGCGGCCTCATCTGTATCATCCTGTAAAGAAACAAAGCGAGAGGAGGTTCCTCTCGCTTTGTTACATTCCTGTAACTGGAATGTCATCACTTTGTAACTTGTCATTTCCGCTGCCCGCTGTTATGCTGTTCTATAAGAAGGATAACAGGAGGAAGAGGATATGAGCCGAAAGATCGCGCTGCCGCTGCTGGTGGCAGCGGCGCTTGTCAGCATCATCTTAGCAAGCCGCACCCCGCAGCCCATCATAGAGGAATTGCCACCGGAGGAGGCTGACGCGCCCACCGCGCTGCTCACGCAGACCGAGGAGGTCGGTGATCAGACCGTCACGCTGAGAGTCTACGAGCCGGATGAGGCTGGCTATGCGCGCTACGCGCTCTTTGGCGCGGACGGTGCGGAGATCGACATACCGTTCGGCGTGAATCGCGGCACTTGGATCTGGAATGGCAACGCTGCCGAAAAAGTCTCCCTCACCGCACGGGACGATGTGCTCGGATTTCCGGGCTTCGAGCTTGAAACGATCCAAGGCATAGTTATGACAGTTTGTGACTTCTATGCGCTGACGGAGCAGGGCTTCGTCTATGCGGGAAGGACCGTTGGCTATGACTTTGATGATGCGGCGGAGGGCGACGGCGCGTGGCCGCTTGATCTCACGGGAGATGGGCGCAGCGAACTCATTACGCGCAGCACCTTTGGCGACGGTATGTCGTGTGTTTTTGTCTACCGTTGGAACGCCGCGGAGGGGGGCTCTCAGCGCAGTGAGGTCGACTGGGATAAGGCGGACGCGCAGCTTGCGCGCCTGAGTGCGCCCCTCGGCGTGACCGCGCGGGCGGAGACCTATCACGCACAGGACAATACCGTTACGCTGACGCTCTACACGGAAAGCGGCACGAAGGAAACGACGCTGCCGCTCACTACGGATGTTCTCGGTGAGTGGTCCACGGAATAAGCGGAATGCGTGGACCAGGATAAAAAAGGAACCGATTCTTTTGAATCGGTTCCTTTTTTACTGAAAAATTTACTTGGCCAGCACTTTTTTGAGTTTGGCGAAACGGGGGAGGGAGTCCTCCTTCGGGAGCTTGGGCTCGCCCTGGATGAGGGGGAGGACATAGTCGATGAACTCCTGCTTGACGCCGTTGTGAGAGTCGTTGATCCACTCGATGGGGATCTTCTTCTCGAAGTTTGCGACCTCGGTGAGCGGCAGCAGCTTCGTCTTGCAAACGTAGCGGCCGTCCACAGTCTCACGCTCAAAGGCGACCATCTTGTCGGTGATGCCGACAACGGCGTTTTCTACCGCGGCACGACCGGCCATGACGGCCTCTTCAATGTCGGTCTCGGAGGCCAGGTGTGCGCCGCAGCGCTGGAGCAGCGACAGCTCGATGCCGCGCACCTTCGCGCCGGTCTTTTCCTTCACGATGCTCGCCAGCAGCGCGGCGAGGCCGCCGAGCTGCGCGTGGCCAAAGCCGTCCGTCGCGCTGGTCTTGGCCTCGGACACGAAGCTACCGTCGGCATAATGAATGCCCTCGGACACGGCGACCATGCAGCTGCCGGTCTCCTTATAAACGCGCTGGACGTCGGCAAGGAAGGTATCCATGTCGAAATCGGTCTCGGGCAGGTAGATGAGGTCGGGACCCGCGCCGTACTTCGTCGCGAGCGCGGCGGCAGCGGTCAGCCAACCGGCGTGGCGGCCCATGATCTCGACAATGCAGATCATGCCCGTGTCGTAAACGTGCGCGTCCTGATAGACCTCCATCAAGCTCGTCGCGATGTACTTGGCGGCGCTGGCGTAGCCGGGGCAGTGGTCGGTGCCATAAAGGTCGTTGTCGATCGTCTTGGGCACGCCCATGACGCGGCACTCGTAGCCGACCTTCTGCATGTACTTGCTGATCTTATTGCAGGTATCCATCGAGTCATTTCCGCCGTTGTAGAAGAAATAGCGGACGTCGTGCTTTTTGAATACCTCAAGGATGCGCTTGTAATCGGTGTCGTCCTCGTCGGGGTCCTTCATCTTGTAGCGGCAGGAGCCGAGGGCGGAGGAGGGGGTGTACTTTAAAAGATCCAGCTCCTTCGGGTCTTCCTGACTCATGTCGAACAGGCGGTCTTCGA
>ERZ780178.2673-NODE-2673-length-10166-cov-3.176244_pt1 | contig 10166 bp, 8 predicted proteins | sample MGYA00511018_ERZ780178 | MGnify/ENA primary metagenome ERZ780178 (study PRJEB29588, sample SAMEA2151439) | human gut metagenome | biome: human gut; feature: human-associated habitat; material: faeces | place: Denmark | collected 2008/2010 ...
TTTATCTCTCCCCACCGCGGGTCGGCTAAAATCGTCTGCACCGAAAAAGATAATCTAAACATTTATACGGATGTTCCCGTCAAATGCTGCATGCCGCACGCGATTAGTTCTCGGATGTGACCGCTGCGCGGATGTGGAAAATGCCTTTGTATGTGAAAGGAAAGAGCCTTGAATACATCAGCTCCTATACGACCGACAGATATGCCGCAGAACAGACTCATGTCGCGGCAAACAACCAAAAAGAAGCGCCGCCTGCGTCCGTCGACGGTGATAGCGCGCGTGCTTATCGTGTTTGCGGTAACACTGCTGCTCATTGTTATAGCGCTTTACGGTGTTATGCTCATACTTACGCACGGCCCGTCCGAATCGGCTAAGTGTCTGTTTGTAATGAGTGTCAAGGAGACGAGCGCCGGAGGCTTTCTTGCCGATATGTGCCTCTCGCGCGATGAGGTGGATGCAATACTTGCCGAAAAGGCTGCGGCGGTCGACAGAATGCAGAATACCGAGCAGAATACCGATCTTATCACGATAGGCGGGGATAAAAATGACGACAAAACACCCTCCGACGGCAGCTCGGATAACAGTACCGACGGCAGCAACACAGATTGGTCTCGTAGATGGAGAACTTGTAATCAACCCAACTTCCGCACAGAGACAGGTTTCTGACCTTGCTCTTACGGTAGCTTCGACAAGAGAAAAAGTTATTATGATCGAAGCCGGTGCCAATGAAGTGCCGGAAGACAAGATGATCGAAGCCATCTACAAGGCTCACGAAGTAAACCAGGAGATCATTAAATTCATCGACCAGATCGTAGCTGAGTGCGGAAAAGAGAAACATTCCTACGAGTCCTGTGCAGTACCGCAGGAACTCTTTGATGAGATCAAGAAGATCGTTCCTCCGGAAGAGATGGAGGTTGCCGTATTCTCCGATGACAAACAGACACGTGAGAATAACATCAGCGAGATCACTGATAAGCTGAAAGAAGCTTTTGCAGACAATGAGGAATGGCTTGCCGTTCTCGGTGAGGCTGTATATCAGTACCAGAAGAAGACTGTCCGCAAGATGATCCTCAAAGATCACAAACGTCCGGACGGCCGTGAGATCAGACAGATCCGTCCGCTGGCTGCGGAGACAGACATCATCCCGAGAGTTCACGGTTCTGCCATGTTCACAAGAGGACAGACTCAGATCTGTACCGTTACCACACTGGCTCCTCTTACAGAGGCACAGCGTCTTGACGGACTGGATGAGTTTGAGACATCCAAGAGATATATGCATCACTACAACTTCCCGTCCTACTCTGTAGGTGAGACCAAGCCTTCCAGAGGACCGGGACGTCGTGAGATCGGTCACGGAGCACTTGCTGAGAGAGCACTGGTACCGGTACTTCCTACAGAAGAGGAGTTCCCGTATGCAATCCGTACCGTATCTGAGACATTTGAGTCCAACGGTTCCACATCCCAGGCAAGTATCTGTGCATCTACCATGTCACTGATGGCTGCCGGTGTACCGATCAGAAAACCGGTTGCAGGTATTTCCTGCGGACTTGTTACAGGTGAAACAGACGATGATTACATCGTTCTTACAGATATCCAGGGCCTTGAGGACTTCTTCGGAGATATGGACTTCAAGGTAGCCGGAACACATGACGGAATCACAGCGATCCAGATGGATATCAAGATCCATGGTCTTACAAGACCGATCGTTGAGGAGGCGATCCGCAGGACAAAAGAGGCAAGAGAATATATCCTGACAGAAGTTATGGAGAAATGTATCGACAAGCCTCGTACAACTGTTGGGGAGTTTGCTCCGAAGATCATCCAGATCCAGATCGACCCGCAGAAGATCGGTGATGTAGTCGGACAGAGAGGAAAGACCATCAACACGATCATCGAGCGTACAGGTGTGAAGATCGACATCACAGATGACGGCGCAGTTTCCATTTGCGGAACAGACCAGAAGGGTATGGATGAAGCAAAACGTATGATCGAGATCATCACTACCGAGTTTGAGGCAGGACAGATCTTTACAGGACGCGTAGTCAGCATCAAAGAGTTTGGCGCATTCCTTGAGTTTGCACCAGGCAAGGAGGGAATGGTACACATTTCCAAGATCTCCAAACAGAGGATCAACCGTGTTGAGGATGTTCTCACACTTGGCGACAAAGTTAAGGTTATCTGCCTTGGCAAGGACAAGATGGGAAGAATCAGCTTCAGCATGAAGGATGTACCGGAAGAAGCATAAATGATGAGATACCACAATATTACCAAGGACGATATGTTAAACGGAGACGGACTTCGTGTAGTGCTCTGGGTAGCTGGCTGTTCACACGGCTGCCGGGAGTGCCAGAATCCCATTACCTGGGATCCGAATGGAGGTCTGCCCTTTACGGACAGCGAGCGAGCTGAGATATTTGCAGAGCTGGACAAGGATTATATCAGCGGGATCACATTCTCAGGAGGAGATCCCCTGCATCCTTCCAATATCGCTGAGGTAACAGCTCTTGCAAGAGAGATCAGAGAGAAGTATCCGGATAAGACCATCTGGCTGTATACGGGTTCTCTCTGGGAAGAAATCCAGCAGTACGAGATCATCCATTATCTGGATGTATGCGTGGACGGGGAATTTCAGGTGGACAAGAAAGAGGTTCGTCTGAAATGGAAAGGCTCCTCAAATCAGAGGGTGATCGATGTACAGGCGTCACTTCGTGAGAACCGTGTGGTTCTGTACACGGAGTGATCAGAGGTTTTTTGAAATTACCTATTGGGAGTGGAACGAAAAATGAAAAGAATTGCGAAATTTCACAAGGTAAGTTTTGAACAGTTTGCAAAGGACTGGAAGGATACCTTTGAACAGTATTCAGAAGAGGAGATCCGGAATATCTATGACAGTCTGAAGCTTCCGAAGAGAGCTACGACCGGAAGTGCAGGATATGATTTTTATGCACCTGTGGATGTGACCATGAAGCCAGGTGAGATCGTAAAGATACCGACTGGTATCCGTGTAGAGATGGAAGAGGGCTGGGTCCTGAAATGTTATCCGAGAAGCGGATTGGGATTTAAATTCCGGCTGCAGCTCAATAACACAGTGGGAATCATTGACAGCGATTATTTCTTTTCCGACAACGAAGGTCATATCTTTGCCAAGCTGACTAACGATACAAGAGAAGATAAAACGATCCAGATCCCGGCAGGAACCGGTTTTATGCAGGGGATCTTTGTGGAATACGGAATCACCGTGGATGACGATGCAGATGCAGTAAGAAACGGCGGCTTCGGAAGTACCACAAAATAAAACAAAAGCCCGGAAGGCGGAGGTGTGAAGACCACATACATCCGATTTTCCGGGCTTGTTTTGTGTAGTTACTGCTTTCCGATAAATGCACTGTTTAGCTGAGAGGTGCGTCTGCCTCCTCGTCTGCACGTGCTTTTTCCACGACTGCGTTAAAGGCATTTGCGGCAGCGTCGTACTCTTCATCATCTTCAATGTTTGCCAGCATCGGATCGCCGTCTGCTGTGCGGGAGAAGCTGTAGAGATAAACCTCACCGGTCTCATTCTGGCCGTTCTCATCCAGTGGGAGAAGTGCGATATATTCTTTGTTCTCTACAGGGAAAATAGTAAGGATGGCACATTCTACCTCAGTATCGTCATCCATAGTCAGGGTAATGGTATGATGTGCCTCATCTACCTTGCTTTCGCAGTTAGCTGTGCAGGAAGCGCAGTCGCTTGGTGCACATCCGCTTTTGTTAAATTCATCATTCATAAAAAAATCCTCCGTTCTGCTGCTGCCTGTAAATAAGAGGGCAGCTCTGCATGATATAGAGAACATTTTAACAGATATGACGTAGAACAGCAACAAAATATTTGAGAGCCTGAGAAAACTTTCAAAATATTTTTTGCTTAATCCGACAATGTGAGATATAATAAAAATATGACGAAAAAATGAGGAGAAAATATAAAAATATGAAATTTATTTCCTGGAATGTAAATGGGATCCGGGCCTGTATCACCAAGGGCTTTGAGGAACGCTTTCATGAGCTGGATGCAGATATTTTCTGTCTGCAGGAGACGAAATGCCAGCAGGGACAGGTAAAGCTGGAACTTCCCGGATATCATCAGTACTGGAACTACGCAAACCGCAGAGGCTATTCAGGTACAGCCATTTTTACGAAGAGGGAGCCATTGTCTGCGGCTTACGGGATCGGGATAGAGGAGCATGATAAAGAAGGACGTGTCATCACGCTGGAATTCGATGAGTATTATTTTGTGACTGTATATACTCCCAACTCCCAGAGTGAGCTCCGCCGTCTGGAATATCGTATGAAATGGGAAGAGGATTTCCTGGCTTATCTCCTGAAACTGCAGGAGAAGAAACCGGTGATCTGCTGTGGCGACCTTAATGTGGCACATCAGGAGATCGATCTCAAGAACCCGAAGACCAACCGCAAAAATGCAGGCTTTACGGATGAAGAGAGAGCCTGCTTTACCAGAGCCCTTGAGAGTGGCTTTATTGATACATTCCGCTATTTTTATCCGGATAAAGAGGGCGTTTACTCCTGGTGGTCCTACCGTTTCCGTGCACGAGAGAAGAACGCCGGCTGGCGTATCGACTATTTCCTTGTTTCCCCTTCCCTGAAAGAAAAGCTTCAGGATGCGAAGATCCACGGAGAGATCATGGGATCCGATCATTGCCCGGTTGAGCTGGATATTGATCTGTGACGGATCCGGCGAAAAGGATTTCTATGGATTTGAATAATAAAAAGAGAAAAGGAGGAGTTGCCTTGGCAAGCCGCAGATTAGGTCGAGTGGAAAAAGGTCAGCCGCTGATACTTGGCGCCAACAAAATGGAGGGCGGTTATAATTTTGCAGTGGAGGCATCGGAGGATTCCGAAGTGTCCCTGCTTTTATATAAAAAAAGAGGAGCTGCCGCACCGGTGGAGATCGTTTTTCCAAAGGATTTCCATACAGGACGTGTGTGGGCACTGAAGCTGTGCAGTGCTTCTCTGAAGGAGTTTGAATATAATTATAAAATAGACGGTGAGATCGTGCAGGATCCGTATGCATACGGACTTCACGGGAGAGAGCATTTCGGAGTACCTTACGATCCGGAAAAGGAGGTCCGCTGTCGCTTCCTTAATGAGAATGTTTCCGGCTGGGAAAATGAAACTGCACCGGCAGTAGAATATGAAAATATGATCCTGTACAAGCTTCATGTCCGTGGTTATACGAAGCTTGCCAGAAAGATGGTTTCCCATAAGGGGACTTTTCTTGGCCTGACAGAGATGATCCCTTACTGGAAAGAACTTGGGATCAATGCCATTGAACTGATGCCTGCCTATGAATTCTGTGAGGTTCCGATCAATAAACCGAAGGAAGGCAGTGAACACATCAAGACCCGTCGAAAGGAAAATGTAGTGAATTACTGGGGCTATGCATCCGGCTTCTATTTCAGCCCGAAGAGTGCTTACTGCAGTACCAGAGAACCGGAGCAGGAATTCCGGTATCTGATCCGGGAGCTGCACAAGAACGGTATTGCCTGTATCATGGAATTCTATTTTCCGGAGGAAACAGACAGCCTGATGGCTCTTCGAGCCCTGCAGTTCTGGAGAGATTTTTACCATGTAGATGGATTTCATGTGCTGGGAGAGGGCTTTAACCGGGAGATGCTTCTTCGGGATGGGATCCTTTCCGGAGCAAAACTGATCTTCCAGGGCTTTGATTTTGATCATTTTTACAGAGGAAAGCTTCCGGTCAGACGCTGCGGAGCGGAGAGCAATATGAATTTTCTCCAGGATATGCGCCGTTTCCTGAAAAGCGATGAAGGTATGGTGGAGGCTGCAGCATGGCATATCCGTCATAACAGCGAGAATCATGGAGTGATCAATTACATGGTCTGCCAGGACGGATTTACCATGAATGACCTGGTGAGCTACAATTATAAACATAACGAGGCCAATGGCGAGGGCAATCAGGACGGAAGCAGCTATAATTATTCCTGGAACTGTGGTGTGGAAGGCCCTACCCGTAAGGTTTCCGTCCGTCAGATGAGGGAACGCCAGATCAAAAATGCCTTTCTGATGATGCTGCTGAGTCAGGGTGTTCCCATGATCTATCACGGTGATGAATTCGGCAATTCCCAGAGCGGAAACAATAATGCCTACTGTCAGGATAATGCTACCGGCTGGACAGACTGGAAGGGCCTTTCCAGAAACCAGGGACTGAGGGAATTTGTAAAGGATGCCATTGCTTTTCGTAAGGCCCATCCCGTTCTTCATATGCCGGTGGAACTGAAAGGGGTAGATTATCTGACCAAGGGGTTCCCGGATGTGTCTCTTCACGGGGAACGTGCCTGGTATCTGAGCTATGAGAATACCAGCAGGCTTCTTGGTATGATGTACTACGGAGCCTATGCAAGGGAAAAAGAGGATCTGGAGGCTGCAGAGGATGATTTTATTTACATCGGCTATAATTTCCACTGGGAAAACCGGAGCCTTGCTCTGCCCAATCTCCCGGAAGGCATGTGCTGGAAAAAAATCGCAGATACCTCTCTTCACGGAACAGGATTCTGTCTGGAGGAGGAAGAAGAATATAAAAAATCAATCGAAATAGGACCCCGCGCCATTGTGGTATTGCTGGGCAGACAGGAGGCGGAGAAAGATGCGATCATGGCACCCGTGGCTGCCCTTCAGGACCATCACGAGGCATAAGCTTCTGGTGATGAAATATTGTTTTCGTATCGGGTTATATAAGCAGGGGTTGCTTCATGACCTGTCCAAATATTCCCCGACGGAATTTCTGGTAGGCTGTAAATATTATCAGGGGACAAGAAGCCCCAACAACGCAGAACGTGAGGCAACCGGCGTATCCATGTCCTGGCTGCACCATAAGGGAAGAAACAGACACCATTTTGAACATTGGGTAGACTATTCCCTTGACGGTGAGCATGTGATCATGGGAGCCAGAATGCCCAGAAAATATGTGGCGGAAATGGTCATGGATCGGATCAGTGCATCCAGAAACTATCTGGGAGAGGAATATACCTATCATGAACCATTGCAGTATTTTCTGAAAAGCAAGGAGAAGCTGTGGTTTATCCACCCACAGACAAAGAAAGAGCTGGAGGGACTTCTCCGGATCCTGGATAAATACGGAGAGGATAAGACCCTGTGGTATATCCGCAATGTATATCTATGTGATAACCGCGGAAAAAAAGTGAAAAGCCCTGGGAAAAAGCTTCGAAATCACAGATAGGGGTGTATTTTTGGCAAGTTGTCTGATATAATATTCAGATATCAGGAGGAAGAATGAATGGATACACCAACAATTGCGAAATACTATAGAGAGAAAGATCCCATGGAGCGCCTGAAGCTTCTGGAGCAGTCCATTGCAGCAGGAGAAGAACCGGAAGAAAACAGGATCCGCAAGGAACTCTGGGAGATCCGTTACAGCGATAAAGCTGAGACTGGTGATACCAGGGCAGACGGTTATCTCGGTCTCTGGATGACCATGGAGTTTAACCGGAATTCCGCTTCCAGATTCTTTGGTACAAGAAGTGCGAAGAAAGAGATAGGCAAGTATCTTAAGAAGCTGAAATTTCAGGAGTTCCAGGAAAAGGGCGGCCTTTATGAGGAGCTTCTTTACCGGGAATGCTGTCATCTGGTTCTGGTCTACATGGATCTCTGTCAGACAGATAAATCCTATAACACAACGATTTTCGGCCTGATCCACATCAAGGAGGACAGTGCGAAGGCCAAGGTCCAGAGAGACATCAGGGAAACAGCTGTGGAGCTTCCGGCTAATCTTGGAATGGAAGCTGAGCTTGGAATCATCACAAGAGCTGCCAGAGAGATCTACAGGCAGTATTATCCCAACGAAGGAAACATTTAGGAGGCCGGAGAGCTTCCGTTTCAGGCTGTCTGACTACTCAGGCAGCCTTTTGTTGCCATGCATCCGATAAAATATTCTGAGATTTTTTGAACGAAGATTCATATCGGGTGTGAAGAGAAACATTCAGGAGGTTACTATTTTATGAATCCCAATCATCTGAACGCATATGAAGTCCTGAAGGAAGAGGAGCTTCAGGATATTCATTCAAAAGGATGGCTTCTGAGACACAAAAAAACAGGAGCCAGAGTGATGCTCATCGAGAATAGTGATGAGAATAAGGTTTTTAACATTGCATTCCGTACACCGCCGAAAAACAGCACAGGTGTTGCTCACATACTGGAACACAGCGTACTGTGCGGCTCCAGGGAATTTCCGCTTAAGGATCCTTTTGTGGAGCTGGTAAAAGGTTCTCTTAATACCTTCCTTAATGCCATGACCTATCCGGATAAGACCTGCTACCCGGTAGCAAGCTGTAATGACCGGGATTTCCAGAATCTGATGCATGTGTATCTGGATGCGGTGTTCTACCCGAACATTTACAAAAAAGAGGAGATTTTCCGCCAGGAGGGCTGGAACTATCATCTGGAACAGAAAGAAGGACCGCTGAAGTACAATGGTGTTGTTTACAACGAAATGAAAGGTGCTTTTTCCTCACCGGACGATGTTCTGGAGCGTGAGATCATGAATTCCCTGTTCCCGGATACCACCTATGGCTGTGAGTCCGGCGGAGATCCTGTAAATATTCCGGATCTCAGCTATGAGGAATTTCTGGATTTCCACAGACAGTACTATCATCCGTCCAACAGCTTTATCTATCTCTATGGAAACATGGATATGGAGGAGAAACTGGAGTTTATTGACAGCCATTATCTGTCTGCCTTTGATTCCCTTGCCATTGATTCCCAGATCCGGGATCAGGAAGCTTTTGCCCAGGTAAAAGATATCCAGAAAAATTATCCGGTGTCAGAGGACGAAGGAGAAGAGGATAACACTTATCTTTCCTACAATATGGTTGTGGGTGAAGCAGCAGATATCAACTTAAGTCTTGCTTTCGAAGTCCTGGATTACGCACTTTTAAGCGCACCGGGTGCACCGCTGAAACAGGCACTTCTGGATGCAAAGATCGGCAAGGATATCTATGGCTCCTTTGAGGATGGAATCAAACAGACCTATTTCTCCATCGTGGCAAAGGGAGCCAACTTAAGCCAGAAAGAGGAATTTGTCAAAGTGATCCGTGACACCCTCACAAAGATCATGGAGGAAGGTATCGACAAGAAGGCAGTAACAGCCGGAATCAACTACTACGAATTCCGTTTCCGTGAGGCAGATTTCTCTTCCTATCCGAAGGGACTGATGTATGGCCTGGATATTTTAAGCAGCTGGCTTTATGACGATACGAAACCGTTCTGCGAAGTACAGCTTCTGGAGGGATTTGAGTTCCTCAAAAAAGCTCTGGAAGAGGGATATTTTGAGGATCTGATCCGTAAATATCTTCTGGATAATACCCATGGCGCGATCCTTTCCCTGGTACCGGAGAAGGGCCTTGCAGCAAAGAGGGATAAGGAACTGGAAGAAAAGCTGGAGAATTACAGAAAGAGCCTTTCTGATGAAGAGCTTACCCGGATGGTAGAGAATACCAAAGCGCTGGAGGCTTATCAGGAAGCGGAGGAAACTCCGGAAGCGCTGACCTGCATCCCCATGCTCTCCAGAGAAGACATCAAAAAAGAGATCACAGGACTGACAAACGAGGAGCACCATGTGGAGGACAGCTTGTTTCTGTATCATGATGTGTGCACCAATGGTATCGGTTATGCGGATCTTCTTTTTGAGATCCATGACTTTGATGTTGATACAGTCCATTATCTGGGACTTCTGAAATCCGTGCTTGGTGCAGTGGATACGGAGAATTACACGTATGGCGAGCTGTTTAATGAAGTGAATGCGAGAACCGGCGGTATTGCCTATGGGATAGAGGTTTTTGATGATGCCCAGGATACCGATGCGTTCCGTGCCATGTTTGCCGTAAGAGGAAAAGCGTTATATCCGGAGATGGATTTCATGTTTTCCATGATCCGGGAGGTTCTTACAACTTCGAAGCTGGATGACACCAAACGTCTCTACGAGATCATTGCCAGAGTGAGATCCAGAGCCCAGGCCAGCCTTGCAAGTGCAGGCCATTCCACCGCCGTTCTCCGTGGTGCTTCCTACGCATCTCCGATGGCGGCATTCCAGGATGAGATGGCAGGAATCGGATATTATCAGTTTATCGAAAAACTGG
>ERZ780178.2684-NODE-2684-length-10154-cov-7.711457_pt1 | contig 10154 bp, 6 predicted proteins | sample MGYA00511018_ERZ780178 | MGnify/ENA primary metagenome ERZ780178 (study PRJEB29588, sample SAMEA2151439) | human gut metagenome | biome: human gut; feature: human-associated habitat; material: faeces | place: Denmark | collected 2008/2010 ...
AGCAGCTCCAGATTAAACTCAGTTGAACCGCTACGGTTTGACTGAGTTATTTTTTTTAGTAAATTTTAATTGCATTACGGAGCCGCTCTCCGGCTAATCACCGCCGAAGCGGCGCGGTATCTTCGTTTTTTATCTTTATTCTTCCGCGCCGCATCACCGGTAACGCGTTTTCCTTACTCCGCTTTTTATTATTACGTCGCCAAACGCTATTCCGTCGCAAACGCTTCCCTTTCCGCCCGCGTTTCGCCACTTTTGCTTTTTGCTCCTTACAAGTCCGGTTAGCAGCTCCAGATTAAACTCAGTTGAACCGCTACGGTTTGACTGAGTTATTTTTTATTTTATTTTCATTAACACTCACCGCAGATACTGCAAAAAATTTATCCAAGACGAAAACTAAACGACCGAGACTTCGCTGAAATGGCAAAATCTCGGTCGTTTGTTTTATAGTAGTAATTCAATCGTTAAACTACGTATTTGTCGTCATCGGAGCATCTGCCCGGGATTTTTACTTCCGTTTCGGTAAACGCAACGTATCTGTCGAGCGAATAATTTTCTCTTGCTCTGTCGATTTCGGCAAACTGCGCCGTCACGACGAATTCTTCGCGTTTCTTCGCCCTGTCCGCTTCGTTCCCGCCGGGAAAGTACGAATAGTAGTTGAGGTAAATCAGATCGAGAGGAGTGGTTTTTACGCCCGCAAGGCGTTTAAGATAAATTTCTCTCTCTTTGCCGTCAAAGCGCTCATTAATCTTTCTTTCTCCGTCTTCTATCGCCTTTATCGCTTTCTGAAGCATATCGTAAGGGTTATTTTCGCCGTTCGTAAAATTACCGAAAGTCGTAAATTTTATATCTTCGCCGTCGGCGATTTTTTTGGCGTAGTTGTCGGAAAACAGACGCATAAACTCTCTTACGTTATCTGCGGCAACCGAATAATATCCGTCGATATACTCGTCTATAAGGCGATTGGCTGACTTTTTACTTCCGTTCATCAATTGTCTGTAAGCGTAAGCGCGCATATTGCATTGCCAACTTTTTCTGCTGTCGTTGCTTCCCTGCATACAAAGATAAGTTATGCCGTAATTCTTGAAGCCTTTAACGTTTGCGTCTATATTTTTGAATGAATCGTAATAACCGAAATAGTTATTGAAAGCAATATCGTACGCCCAGAACCAGAACTCTTTCGCGACGTATCCCCACTCGCGCGTCGTCTTCGTAATTTCTTCCTGTCGTTCGTCGAAATAGTTATAAGCGGCGTTGGAAAACACCGCGAATTGTATCACGAGATTTTCGTCGGCAACGACGCTTTCGTCAATCGGAACGATTTTCCCGTTTTCTCTTTTTACGGGCGCGTCTTTTGCGTAGTCGTATGCGAAAGTCATGAGTTTTACCGTTTTGCCGAGGTTCTTTTTCGCTCTTTCGTTTACTCCTCGTATAACGGCGTTGCAAAAGCGTACCAACAGTCCGCCGCGTTTATATTTCGCGGCTAAACGACGATTGTTTTCGTCGTCGAAATAGTCTGAGCCGTCTTCCTGCGTAAGCATAAACGTCGTTACGTCAGGATGCGTTACTACGTCTTTATACATTTCGTCGATAACCGTTTTCACGACGCTTTCCGACATTTTTTCATTGACCGTTCCGTCGTCGCAAAGCCCGTTCGTTATATCGATCGTAGTCATTTTTTCGTCGTTCACGACTATGTGACGATAAAATTCGGGGTGGGTATTACCGTACTTTTCGTATGGGACGTAGAAATGGAAGTTATGAGATACGTTTCTGCCGTAAACTTCGACTTTCCCGCCGTGAGCGTCATCCGGCTCGGTATACACGTCCTTTATCCTTACTTTCGTCATAAAGTCGGGATCTGCCAGACTTTGAAAAGTATCTCCGACGAGATAAGTCCTCATTTCGAAAAGAGGTTCGTAGACGTATCGTTCTATCCGAACGCGGTCTTTTTTCGGAACGATTTCGCAATCGGCAGTAAGAAACTTAACCCCTAAGCACTCCTCGGCGAACGCAAAAGCGGCGTAAACGACCGCCCTTTGCGTTTTACCGATTATCGTTATATCGTTACCTTGCGTGTCGATTATAAACCCGTCCGCATGAGCCGTACTAAGGTTCTCGTCGGCTTTAAGCAGAATTTTATACTCGCCGTTATCGGATAAACTTACGCCCGTAACGGCGAAAACGTATTTTTTTATCGCTTCCGTCGCCTTTTTTTCGACCGCTTCCGTAAGCCCTTCCGCGCGGACGGAATATTTATTCAGAGTTTGATTGTCAATTATCAGCATCTTTTTATTTGAGAACTACGAGTGCACCCTCGCCCGCTTCGAGCGTAAGCGGCAGATTTTTAGCCGCGACTTCCGCCGATACGGCGCGCTGAATGACTTCGTAACCGTAAGTTTTATCAAAGTTGAGGGTTACGTTCGCTTTGTCCTTTCTCGAATAATTGACGACGTAAAGCGCGGTGCCGCCGTTGTAATCGAAACAGCCGACGAAACAATCGTCGCCGGAAACGGAAGTAAGTTGACGGAACTTGCCGTCTCTTATCAATTCGGCTCTGTTGTCAGCCTGCGTATCGGCGAGAAGATTGGCTTTTTTACCGTGTACTATCATACCGATATTCGCGCTGTTCATCAAAACGTGGTCTATCGCTTTAATCTGCGTGTTGGCTTTCTGAACGTAATAATACCAGCGCGTTTTATTGCCTGCCGCCGATATTATGCCGTTACGGTCGAAATCGTAAGTACCGCCCGGCGCGTACGCAAAATGCACGGGTTCTACGAGCGGAAAGTACTGTATTGCTTTACAGCCGTAGCAAAGCGCGATATTCACGTCAAACAACAATTCTCCCTCGTCGGGGTACGGGTCTACCGATTCGATTTCCTGCGCGGCGTCATTCCATTGACCGCCTGCCTGCAACATTCTCCACATCGGAACTCCGTAATTGTTCGCAATCGAACGAATTTGCGAAAGTTGCGTAAACATCATCGAAAGTTCGCTGTCGGGCGTGTCCTTTTGCGTGTAGAAATAGCCGGTAGCCGACAAAAACGGAACTTTAATGTCGCCGTAAATCTTATCGAAATATTGTTCCTGCGTAATATTTTCTTCCCAACCGCCGTAAGTCAGATCACCGCCTCCGTAGCCGAGGGAATTGACGTAAAGTTCAGTGTTGCCGTAGTCTACGTCGCGCAAAACGTCGTAAGTCGCCTGCAACGCGTCGAGTTGATACCAGAAAGGTTCGTCCGCGCCCTTTATTCCGAGGAAAGAATCGTACGCCGCAAACGATGAAATATAGTTCGTCATTTCGGTTACGCCGAAAGGCATTTTATCGCCCGCTTTATAACGTTTGGTTGCATCAGACTGTCTTCCGCAGAACGTAGTTATCTCGTTGACGTTGGCAAACAATCCTATGCCGTATTTTTCGCCGAGTTCGAGCGTTTTTTTAACCGTAGCCGCGTCTTCGTCTCTGGAATACACTACCATATTCACGCCCGCGTCGGAAATCATTTTGAAATACTTGTCGCTTACCATCTGCGGAATTTCAAGCCCGTCGATAGTTCCGCCCGAATTATAAACTCCGTAAAAGCCGCCGACCGGCATAACGTCTTTACCGCCCAAAAAGTCGAAGTAAAGCGAATTATATTCCACCGCTTCGCCTTTCTCGGATACATAATAGTTGCCGTTGGCGAGTTTTTTAACGTCGCTCGCGGTTGTTTTATTGCCGCAACCTGCGGCGCAGACTGCAAGCGTGCCCGCCATCAATAGTGAAAGGGCTTTTTTATTCATGGTCTTTTCTCCTTTTCGCAAAAGCGATAGCGCCTAATATCGGCAAAACCGTAAAGCCGCCCAAAGCCGCTCCGCAACCCGATTTTACGGAAGTCGTTTTACCGATTTTATTCGTTATAAGGTCGCCGTCCGACCACTTGTCTTCGTAACTGAAGTCGGGTTCGGTTCTGTTTTTAACTCCGCTATACTCTATTTCGACTTTTTGCGGATGAATATCTTTATTGACGATTTTAAGATTATCGAAAGTATAACCGCAATAGCCGTACGCCATAATCGCAACGCTTCCGTAAGGAGTATAACCTAAATCCTTTGAAAAAAGCGGTTCGGCAGGATAATTTTCGCTGTCGGACAGTTTATACCATACCGAAAACACTCCGTCATGCATAGATACCTTATAGTTGTATACCTTACCTTCGTTCTTTTCGCTTAAAATATCCATTTCGACGGTTTTGTACGCTGCGGGGTATTCCTGCATTTTAGGATTGCTGTTGAGTTGATTGTAAAGTCTGCTTATCTTTCCTTCCACTTCCATAGTGTAAAGTACGTTAGTACGGGCGTGGTTGTCGAAAGAGCCTCTGCCGGTCGACGCTTCAAGCGAAAATCCGAGCCAACCGCTCGCTTTTTCTTTTACGACGTTTCCGTCCGCGTCTTTCACCGTCTTTCTCGTAACGTCGGTCAGATCGAAAGTCATTTCGAAGTTAGAGTACGAATACACCGTACTTATAAAGCACGGACGACCGATAAAAGTCAACGCGCCGTTTTCAATCTTTACCCCGCCCGACAAATTGGTTCCGTCGTTGGGGTCGGAACGCGTATAAAATGCGTTGCCGTTGTATTCGTCGTTATCGAAAGATTCGGTAAGTTCGATAGGAGTGGCGGCGTTGGTATAGTCGTACGATTTAATCTTAACCGACGAAATCGTCGCTTCGCAAACGTCGGTCTGACCTATGCAAACGCGTCCGGAATCGGAATGACCCGTATTCCCTTTCGTCGAGTCGTCGCACAATACGTACGGCACGGAAACTCCCGCGGGAGCGACCGTAACGGTCATATAACCGTCCGTCACCAGCGATACGTTAAGAGTGAAACTGCTGCCGAAAGCAAGCGACGAATACTCGGTCGGAGCGACTATATCGGTCTTTACTCCGCTTTCTTCGTCGAATTTGCAAACGCCGACTTTAAGAACGTCGTTTCCGTCGTTTATAAAGTAAACTTCGCTAGTGCCTTTTTCGCCGAGTTCGCCTGCGATTTTTTCAAGTCCGTACGAAAACGCAAAGCGTTTGTTTTCACCGCTCGGAATATCGTAAATCGTCAACGTATAAGACGAAGTATAAATTTCGTTAATACCGTCGGCGGAACAATCCTTAAAAACGTTCCTCGTGGTTATTCGCGCGTTCGGACTGCAATCGCCGTCGAAAACGACGGAGTCGTTTACGGATTTTACGTTGCCCGCTATTCTCCACGTACCTTTGTCGAGTTGATCGGTAATAGAGGCTTTATCCGCAACGTTAACGTCCGATTTACCTGCATTCGCAACGGTAAAAGTCGGAAGGGCGCACAGCGCGAGCGCAATGCATGCGGGCGCGATTCTTCGTAATAATTTCTTCATTTTTACCCCTTTATACCAGCGTTCTTAAGCCATGTTGCCCAGCCCGTAGTCGCGTTTACGTTATTTTTGAACGCCGTCCAAAGTTCGGCAGCATTCTGCGGATTATTCGTAGTAACGAGTTTGCCTACTATATCCACCGTGCCGTAAAGGTGAAGCGTCGCGGTTTTCGAAAATACGGGACTCGTAGCGTTACCGTCGGTTACGTTGGTGTTGGTCTTACTTCTCGCGTATTGTTCTTTTTCGTGATCCGTCCAGCCCGAAGTGTTTACGAGCGTTTCGTCGGTAAGGTTTGCGTTAGCCGAACAGTGCGTGGCGTTTACGAACTTCGCCAAGCCTTCGTCGGAATAGTAATATTGAATAAATTTCTTTACTCCGTCCATAGCGTTGGTATATTTATTGACGATCATCGCGTGTTCGCTGCCGTTATTATATATCATCGTTCTTGCGGAGTAAACTCTATCCCAATCGGCTTGCGATACGTCGTAGTCGCTGCCCGTAAGCGAAACCGCCGCTCCGTTGTCGAGTACGTTGTCGATCGCCGCGACCAAAGCAGAAAGTTCTGCGTCGTCGGCTACGGTGTCGAGTTTTTCGGCAAGCGCGCTGATAACGGGCGTACGCATCATCTTTACGTTCTTTTCTTTAAGTTCGTCTACTTCGCCGAACACCCAGTTACCGTTTACCATCATGACCGCGTCGCCGAGATTGAAATATCTTGCGACTTTATACTTGTCGGGATCTTCAATAACCGTCTTGCTTTTAAGTACCGTTCCGAGAACTTCGAGAGCCTGTTTTCTGCCGTCGGTTTCGCTTAAATACACGTCTTTCGAAGGAGTTTTGCCCGAATCGTCTTTGAGTTGAAGCCAATTGTTATTGTAGTATTCAAGCCCCGCGTACTGCGCCATCCATGCTTTTACGAGATATTGATAATATCCCATTCTGGCGTCTTTGAGTTGAGCGAAAGCCTTTTTATTGCCGAGAGAAGTTACGAGGTCGGCAAGTTCGTCGGTGGTTCTCGGAACGTCGATTCCTTCCTTTTCGAGAACGTCGACATAGTAGAAAATACCGGTGGTAGAACCCGCCCAACCGAGCGTTTTTAACTCGCCGTTTTCGTTTTTAAGCGAATTATAAAGCGATTTATCGTATTTTTCCGAAATAGATTTCGTTTCGCCCGGTATCGTTTCGGTAGCGATTTCGGACAAATCGGCAAACAAATCGGTGTAATTCGTGAAAACCGAATTCTGATTGAAATAAATATCGGTAGTGTCGTTTTTACGCTTTTGCAAGGTATTCGCAATCGTCTGCGCGTTTTTGCTCGTTCTTAAATTGACTTTGTATTCGGGATATTTTTTAGAAAAGCCCGAAACTATGTCTTTCATAAAGGCCGTGCCGAAACTTCCTTCCCAGAAGGATATTTCGATATCCGTCGCGCTGTTGGGAGATTTTCTTCCCTTACAACCGACGAAAGCCGTACAGGCAAGCCCCGCGGCGAGAACCGCCGCAACGAATTTGATTGATTTTTTCATAATTTTACCTCCTATTCTTTAATACCGCCCAAAGATACGTTGCTCATAAGCACGTTGTTGAAAAACGCGAAAATTACGAGCGGCGGTATGCAAGTTATAAAGTAAGCCATATAGAGAATATCAAAGTCCCCGCCCGATTCCGTTCTGAAAAGGTATATACCTACCGAGAGAGTGGGCAGTTCGTTAAGATATAATAACGCCGTAGAATAGTTATTCCACTCCGCCATCCATATCATAAGGAATATCGCGCCGAACATCGGCATCGCCTGCGGCAACATTACGCGGAAAAATATCGTATAGTCGCCTGCGCCGTCTATTCTTGCGGCTTCGGCGTAGGTGTTGCTTACGTTCTGGAAAAAGGCGTAGAAATACATATAGTAAACACCTATACCCGAAAATGAAGTAACTATCATAAGCCGGCTGTTCAGAAGCCCCAACTTATCGAGTAAGAGATACATACTTCCGCCCGTGCCGTATATCGGAAGTATCATAATTATAAGCGAAGCGATAAAATACGCGCCCGCGCCGGGGAACTTATATTTACAGGTAACGTAGGCGAGCATCGCGGTACACGAAGCCGAGAAAAACGCGCCGATTACCGAAAAGTAAATGCTGTTGAAAAGCATTCCCCAAAAGCCCGTGTCGTTTATTTTCAACATTGCCATCATCTTGGGAATATTGTCGAAACGCCATTTTGTCGGGAGCGCGAACGGCTTGGCGACTATATCGTCGGGAGTTTTCATACCCGACATAAAGCACCACCACAGGCAGTACAGATACGAAAACGCGACAAGCGCGAATATCGCGAAAATTATGCAATAGAGTATTCTTTCCGAAACGCTCCGTTTTTGCCAGCCGAGAAAATTTTTTTTGATCTTCATCAATACTCCACCCCCTGAAATACCTTACCCGAAATTTTTCGGATAGTAAGCGATATTGCGCAGGATATGACCGTTAAGAACAAGCCGAGCGCCGACATATAATTGAATGCGTTGGACGAGTTGTTTATCGCCACCGAATAGACTTGCAGATACATCCAGTTGGATATGGTCTGCGTGCCTTCCGTACCCATAGTAAGTAAGAAAACTTGTCCGCTCGCGCCGAATATGCCCGCAATCTGTAAAACGAACATAAGCGCGAAAGTCGGCCACACTATGGGGATAATTATCTTGAACGCCTCCTGAACCCAGTTTACGCCGTCTATCTTTGCAGATTCGATAACCCCGTCGGGTACCCTCGAAAACGTTCCGCCCCAGATAATTAAGTTACCCGGGAACGTAAGCCATATCATATTGATAATTACGGCTTTGTTGGCAAATCTCGAATCGGAAAATATCCGCGGCGGCTCCGAAAGTCCGTAAAGTTTCTGCACGAAATTTCTGCATTCTTCCGTTTCGAGAAGATTATAGTAAATCGCGCAAAGCACTACCGCAGACAATATAATCGGCAGATAGAATATTACGCGAAACGCCTTATACAGGAAAATTTTCTTATACAGAAAGTAAGAAACGAATACCCCGACGATAAACATTATCATATTTACGCCGAAAGTAATAAACGTGTTTCTGAAAGCCTCTTTCATTTCGTCGTTAGGCGGAAAAAGGTTGGTAAAAACGTCTTTGAAGTTGTTAAGCGTCCAAATCTTTTCGCCGTCGATAGTCTGTTGAAAAGACATCGCGAAAGCGTCTATATTAACGTAGACGTAAAACACCAGAAACGTAATCGTCGGCAATATTACGAACGATAATATAAAACCCGCTTTTTTTAATTTATACGCAACACCGTATTTGATCATTTTACCTGCCGCCTTCGCGTTTGTTCTTAATGCCGAAAATTATTGCGGCAAGCGGAATAAACGCAAAACACGAATACGCGATATTTCCGCCGCAACCGCTCTTGCTTTCCGCCTTGGGGTCGGTATGTCCGCCCTCTTCTTCGAAAACGGCGTAGAAAGTCGTAGACTCGGTTATCGTTTTATCGGCTTCAAACGCTTCTCCGCCGGAAGTTCTCCATCCCGCGAAAACGTATCCTTCTTTCGTCGGTTTTTCGGGCGCAGTCGCAAAGTAATCGCCCGAAGACAGCGTTTCGCTCTTGACGGTCTTTCCGTCTACGACGAAAGCAACCGAATATTTAAGCAATTTTTTATAGACGTTTTCGCCGACGACGAGTTTACCGATAGTATACTCGCCTTCGGTAATATTTTCACCATCGATAACGTCCACTATTCCGCCCGTATACACAGCGAGATTTATATCGGTTTTAACTCCGTTTATCGACTTGTAAGATTGCTCGCCGAGTACGAAATAATCACCGCTTTCCGCATTAGCATAAGTGCCGTAAATTTCGGAACTTTCGATTCGGCGTTTCATAACGAGTTTTACGTCTGCATCCGGCATAACGAAAGAATATTCGCCGTTGCCGAGCGAGGTAACGGGTGTCGTAAGTCTTGTACCGTCCGAGCCGTATACGAGCGGCGAACCGCCGTCGCCGTCGCCGATATATTTAACGGTTACCGTTTTGCCGGCATAGCCGTAAAAGTTCTCTTCGTAAGTATAAGTCATACGGGCGTCTTTCGTCCTGCTCATAGCAACGCCGAGATTATATCCGTCGGCATCCGTAATCGAAAAATCGGTAAGCGTTGCCTTTATTATGGCTTCGGCGTTATTCGCATCCCACGCAATACGCCCCGTACCTGCGGCGTCCGTAGCGGATGCGTCGGCAGTCTGGAACATTTTGGCCATCACGGGCGTCGCTTTGCCTATTTTAACCGAAAAGGCGTGCGCGGTAACGTCGTAAATTATATCCGTATATTCGTCAACGGAATAAATATCGCCTTTTTTCGTATTCGTACCGTCGCCGAACACGTACCAATGATTTGTTGTCATAGGTACATAAGCGTATGCAATATCTTTACTGCTCCCTCTGACAAGTCCGTTTAACATGGCGTTCGTAACCGCGGAAGAATATGAAACGGTTTTGAATTTAAGACGAATATTCCCGCTCGTATCGCGTTTATTGTATAAATACGCACCGTGGGCGTAACTTACGTCCATGGTAACGGAATCGTCCATTTTAAGGGTATACGCGCCCGTATCGAGCGCAAATTTTTGATTTTCTGCGGCATTTTCGGCTTTCGCAGCGGAATAATTGCTTATTCCGCCGAAAGCGGCGGTTGCCGCCGCGCATACGGCGGCAACCGCTCCGCACAATACGGATGTTAATTTTTTCATAGTTTTTTT
>ERZ780178.2688-NODE-2688-length-10152-cov-3.485689_pt1 | contig 10152 bp, 2 predicted proteins | sample MGYA00511018_ERZ780178 | MGnify/ENA primary metagenome ERZ780178 (study PRJEB29588, sample SAMEA2151439) | human gut metagenome | biome: human gut; feature: human-associated habitat; material: faeces | place: Denmark | collected 2008/2010 ...
TTTTATAGATAAAATATTTTTTAAAAAATTCAATACTGTACTTTGCTATTCTAAAGAACAGTATGACAAATATAAAAAATTGCCATATATACAATATATAATAGGCAATTCTTCTAAATTCGAAGAGATAGAATATTATTTGCAAAATGGTGTTTTATTTTCTTGTTATACTGGAAAAGATTATGAAGAACTAATTTCTTATTTACTTAAGAAAACAGGTATAGAAAGTTTAAATAATAAAGATAGAAAAAGTATTTCGGTATCACAAATTGATTTGATGATAGATAAGATTTTTACTATTTTTGAAGAAACTAAAAATAAAAAAGAAAATAATATATTGGAAGAAAACACAGATATATATTTAAGATCTTGTTTAGATTCGATTGTTTTATTAAAAGATGAAAAAAGATTGTTGCCTTTAAAAAGAGAAAAGAAAGTCTCTATTATAGGAGATTTCTTTTCAAATAAAGAATACATTGAAGAAATTTGTAATCATCAATGTTCTTCAAAAATTACTGGTGATGAAATTATTAATAATTATTACAATATTAATTATGTTGGTTTTGCTCATGGATATTTAAAAGAAAAAAATATTGAAAATTTAATATCGTTTTCAGCTATTGATTTGGTACAAAAATCTGATTTGGCTGTTATTTATTTAAGAGCAAATGATGGAATTATATCAAATGATCAATTGGATTTAGTAAATAAAATGATTGAAACGAAAAAAGATTTGATAGTTGTTTTGGATGCTGATAATTATGTAAGTATTCCTTTTTATGATAAGGTTTCAACAATACTTTATGTTGCTGGTGGTGGAGAAAAAGTTCATGATGCAATTTTAAATGTTTTGAGTGGAGAAAAATGTCCTTCTGGAAGAATTACAAAAAAATGGAACGTTTCTAACAGTATTGAATTACCATTTGGATATGGTTTATCATATGGCAACTTCGAATATTCAAACTTAGAAGTAAATAACAAAGTTGTTTCTTTTAATATTTTGAATATTTCAAATGAAATTTGTATATCTGTTCCTCAATTATATATTCGCTTAAACGATAAAAGCAGTAGTTTTTATAAACCACAGTTAAGAGGTTATAAAAAAGTATCGATTTCTCCTGAAAAAATGATAAAAGTTGAATTTGAATTAGATGATTCTTTCTTTAAAGAGTATGATTTCAAACGAAATTGTATGATTATAAAAAAAGGAGTTTTTGAATTATTGATTGGGAATAACATTGATGATATATGTTTAAAAAGTCAGATTGAGAAAAGTGAAGAGGTTGAGAATGGCTCTGAAAAATCTTTAATTAAAGAAAATATTTCTGCTGATTCTTCTATTATAGAAAATAGATTAGATAACAAGAAATCAAAAAGAATTTCAAAGAAAGAGATAATTATTCCTGGTTTACTTTTTTTGTATTTTATTGGTGCAACTATATTTTTGTGTTTATCCCTTAAATCTGATAAGAATATAATGTTTTTATGCTTATTTTGTGGTTCCACAATATCCTTTATTTGTTTAATTTTCTTTTTAGTATTTTTAATACTTTATTTTAAAAGAAGAAAAAATAATGATGATACAATTGTCAATTTTTTACTCAGTGCTCCGGACTTTAATATTATTAGTAAAAGAGAATTTGAAGTGTTAAATCAAAAAGAAGAAAGTTTTGTTAATGAAGAAAATATTGAAGAAATCGCTGATAATCAATTGATAAATAAAGAAGATATTAAGCTTGATAAAAACACTTCTTTATCAAAAGAAGAAATTGAACTTCATGAAGAAGAATTAAAAAAATTAATTGAAGAAAAAAATAATAGTATTTTTGAAAAAGTTGATATTAAAGATAAAATTGATTTTGACTCAAAATCTTCATTAGTTCAACTGACTGAAAATTTGAAAAAAATATTTTTGAGCAAAGGACTTATTGTTGAACTAAGCACTATACGTTCATTAATTAGTGCGATTGTTTCTACCAAAATTATTATTTTAGATTCTAAAGTTAAAGAATTGTTTCCTATATTTTTCGATTCCTTGAAGGAATTTTTAGGCTTTGAATCTCATGCAATTACAGCTAGTGATGATTGGTCTAGTTCATTTAATTTGTGTTGGAATAAAAATGATGAGAATAATTATGTTATTACAGACTTTATTACAGATATTTATTGTGCAAGTAAATTAAAAAACAATATTTGTTTTAGTGTTATAAATGAAGTAAATATGGAAAATGTAGATATGTATTTAAAAGAAATTTTAGAATATGCTTCTAGTCCTAATTTAAAACATACTATTAAAGTGAATAAGCAAATAGATTTAACTATCCCTAAGAATATGTTATTTATCATTGTTCCTAAAAGTAATGATTTTATAAATAAAATACCAGCTAAATTATCTCAATATTCAACTATTATTCATTTATTGATGAGAGAAGAAAAAAAGATTCCACTAAATGAAGATATTTCTTGTTTATCATATTCATATTTGCATTCATTAGTTGATGATTATAAAAATGATTTCTATCTTTCAGAGAATAATTGGAAGAAGATAGATTCTTTCATTTCTTGTTTAAATTTAAAAGAGAATATAGAATTATCTAATAAATGTTCTTTGAGAATAGAAGATTATGTAACAACATATATGGCTTCTGGCGGAGATGAATTTCAGGCTTTAGAAGCTGTTGGACAAGAAATATTATTACCATATGTCTCTTTTTTAGATTATTTTAAGGATAATAAAAATTATAGTTCGTTTATTGAATTAACAAACAATTGCTTCGGCGAAGAGGCAAATGAGATTTTGCGTTACTTTAAAATACAGGAAGTTAGTGAGGTATGATGTATGAATGTTATTATCTTCACTAATTTTTTTGAAAATGTTTGGAAATTTCTAAGTTCTAAAACAGCTTTTTATATATACGCTTCGATTATTTTGATTTTAATTATTGTTTTATTGGTAATTGTTTATAGCAATTATTCTAGTTCTTTTAAGTTTAATTTAAATGAAAAAAATAAAAATTTTGAAAATGTAAAAAATGATGAAGTTAAGATAATTTTTAACGGAAGCAATCATGATAATATTTCAAATAGTGAATTAAAAGAACCTGAACAAGAGGATGAAGCATCTAGATTTTATATGCTCACTAAAATAGATAAAAAGATGGAAAGTTATGTTCCACCTAAATACGATGACGATATTTCTTTAGAAGAATTTTGTATAGAATTTAGAAAATTTTCTGCTGGCAAATTACACTTATATTATGATATTGAAGATATTAGAAGATTTGTAGCTTCATTAGCAGTAACAAAACTTATTATTTTGCAAGGTATGTCAGGTACAGGTAAAACATCTTTAGCATATGCATTTGGAGAGTTTGTTGATAATGAGGCAGTTGTAATTCCTATTCAACCAATGTGGAAGGAAAGAACAGATTTAATAGGGTATTATAATGAATTTACTAAAAAGTTTAATGAGACAACGATGTTATGTACATTATATGAAGCAAACTTAAATAATGATTTATATGCTTTAGTTTTAGATGAGATGAATATTGCAAGAATAGAATATTATTTTGCAGAATTTTTGTCATTGTTGGAATTGCCAAATCCTGAAGGACGAAATTTAGATGTAGTATCAGATAAATGGGAAAATGATCCAAAGTTATTAAAAAATGGGAAATTGCGATTACCAGTAAATATGTGGTTCATAGGTACAGCTAATAATGATGATTCGACATTTGCGATATCAGATAAAGTATATGATAGAGCGATGGTAATGAATTTAGATAAGAAAGCGAAACCATTTGAAGTAGAAGGATATAAAAAAGAGAGAATATCGATAAATCATTTAAACGATTTAATAGATAAAGCACAAGAAGAATATAGTCTGACAGAGAGAAATTTAAGAAGAATAAAGCAGTTAGATGATTATATGATAAAAACATTTCATTTGACATTTGGAAATCGTATAATGAAGCAAATATATAGTTATGTACCGGTAATGGTAGCATGTGGCGGAAAAGAAATAGAAGCAATAGATGATATTTTAGCGAGAAAAGTATTTAGGAAATTAGAGGCTAAGAATCCGGTATATGTAAGACAACAAGCGGAAGGATTGATAAATTATATCAATGATCTGTTTGGAAATAATAATTTGAAGCAATGTGTTGAAGTAATAACTACTTTGGAACAAAATTAGTAGGAGATAAAGATGAAAAAATTAATTACAATTTTATTTTCAATAATTTGTGCAGCTGCTGGGGCGCTTATTACATATTTTTCTTTAGCTAGTGCTGGATTTATAAAAAATAACGATAAAATTCAATTAAAATTTGCTATTAATGATGAAAAAAAAGAATATGATGGACAACCTTTAGTAGCTTCTGAATATCAAATGTTTGGTACATTACAAGAAGGACATCATGAAGTTATTACATATTTAGGAGAACAAACACAAATAGGCAGTTCTAAATCAGATATTAACGTAAAAATATTAGATGAAAAAGATATTGATGTATCGAATGAGTACGCAATTACAGTAATTTCAGGTAATTTAGAAGTTAACAAAAGAAATTTAGAAATTAGTATTTTAAATGATGATACATTAGAATATTTAAGTGAAACTGTAAATAATTTATCTTATAAAATTACTGATGGAAGTTTGGTTAATTACGATGTTTTAACTATTGGTTTTGATTCTTCTTTAGTAGGTTCAGATAATATAGTTTCAAAATCTTGTTTTATTCCAAAAATTTATAATTCTTTGGGGGCTGATGTAACTTTTAATTACAATTGTAATTTTATAATTAATAATAATTTGATTTTAGATGGAAAAGATAGTTTAAATGAAATAGAAATAGAGCCATTAGTCTTAAAGAAAATTTATGATGGTAATCCTTTTATATTAACTGAAAAACAAGTTTCTTTAGCTAAAGGAACTTTAATAAAAAATGATCATATTTCTTCAGTTGAATTTTGCAAAAATGAAAATAGCATCATTGATTCTGGAAAATATGAAGCTACATTAAAAATTACTATATTGGATTCATTTGGAAAAGATGTTACCTCGTCTTATTCATTTGATGACACAAAACTTTTTGAAGTTGTAATTGATCCACAAAATGTTGAAGTTGATCTGCCAATTTTAACCAAAACTTATGATGGTAATCCATTTTCTATTCAAGCTATTTTGAATGGTATTGACAAAACACTATTGTCCAGTATTGATACATCAAATGCTAAAATGGATACAGATATATCTAATGCTTGTAATAATGTTTCGTATACTCTTGAAGGGATAGTGCTGAAGAATCCTGATATTAATCATGTATTAAAAATTAATAATGGTATATTGACAATAAAAAGAAATAAGGTTCACCCACAATTTTTATCTTCAATGTTTATACATATATATGATGGAAATAAATTTTATTTGACTTATGGTACTGATTTTGTTTTGGTAGGAGAAAATAAATTAGAGCTGGATTCAAAATTTTTAATATCAAATATAGAACTTGAAAATGAACAATATTTTACAACAAGTGCTGTTCAAACAAAGATAAAGAAATTAGATGTCTATTTAAATGGTGAAATTGTTAATAGTAATTTTATTTTTGATTTCAGTACATCAATTCAATATAAAATTAATTCTAAGAATATTGATGTTGATTTAATTATGCCTAAAGGAACTTATGGGGATAATAAATATCTTCAAATTACTGATATAGTTAGTTCAAAATCTTTATCTTTATTAGCAGAAGGCGATTCATTTGTGTTCTATTATCAAGATGAAGATTTTTATTCCATTGGAACATATCTTAAATTTAATAATTCTTTTTTGCAAAATTGTGAAGATTTAAAAAATTCAATAAAAATAATAGGAAAAAATGGAGAAATTGTTGATGACTATTATAGTATGAATGTTAATCTATTGGATTTAAATTCTGATAATATTTCAGAGTATGTGGCACAAAAAGAGTTAAATATTATTTTACCGAATGTTGAAAAAGTTTATGATAATAGTTGCTATAGCTTAGAATTATTTAGAAGCAAAGTTCAAGTTAATGGTTTGGCCTTCCAAGATAGCCTACAAAAAAATGTAATGAATTTTAAAGCTTATTCTGTATTAGATTCTATTAATCAAATTGATTATACAAGTGTGATTGGTGTTGGAAATTATGTTGTAAATGTTCTTGAAGATAGCGTTTATATTTCGAATGAAGTACAAATTAATACAAATTTATCATCATGGTATAAAATTATTTATCATGAAGGTACGATTGCAGTTAGCAGAAAAACTATAGAAATTACTTTATTAGATGTTACAGTTAAGCAAGAAGATATAGATTCTTATTCTGGAATTATAGGTTATATTAATGCTTATTATATTTTATATTATTGTTTTGTTGATGGAGAACAATATGGTAATAATGAGATGTTTGAAATATCTTTGATTCCAACCAATTATTCTGAAGGATTATCTTTTTATGGTATAACTGTTGATACAGCTTCAATAGAAGGAAATACAAATTATAATTTTGTAATTAAACCTGGAAGTATTCTTATTGTTTAAAAGGGTTTGCTATGTCACTATATAATGATTTTAAAGAAAAAGAAATAAAAAGAAGAAAAAGAAAAAATATTCTATATAAGTTTAGAATATTGATTTCTTGTGTTGTAGTTTTAATTATTGCAACTTTCTTTTCATTATCATTTTTTAAAGGAAAAATAGTAGATAATATAATAATTAACAATCATTTCAGTTATGGAGAAAAAATAACATATGAAAAAGCCCGGAGCTTTTTAGGCGGCAAAATTGAATACCAATTTAAATCAGAAGAAGGTGTATGGACAAATGAAGAACCCGTTAGTCCTGGTACTTATTATATAAGAGCAAAAACAAATAATTTATTTGGCATGGAATCATATTCTAAGCCAATTCAATTTGCTATAGGTGAGAAAAATCTAATACTAGAGTTTAGTGAAGAAAAATTAGAATATGGTTCTTTTCCAAAAATAAATAATATTGATGGACTCATAGCCGGTGATACTATTGAAAATATTGATTTTAGTTATAAAGACTTAAGAAATGAAAAAACAGAAATTAATATAGAAGATATTGTTATAAAAAATGATAAAGGCGATGATGTTACTGGTTTTTATAATATCGTTTATGATGATAAAGAGTTTGAAATTGTGCCTAGAACAATTGATATTAAGTTAGATAATACTGATTTTGTTTATTCTGGAAAAGAAGTAGATATAAATGTTTTATTTGATAAACTAGCTTTTGATGATAAAACGAATTTAAATATTAAATATTATGATTTGAATAGTCAAGAAGTTGATAAATTAATTGATGCTGGAAAATATACATTTGAATTAGATTCTTCAAATATGATAATAAATTCAAAGGGTGAAGATGTAACTAGATTTTATACCTTTAATATAGAAAAAAAAGATTTAAATATTCAAAAAAGAGATGTAGTGCTTAAATCTGAATCAATATCAAAAGAGTATGATGGAAAACCTATTTTAAATTATGAAAATATAGTAGAAGAAAATTTGTGTGAAAATCATAAAGTTGTTTCTGTTTTTGAATATTTTAACCAATTGACAAGCGATGTATTTTCTCAAGAAAATGTATTTCATTCAATAATATTTGATTCAAATGATACAGATGTTTCTCATAATTATAATATTACATATATTTTTGGAAATTTAGAAATTGTTAGAAGAAAAATAGTTTTAGGTTTTAAAACTGAAGATTATATATATGATGGAAAAAGATTAGATTATAATTTTTCTGATTATAATGACTATTTAGTTGAAGGTAATTTTATAGAAAATGAATATGCTATACCAATTGATATTAAAATTTTAAAAGATAATATTGAAACAGATAAAATCCTCAATGCTGGAAAATATAAAGTTTATTTTAATTCTTTAGAATGCTATGGTTCTTTTAATCAAGATAATTATGATATTTCTTTTTATGTAAATAAATTTGAAATTCTAAAAAGAAAAGTTGTTTTAATGATTGATGATATAAATGATATTGTTTACGGAGACAATTTGGATATAAATGAACTATCAAAATATCATTATTTGAGCAACGCTTTAGGGACTGAAAAAATACTTTCTGAAGATGAAAAATATTTTGAATTTCTTATAGATATTTTTAATAAAAATAATTCTAATTCAAAATTTGATGCTGGTAATTATATTGCAAAAATTGTTAAAGCAAGCTTTTCTAATGACTTAAATGAGAATTATGAATTTGATATTTCCAATGTTACTGAGTTTAGCATTTTGAAAAAAGAATTGCTTATTCAGGATAAAATCAAAGAATTTGTTTATGATGGAAAAGAGCATTATTTTAGTTCTACTACTGATAATTTTTCTTTAAAAGATATTACTTTAGATTCGACTTTTTTAGAAAACAAATTTCATTTTCAATTTGAAAAAGATGGTAGATATTACACTAAAATTAAAGATGCTGGAATTTATAATATAGAATTTAAATTAAATGAAGAATTATCAAAAAATTATTCTTTAATTTTTGAGAATAAAACTTTTGAAGTATTACAGAAAGAAATATATTTAAGTCTTATTGAAGATAAAGGCAAAGAATATGATGGTAGTGAATATCATTATTTAAATGAATTTGGTAATTATTTAAATAATGAAAACAATCAATTTTGTGAAGAAGATGATGTAAAACTTATAGTTAAATATTTTCTTAAAAATAGTGATGGCAGTTATATTGAAACTTCTTCAGTGAAAAATGCTGGAGAATATATTATAAAGATTTCTGATTTGGTATCTAATGGAAATACTAATTTAAATAATTATAAAATTGTGTTTGGAAAAGATGTTTCTTTTAATATTACAAAAAGAACTATTGTAATTAGCCCGAAAGTTTCTGATTCCATCTATGATGGAGAAAGCAAAATTATACATGATATTAATGTAGAAAATATTGTCGCTAATGATATTTTTGAAGTTACTAATTTTATCATCTATAGTAATGATCAAATAGTTTCTGAAGCAAAAAATACTGGAAAATATGAAGTTGAAATCGATATTTCTAGTTTAAAAAGTGATAGTATTGATAATTATATTGTTCAAATAAAAAAATGTGAATTTAATATATTCCCTAGAAATGTAGTTCTAAAAATTATTAAAATTTCGAATTTTGAATATGATGGTAATATATTCTCTTATTCAAATAATTTTGGTAATTTTGTTATTACAGATGATGATAACAAATTAGTTGGCAATCAAAATGTTAAGATTGTTGTCTCTTATTTTGATATTGATGGCAATAGTGTAATTCCTAAAAATGCTGGGACTTATTTTGTCAAAATTGTTTCATATGAGCTCGATGACAATACTGATGATAATAATTATGTTTTTGATATTTCTGATGAAGTATCTTTTGAAATTTTAAAAAGAAAAGTAACAATACAACCTACATTAGAAAAGATAATATATGATGGAGAATATCATGATTTTATATCTCAAGAAAATAATTTTGAGGTAATTTTTGGTAGCTTTGTTTTTGATGAAAATATAATTATACAATCATTTGTTTTTTATGATTCAAATAACTTTTTAAAATCTATTAAAAATGCAGGTACTTATGATGTAAATATAAGAAAAGATGATGTTTTATGTGTCGGAAATACTTTAATTCAAAATTATGAATTAACTTTTGAATCCGGACTTGTGGATATATTGCCAAGAAAAATTAACATTTCTTTATTAGATTTTGAAAATAAAACATATGATGGAATAGCATATTCATATTCTAATGAATACAATAATTTTATTTATAATGATAGTAATCTTCTAACACATGTTGTTTCTGGTGAAAATCTAAAAGTTAATTGCTCGTTTTTACGTGAATTTTTAAATTTTGTTGAAAGTGTTTCACAAGCAATTAATTATGGCGTATATACATTAGTCTATGAAGATTTTTCATCGGATGAAAATACTTTAGTTTCAAATTATTTAATTAATGTTACAAATAATATAAGTTTTAGTATTTATAAAAGAAAAATTGATATTGAATTAGTATCAGATGATTTTGTTTATGATGGTAAAAATCATACATTTTTAAATTATGTAGTTTCTAAAGGCACAATAGTTAAA
>ERZ780178.2701-NODE-2701-length-10118-cov-20.785551_pt1 | contig 10118 bp, 3 predicted proteins | sample MGYA00511018_ERZ780178 | MGnify/ENA primary metagenome ERZ780178 (study PRJEB29588, sample SAMEA2151439) | human gut metagenome | biome: human gut; feature: human-associated habitat; material: faeces | place: Denmark | collected 2008/2010 ...
CCAATGCTATGCCGTTTCGCAAAGGAATCGCCATTACCTGTGATCCGCAGACGGTCATCAACGATAAGAAAGTAACCGACCACCACGCAGTAATCCCTACCCGCAATCTCCAAAACGCTGACCTGTCCGGCCTGCCGGTGGGCGAAAAGGCGGTGCTGGAGCTGGTGTCCCTGCGGCTGCTGTGCGCTGTGGCCCGGCCCTATACCTTTGCGGAAACCGCCGTTGTTGTCGAGTGCGCCGGAGCGGAGTTTACCACCAAGGGCAAAACGGTGAAACGCCCCGGCTGGCGGGCGCTGGACACTGCCTACCGTTCTGCGCTGAAAAAAGCGGAGCCGGAAGCTGAGGACAAGGCTCTGCCTGAATTAACCGAAGGTCAGACGCTGCCCCTTTCCGGTGCTGCCGTCAAGGAGGGCAAAACCAGCCCGCCCAAACACTTCACCGAGGATACGCTGCTTTCTGCGATGGAAACTGCCGGGAAGGAAAATATGCCGGAGGATGCCGAGAGAAAAGGTCTGGGGACCCCGGCCACCCGCGCCGGGATTCTGGAAAAGCTGGTGTCCACCGGCTTTTTGGAGCGAAAAAAGAGCAAGAAAGCTGTGCAGCTCATGCCCTCTAAAGATGCGGTGTCCCTGATCACCGTGCTGCCGGAACAGCTGCAATCGCCCCTGCTGACCGCTGAATGGGAACACCGTTTAAGCGAGATCGAGCGCGGCGAGCTGTCCCCGGAGGACTTCATGGGTGGGATCTGTGCCATGCTCCGGGAGTTGGTGGGAACCTATCAGGTCATCAAGGGGACTGAGTACCTGTTCACGCCGCCCCGCGAAGTGGTGGGCAAATGCCCCCGCTGCGGCGGTGATGTGGCGGAACTACAAAAAGGATTCTTCTGCCAGACAGAATCCTGCAAATTTGCCATCTGGAAAAACAACAAATGGTGGGCCATGAAGAAAAAGCAGCCTACCAAGGCGCTGGTGACAGCGCTGCTCAAGGATGGCCGGGCAAGGATCACCGGCTGCTATTCCGAAAAGACCGGCAAGACCTACGATGCCACGGTGGTGCTGGAGGACGATGGGCGGTACGCCAATTTTAAGCTGGAGTTTGACCGGCAGAAAGGCGGTGCAAAATGAAGCTCTCCCTTTATGAACAGGAAACCATTCTCCTCTACAATCAGGCCGAGGACACCGCCGAAGTTTATACCCATGACCGAAAACTGATGCAGAAGCTGACCCGCCTTTCCAAAAAGCACCCGGAACAGGTCTGCAAAAAGGATAAGCACAATTTTACAGTCCCCAAACGATGTGTGTCCGTTCGGGAGCCATACAGCGCTGAGCGCCGCAAGGCTGCCAGTGAACGGGCCAAGGCTGCCGGGTACAGGCCGCCCATCCCCAAACCGAAAGCTGATTGACGATGGGCGCAAATGTATTTGAGACGGTCAAGCAGTCTGTCACCGTCCGGGAAGCCGCAGAACGATATGGGATTGAGGTCAAAAGGGGCGGTATGGCCTGCTGTCCCTTCCACGATGATAAGAACCCCAGCATGAAGCTGAACGAAGAATATTTCTACTGTTTCGGCTGCGGAGCCACCGGCGATGTGATAGACCTGACCGCCCGGCTCTACAACCTGTCCCCCAAAGAAGCCGCCGAGAAGCTGGCGCAGGATTTTGGCCTGATCTATGACAGTCAGGCTCCGCCCCGCAGGAGATATGTTCGCCAGAAAACCGAGGCGCAGAAGTTTCAGGAGAACCGGGACCATGCCTTTCGGATTCTGGCGGACTACTTCCATCTTCTCCGCAAGTGGGAAGCGGGCTACACACCCAAAACACCGGAGGAACCCATGCACCCCCGTTTTTTAGAGGCGGTGCAGCAAAAGGATTATATCGGCTATCTGCTGGATTCTTTTCTGGAGGACAGCCCGGAGGAACAAAAGCTATGGATCGCTGAACATCAATCAACAATCGCTAATTTAGAGAGGAGAGTGAACATCATGGCTGATAAGCCCACCAACCGGGAACGGTTGCAGGAAATCACGGCGGGTATCGAACAGGGCATCAAGGAGCTGTTCGAGAGCGAAAAGTATATGCGCTATCTGTCCGTCATGTCCAAGTTTCACCGCTATTCGGTAAACAACACCATGCTCATCTATATGCAGAAGCCGGAAGCCACACTGGTGGCCGGGTTCAACAAGTGGAAAAACCAGTTTGCGCGCCATGTGAAAAAGGGCGAACATGGCATCACCATCATCGCCCCCACGCCCTACAAAAAGAAAATCGAGGAAATGAAGCGCGACCCGGACACCCATGCCCCCATTCTGGATGCGGACGGTAAGGCGGTCATGGAGGAAAAAGAAATTGAAATTCCCATGTTTCGCCCGGTTAAGGTGTTTGATGTGAGCCAGACCGATGGCAAGCCCCTGCCGGAGCTGTCCTCCAGCCTTTCGGGGACTGTGCCGCACTATGAAGCCTTTCTGGAAGCCCTGCGGCGCTCTGCCTCGGTTCCCATCGAGTTTGAGCCGATGGCCGCCAACACGGACGGCTATTTTTCCCCCGACCAGCAGCGCATCGCCATCCGGGAAGGCATGAGCGAGGTGCAGACCGTTTCTGCCACTGTCCATGAAATTGCACACAGCAAGCTCCATAATCAGAAAAAAATTCAGATTGACAATGACGAACAATATCAGGAAGTAGAGTTATTTGAGAAACCCGCCCTGTTTTCCAACGGGCGTATTTTCCGTGATGATCTGCCCGAAGGCGTTTATTGCTATGACCTGCGCGGTTCGGATGAGGACCCCGGTTCCCCGATTTGTGTTGAGGAAAGAGTGGTGGTGAACCACGCTGGTTCTGTTATTTTGACTGCTCCGTTAGAATTTCCAGAAGAAGGCAGGCTGTATTTTACAGATGAGACCGGACTGAATTTTAACGGCGGTATGCTTACCCTCTCGCAGTTTTTGCAGGAACAGAAAAAGGACCGTCGCACAGAAGAAGTCGAAGCGGAAAGCATTTCCTATGCAGTCTGCCAGTATTTTGGCATCCAGACCGGGGAAAACAGTTTCGGTTACATCGCTTCCTGGTCCAAGGGCAAAGAACTGAAAGAATTACGGGCCAGTCTGGAGACCATCAATAAGACTTCCTGTGAGCTGATTAACAACATCGAACGCCACTACAAGGAAATCTGTAAGGAGCGCGGCATTGACCTGACCGCCAAACAGGAGCCGGAACAGGCGGATATACCGCAGGAAGCCCTGTTTCTTCTGGACGATGCCACCTATCTGCATATTCAGCCGTGCGATACCGGCTGGGACTATACCCTCTATGACAAAGAGACTATGAAAGAACTGGACGGCGGCCAGCTGGATACCCCGAAACTGTCCCGTTCCGCCGCTGTCCAGCAGATCTGTGAGGGGCTGGAACTGGAAAATCCGTCGATTCAGGATGCCCCGCTGTCTATGATTGAGACCTTGCAGGATGCCGCCTGTCAGCAGATGCAGGAACAGGTCAGCCAGCAGACCGCAGAAGCAACCGCCACCCAGCTGCCGGATGCTCAGGAACAGTCTTTGGATGAGTACCCCATGCCAGACAGTGAAGTATCTGTTTCGGATATGCAGGAATACGGCTACTTTTACGATGGGATGCTGCCTGTCACCAGAGAACGGGCGCTGGAACTGGACGCTGCCGGTTTGACCGTCTATGTGCTGCATGAGGGCAATACGGAGAGCATGGTGTTTGACACCGAAGAAATCATGGAGCATGGCGGACTTTTCGGCGTGGACCGTGAGGAATGGGAGAAAAGCCCTCAGTTCCACGAAAAGGTCATGGAGCGTCAGGAACATCAGCAGGAACGCGAGCAGGCGTTTCTTGCCCATGAGGGCAACTGCTTTGCCATTTATCAGGTGAGCCGGGATGATCCGCAGAATGTGCGTTTTATGAATCTGGACTGGCTGCAATCGCACAATCTGGCCGTGTACCGAAGTAATTATGACCTGATCTACACCGCCCCGCTGAACGGTTCCGGCAGCACTATGGAGCAGCTGGAAACGCTGTATGAACAGTTCAACCTGAAAAAGCCTGTGGATTTTCACAGCCCGTCCCTGAGTGTCAGCGACATCGTTGCCATCAAGCAGGACGGTAAAGTATCCTGTCATTACTGCGACAGCGTTGGTTTCACCGAGATTCCCGGATTCCTGCCGGAAAATCCGCTGAAAAATGCAGAGATGGCCGTGGAGGACGATTACGGCATGATCGACGGTATCATCAACAATGGCGCAAAAGAGCCTACGGTGGCAGAGCTGGAACAGCAGGCCCGAAGCGGTCAGCCCATTTCCCTGATGGACTTGGCTGATGCCGTTCATCGGGAGGAACGGGATAAGAAAAAATCCGTTGTGGATCAGCTGAAAAGCCAGCCCCGGACGGAACACAAAAAGACAGCGCCTAAAAAGAGCGCGGAAAGGGAGCTTTGATATGGGAAACTTTACTTTTGAAGAAATGAACCTGATGTGCATTTACAACACCGGCAGCCGCACCGGGCTGATGGAGGCTCTGACCGAGATGCGCGGCGAACTTTCGCCGGAGGAAACGGAACTGAGGGAACTGACCGACAGCGCCCTGATGAAGCTCCAGGCTATGAGCGACGCCGAGTTTGCCCAGCTGGAACTGTACCCGGATTTTGATGAATAAGCATTTCATAAACACCCAACGGGGCGGCGTAAAATGCCGCCCCATTTCCATTTAACACGAAGGGAGGACAACAACCATGCCATCCAAAACAGAATTTTACCGGCAGATGGCCGACCATGTGGCGACCCAGCTCACTGGCAGCTGGCAGGAATGGGCGGGATTTCTCACCACCGCCGCCCGCCTTTACAAGTATCCGTTCCATGAACAGCTGCTGATCTATGCCCAGCGCCCCGACGCTACCGCCTGTGCGGAGTATGATTTATGGAATGAAAAAATGGGCCGCTATGTGCGCCGTGGCTCCAAGGGTATCGCCCTGGTGGACGATTCCGGTGATAAACCCCGTTTGCGCTATGTGTTCGACATCACGGACACCGGGACCCGCGAACATTCCCGCACCCCCTGGCTGTGGAAGCTGGAGGAACAGCACATCGGGCCTGTGTCGGCCATGCTGGAGCGCACCTATGATGTTTCTGGTGATGACCTTGCCGGACAGCTCACGGAGGTAGCCGGAAAACTGGCTGAGGCATACTGGAACGAGCATCGTCAGGACTTTCTCTATATCGTTGACGATTCCTTTTTAGAGGAATATGATGAATTTAACATCGAAGTACAGTTTAAGACAGCCGCCACCGTCAGCATTTCCTACGCCCTGATGTCTCGCTGCGGATTGGAGCCGGAACGCTATTTTACCCATGAGGACTTTATGGCGATTTTCGACTTCAACACCCCTGCTACCATCGGCGCACTGGGAACGGCGGTCAGCCAGATCAATCAACAGGTGCTGCGGCAGATCGGCGTTACCATCCGAAATGCCGAGCGTGAGGCCATCAAAGAAAGGAGACCCCAAAATGAAGAATCCCATGAACTACATCCAGAACGGAGATTATCTGATTCCCGACCTGAAGCTGAGCCAGCAGCCAGAGAAGCCCCTGGGCAAATACGGAAGGATGAGGAAAACCTACCTCAAGGAACACCGTCCCATCCTATACAACCAGCTGCTGATGAGCGAGAAGCTGTACCCGCACCTGCTGGAAATCGACGAGACCGCACAGAGCCGTCTGGAGCAGATGATGCCCCAGCTGGCGGCGTCGGCGGGGGCGACAGAGCAGTTGAAAGCCAGCGACCCGATGAAGTGGGTGGGCCTGATGAACACCTGCAAGGCACAGGCAGAGGAGATTCTGATGGCGGAGCTTATTCACAGCTGAGTTTCTTCCTCTCCGAAAACGAACAAATCCGAATCATAGATGAAGCAGAGAATGTGAAAACATCCTCTGCTTTTTCTTTTGCCCAGGCAGATATTGACCATGTGCTGCGGCTGGGCGGCAACACAGACCGCCAGAGGGAGCGTGTGGTTGCAGCCTTTGAAATGCAGAAAACCACCGCTGAGATTGCCGAGATACTGAAAACGCTGTACCACGGCGGTAACGGCCTTGGCAGTGTGAGCGCATGGTATGCCGAGGATGGTATCCATCTTTCACATGGGAAGTCTGTCCGTTATGACAGGTCTGCCCAGGTCATTTCCTGGGAGAGCGCCGCAGAGCGTATCGGGGAGCTTTTGGAGAGCGGCCAGTTTGCCTCCAATGTGGAGCTTGCAGAAGCGGCAGGCTATGAACGCTCCCTCCTTGCGGAAAAACTTTGGCATCTGTACCACGATTTCAGCGATAAAGCCAGAGATTCCGGGTATCTGTCCTGTCTGTCCGGTATTCAGAGAACCGGGTTCCCGGAAGAAACCGCATGGCTTGCCGAGCAGCTGAACCGCCCGGAGTTCCGTCAGACCCTTGCGGAAGAATACGCTGCCTTCTGGACGGCCTACCAGCAGGACCGGGAGTTGCTGCGCTTCCACTACCACAAACCGAGAGAGATTTGGGAAAACCTGAAAGACCTGTCCCTGCCCCGCAGGACTTTTTCTTCGGACCTTTCCCAAGTGCCAACCGTTCAGCACTTCATTACCGAGGATGAGATCGACGCCGCCATGACCAACGGCAGCAGCTTTGCGGGCGGTAAAGGCCGTATCTTCGTATTTTTCCAGGGGAACCACACCGATAAAGAGAAGGTGGATTTCCTCAAACGCGAATACGGCATTGGTGGGCGTTCCCACGCTCTCTCCGGTGCAACATACAGCGGCGAAGATCACGACGGGCAGGGACTGCATTATAAAAAGCAGGACTGCCCGGACGTCAACTTCACTTGGGAAAAGGTGTCCAAGCGGATCACCGGCCTGATTCGGAAAGGCCGCTATCTCACCAAACAGGAACAGGCGGAGTACAACAAAATCCAGGCAGAAAAGGCGCTGGCCGAGGAAGATACCCTGCAAGCCCAGCAGCCGACCCCGGAGATATGGGAATACAACGGGGTCAAGGAGCGTCACCCGAATGATATGGTTTTGTATCAGATGCGCGATTTCTTTGAGCTGTACGGCGAGGATGCCAAAACCGCCGCTGCGGAGCTGGGATTCAACCTTACAACCCGCGCTATCCCCGGTGGTGGCCGTGTGGAAATGTGCGGCTTTCCGGCAAACCGGCTGGAACAGGTTGTGGAACAGCTGCGGGATCAGCATGATGTGACCATTTCCGCTGTCCCGGAGGGCGGCAAGGAGCGTCAGGAATATTCCATGCCCTCCATCGACCATGAGGCGGAACAGCACATCGACGCTCAGGAAGCGGAGTTCGGCGCAGACGGGACCAGGGTATTCCGGGATACAGAAGCAACCACATCCCCTACGATTCGGGAATTGTATGAGCAATATAAGCCTGTGGTGACTGCCGCCATTTCCGAGGATGCCGCATACCGCAATGCCTGCGGTCATTCTGACCGTGAAAATGCTGTCATCGAGGGCAATGCTGCCATCCGCCGTGCCGTTCTCGGCTCCGGTGATTTGGAGCTGATTCGGCTCTATTCCGATGTTCCGGAGTTCCACCAACGGCTGCACCGGGAAGTAATTGACGAAACCTACCCACGGCTCCATGAAATGCTGCGTCCTCTCTCGCAGGATGACATTGACGATGCCATCCGCGCATGGAACGGCGATATTCAGAGCAAACACGCTGTTGTCCGCTACATGGAACAGCATGGGCGGGAAAAAGATACCGCCGCATGGCTGGCCCATGAGTTTAATGGTGGCGACGGCAAAACCCCGTTTTCGGTTCGCCCGGAAAGCCCCGAAAGAACGGTGCTGCCCTGGCCCAAGGTACAGCGCCGGATTGCACAGCTCATCAAGGAGGACCGGTTCTACACCGAAGCAGAACAGGACCGGTTCGACAACATCGACCCCATCGCCATCCGGGAGGCGCTGGCCGAGCGCGGTATTGTGAATGGCGAGCTGGTGGACGAAGAAAAGCTGGGCAATGACGCATTCATTCAGCGCGTGATGGCGGATGTGGAGCAGATTGCCGCTGAAGAACAGGAGCAGTTGAACCAATCACTTTCCGATGCCGAGTATGCCCGTCACAACCTAATTCCCGGCGAGACCACCTTTGTATTGGATGGGCGCACTTTCCGGGTCAGCAAGCTGGAGCCGGATATTGGCCGGGTGGAACTTCAAGATGTGACCTTTGCAAATGCGGTGGGATTCCCCATCTTCCGGGTGGAGCCGATTTCAGTCATTCGTCAGCATTTGGAGCAGAAGCCGGAACCTGCACAGCCCGGTTTTACCACTGAGCCGGTGACAGTTTATCCCGGTGACAAGAACCATCTGCCCTATGATGTGGTTGTTCAGACCCTGCGAACCAATGAGCCGGAGCCACCTGCACCTGCCGCTGAGCCGGAAAAGACTCTGGATGAGGTGCTGGACGAACACCCCGTTTCCATTCAGGTCAATGGCCAGTGGCAGACCTTCCCCAATGCCAAAGCCGCCGAGGAAGCCGCTTACGGGGAATACAAGGACAACCTGCGCCGCACCGCTGAGAATTTCCGTATCACCGACGACCACCTGGGCGAAGGCGGTCCGAAAGCCAAGTTTCAGACCAATATCGCGGCAATCAAGCTGCTGAAATATCTGGAGGAAACCACTGAACAGGCAACGCCGGAGCAGCAGAAAATTCTTTCCCGGTATGTGGGCTGGGGCGGTCTGGCCGATGCCTTTGACCCGGAGAAGCCCGCATGGGCTTTAGAGTATGCCCAGCTGAAAGAGCTGCTGACCCCGGAAGAATATACTGCCGCCAGAAGCTCTACCCTCAACGCCCATTACACCAGCCCTACGGTCATTCAGGCCATCTATGAAGCGGTGGACCGTATGGGATTTGAGACCGGAAACATCCTGGAGCCGTCCTGCGGTGTGGGCAACTTCTTCGGTATGCTGCCGGAGAAAATGCGAAACAGCCGTCTGTATGGCGTGGAGCTGGATTCCATCAGCGGACGGATTGCAAAACAGCTCTACCCCAAGGCCGACATCACCGTGGCCGGGTTTGAGACCACCGACAGGCGAGATTTCTATGACCTTGCCATTGGTAATGTGCCTTTCGGTCAGTATCAGGTTCGAGATAAAGCCTATGACAAGCTGAATTTCAGCATCCACAACTACTTTTTTGCCAAAGCACTCGACCAGGTGCGTCCCGGCGGCGTGGTGGCTTTTGTAACCTCCCGCTATACTATGGACGCCAAGGATTCCACCGTGCGCCGGTATCTTTCCCAACGCGCCGAGCTGCTGGGAGCCATCCGTCTGCCCAACAATGCGTTCAAGGCCAATGCAGGAACCGAAGTGGTCTCCGATATTATTTTCTTGCAAAAGCGGGACCGCCCGCTTGACATTTCGCCGGAATGGACACAGACCGGCATTATCAGGGTTCCCGCAAAGTCGCAAGACTTTGTGGGAGAAGGAGGAGCGACGGAGCAAGCGAGCTTTTCGTCGCAAGGTGGAAACGAGCAGGTGCAGTCCGCGACGACGCAGGACGGCTTTGCCATCAACCGCTATTTCCTGGATCACCCGGAAATGGTGTTGGGCCGCCCCACCGCAGAAAACACTCAATACGGCAAACAGGACTATACGGTGGTTCCCATTGAGGGGCTGGAGCTTGCCGATCAGCTGCATGATGCCGTGAAGTACATTCGCGGCACTTACCAGGAGGCCGAGCTGCCGGATCTGGGCGAAGGCGAAGCCATCGACACTTCTATCCCCGCCGACCCCAATGTGAAAAATTACTCCTACACCGTTGTGGACGGCACTGTGTATTTCCGTGAAAACAGCCGCATGGTGCGCCCTGACCTGAATGCCACCGCCGAAGCTCGTGTAAAAGGGCTGGTGGGGCTGCGGGAATGTGTCCAGCAGCTCATTGATCTGCAAATGGACGCTGCCACACCGGACAGCGCCATTCAGGATAAACAGGCCGAACTGAACCGGCTCTATGACAGCTTTTCCGCAAAATATGGTCTTATCAATGACCGGGCGAACCGACTGGCCTTTGCAGACGATTCTTCCTATTACCTGCTCTGTGCGCTGGAAGTCATCGACGAGGAC
>ERZ780178.2708-NODE-2708-length-10105-cov-2.489851_pt1 | contig 10105 bp, 8 predicted proteins | sample MGYA00511018_ERZ780178 | MGnify/ENA primary metagenome ERZ780178 (study PRJEB29588, sample SAMEA2151439) | human gut metagenome | biome: human gut; feature: human-associated habitat; material: faeces | place: Denmark | collected 2008/2010 ...
TTGAGAGTTGAAAGTTGAAAGTAAACAAGTGGTGTACTTGCTGAATATTCAACTTTCAACTTTCAATTTTCAACTGATTATGCGTAAACTCCTGGATTTTTTAGTCAGAAAGAGGCATTGGTTCCTATTCATTTTGCTAGAGATCATATCGTTGACGTTGGTTTATCGCAATAATGCATATCAACGGAACATTATGTTCAGTTCGGCAAATGTGATAACCGGACATATTACTTCTGTTTCCGGCTTTGTTACTTCCTACCTGAACCTGCGTGATATAAATCGGGAGCTTCTGGAGCGTAACGGACAACTTGAAATGGAGTTGCTAGAGTTGCAGGACCAGTTGGAGATGATGCGGGCCGACACTGCTCTGTTTGTCGGTTTTGCACCTGACTCGACCGGACAGTTTCCGTATAGTTTTGTGATGGCGGATGTCGTGAACAACAGTGTTACGTATTTATCCAATTATATTACGGTGAACAAAGGCCGTAAGGATGGAGTGGAGCCGGACATGGGAGTTGTGTCTGAACGGGGTGTCGTGGGAATTGTGTCGACGGTTTCCGACCATTTTTCCGTTGTAATCCCTCTGTTGAATCCGAAGTTCAAACTGAGCTGCAAGGTGTTGGGGAGTAGTTATTTCGGAACGTTGAGCTGGAACGGGCGTAATGCGCGTTTTGCCAATCTGGACGAGTTGCCGCGCCACGTGGAGTTTGAGAAAGGAGATACGATCGTGACGAGCGGTTATTCCGCCATTTTCCCGTCTGGGATTATTGTGGGTAAAGTCGTGAATTTCGAGAAACAGCATGATGATAACTTTTATTCGCTTGAAGTGGAATTGGCTACTGATTTCCAGGCCTTGAACAATGTGCGTATCATAAAGAACTATCGTCAGGCAGAGCAAAAAAATACAGAACGGGAGGCGAAAAAGAATGATTAACAATATACTGCGGGGCTTCATTTATTTTGTGGTGCTGGTGTTGGTTCAGGTTTTGATCCTGAACAATATCCATTTCCTGCGTGTGGCAACGCCGTTCTTGTATCTTTATTTCATACTGAAAATGCCAGTGGGGAGCTCACGGACGAATGTGGTGTTTTTCTCTTTTCTGATCGGGTTGACGATTGATGTTTTTTCAAATACGCCGGGAATGCATGCGTTTGCTTGTACGCTGGCCGGTTTTATCCGTCACTCGTTAATTCAGTTATTGATGGGAAAAGACCTGCCGGAAGGGATTAATCCCTCTTACAAAACGTTCGGATATGGCGGTTTTTTCCGCTATACACTGCTTTTTGTCGTGATTCATCATGTGGCGTTGTTTTTGATTGAGTCGTTGACATTATTCGATCCGCTGTTCCTGGCGATCCGCATCGCGGCGAGTGTGGTGACGACAACCTTGTTAATTTGTACAATAGAAGCATTCAATATAGGGTCCCAGAAAAGTGGAGATTAATACGAAGTATACTCTTGAGAACAGGCGTTTCGTGATTGGTGGCGCCGTTGTTCTGTTGGTTCTCATCTTTATCATTCGTTTGTTCTTTCTGCAAGTAGTGGACAGCGACTATAAAGCGTGGGCAGACAGCAATGCGTTTCTGAAAAAGACACTGATCCCTTCCAGGGGTATCATTTATGATCGCAACGGGAAGCTGCTGGTTTATAACCAGCCTTCTTATGAAGTCATGTTGGTTATGCGTGAGATTCAACCGTTCGATACGCTTGATTTCTGCAATATCCTCGGTATTACAAAAGAGCTGTTTGTAAAACGTATAGCTGAAATTAAGAACAGGCGGTTGAATCCCGGCTATTCTTCCTATGTCCCGCAGGTGTTCATGAATCACCTCTCCGCACAGGAATGCGGTGTTTTGCAGGAAAAACTGTATAAATTTCCGGGTTTTTATATTCAGAACCGTACAATCCGGGAATATGAATATCCTTATGGAGCCCATCTGTTGGGTAATATTGGGGAGGTGAACCAGGGGGATATCGAGAAAGATCCTTATTATGTGCAGGGAGATAATGCCGGACGTTCAGGTGTGGAATTGTCTTACGAAGAGGCTTTGCGCGGCGTTAAGGGTGTGGAGATTCTGTTGCGTGATGCGCATGGACGTATAAAAGGGCGGTATGAAGAAGGCCGCCATGATGTGGCTCCCGTGTCTGGTAAGAACCTGACGCTTTCGATCGATATGGATTTGCAGGCTTTGGGTGAGAAGCTGATGCAGAACAAGAGGGGTAGCATTGTCATGATCGAGCCGGAAACCGGGGAGGTTCTGTGTCTGGTTTCTTCGCCTTCTTATGATCCAAACTTGTTGGTCGGTCGCCAGCGGGGAAAGAACCATATCATGCTGTCGAAAAATTCGGACAAGCCTTTGCTGGATCGTGCCATCATGGGGCGTTATCCACCGGGATCGACATTCAAGCCGACACAGGCGTTGACTTTCCTTCAGGAGGAAGTGATTACAACAGAAACCTTGTATACTTGTGCACATGGATATACAGGGGCCCGGAACGGCAAACCGGCCTGCCACGGCCATGCTTCTCCTCTGAATGTGACTTATGCGCTGGCTACTTCCTGCAACTCCTTTTTTTGTTGGGGGCTGCGTGATATGATCGATAGCCGTCGGCGTTATTCGAGTGTGGGAGAGGCGTTTGAAGTTTGGAAGAATTACTTGGTATCTATGGGATACGGTTATAAGTTGGGCATTGACCTGCCTGGGGAAAATAGAGGCTTTTTGCCGAATAGCGAGTATTATAATAAATATCACGGTAAACGTTGGAGTTCCAGTACCGTCATTTCTATTGCGATCGGGCAGGGTGAAGTGTTGGCTACGCCATTGCAGATTTGTAATTTGGCGGCAACCATCGCTAACCGGGGATATTTTATTACTCCGCATGTCGTGAAGGAGGTACAGGACACCCCGCTGGATTCCCTTTATACGGATAAACGATACACGATGGTGGAACGCAAAAATTATGAAATCGTAGCCGAAGGTATGCGGAATGCCGTTATAGGCGGAACTTGTCGGGGAGCGGCTATAACGGATATCGAAGTCTGCGGCAAGACTGGTACGGCCGAAAATCCGCATGGGAAAGATCACTCAGCTTTTATCGGTTTTGCTCCTTATCGGAATCCGAAGGTGGCCATCTGCGTGTATGTGGAGAATGGTGGTTTCGGTGCGACCTACGGAGTGCCGATCGGCAAATTGATGATGGAGAAGTATCTGAAAGGCGAAATCTCGGAGGAGAACAAGTTGCTGGAAGAGACGATGTCGAATGCGGTTGTATTGCCAAACGTTTTATCTTTACCGAATCGTGAGTTATAGGAAGACGGAAATATGGAAGACGGTTGACTGGTTGACGATTATCCTTTATGTGGTGTTGGTCGTTGCCGGCTGGTTCAGCATCTGTGGTGCTAGTTATGAATTCGATAACGTGGGGTTATTTGACCCGTCGGGCCGTCCCGGTTCGCAGTTGATGTGGATGGGATTGTCGGTAGGGTTGATCTTTGTGCTCTTGATGCTTGAGAGTGAGTTTTTTGATGTTTTTGCCTATCTGATATATGCCGGTTTCATCGTGTTGCTGATTGCTACGATTTTTCTGGCTCCGAACATAAAAGGTTCCCATTCGTGGCTTGTTTTGGGACCTGTCAGGTTGCAGCCGGCTGAGTTTGCCAAGTTTGCGACGGCACTTGCTGTCGCGAAGCTGATGAATACCTATGGTTTCAAGCTGACTGTTCCTAAAAACTTTATAGCCGTCTTGTCGCTAATATTTCTGCCGATGATTTGCATCCTGCTGCAGCAAGAGACAGGTTCGGCACTGGTCTACTTGGCTTTCTTCTTGATGTTATATCGGGAGGGGATGTCGGGATATATTCTTTTGTCGGGAGTCTGCGCGGTTGTCTTTTTTGTCACCAGCATGAAGTTTTCGGATGTGACGGTGGGAGATACGGCGGTGGGAGAGTTGCTTGTCTCTTCTCTGATCCTGTTGATCACGGTTATCCTGATACAGATAGAAAGGAAAGATACCCGTGCAATACAGGTGATATTGGGGACTGCGGGTGTTGCTTGTTTAGGAGGGTATGCCGCTTCTTTCTTTATGCCGGTCGATTATTCCCTGATATCGATCGGGGTGATCTTGCTGGTTGCCTGTTATCTGGTTTTTCTTTCTGTCCGCAACTGGGCGTGGCATTATGTGTTGATCGCAGTCTTTGCATTGGGATCATTGGCTTTTATGTATTCGGTGGATTATGTGTTTACCGATATCCTGGAACCGCATCAACAGATACGTATCAAGGTTTCATTGGGATTGGAAGATGATCCGAGCGGTGCTGGCTATAATGTGAATCAGTCGAAGATCGCGATCGGTTCTGGTGGACTTACCGGAAAAGGCTTTCTGAACGGTACGCAGACCAAACTGAAGTATGTTCCAGAGCAGGATACCGACTTTATCTTTTGTACGGTAGGTGAAGAACAAGGGTTCATCGGGGCTTCTGCGGTCTTATTGTTGTTCGGATTTCTGATCCTGCGCCTGATTGTGGTGGCGGAGCGGCAAAGTTCCACTTTCAACCGGGTGTACGGCTATAGTGTCGCTTCTATCTTTTTCTTCCATTTGGCCATTAATATAGGGATGGTGACGGGGCTTACACCTGTGATCGGCATTCCGTTGCCTTTCTTTAGCTACGGCGGTTCATCCCTTTGGGGATTCACGATCCTGCTTTTTATCTTCCTTCGCTTGGATGCATCCAGGAGGGAACGGTAGGGCTAAGGGCTGCTCACTTGGCCGGGCGAACCGAGAAACCGATTTCTTGTATTCCTTTCAAAGCATCGTCGCGCATCCCTTGGCGGAAACTGAACGTATATTGTCCGGCATGCGGAAACTTATATTGCGAATGAATGGGAAAACTGCTTTGGTATAAGGAAATGCCATGTCCGTACCATTTGCCGAATTCGTCGGCAAGCATGCATTCGATGGTGTCCCGGTGGAGCGGGCCGATCGGCTGCTCTTCACTGCAGAAAAGCCATAAGTTCTGATAGGGGTACAAGTTATTGTTCCTTACTTCCAGTGTCAGGTCGTAAGGAACAGATATATCTTTCACCTCGAAGGTGAAATAGTATTCCTTGTCCTTTTCCCACGTGATATTGTTGATCGCCTGGTATTGGTCGTACAAGGCTGGGTTTTCGCAGGAAAAGAACAGAGAACAAGTCAGTGTGGCAATGACTCCTTTAAGCTTCCGGCTTTGTGTCCGGCTTGCTTTCCGGTTTGGCAGCAGGCTTAGCTTGTTGCTGAGGTTTGTCATTATTCGGTTGCTTATCGTTATTTACTCGGTTCGGACGCGGTCTGTTACGGTTGTTTTCGCGGTTCTCCCGTTCGCGGTTGTTCTCCCGGTTTCCGCTGTTACGGTTGCGGTTTCCGTTTCTGTTCCCGTTTCCTTTGCCGTTTTTATTTTCGTTGCCGGTGTTGCCGTTCGCTTTTTCTCCGTTGGAAGGTTTGCTGTTCCCTTCGTTGCCGGTGTTGGCAGCGGCTTCTTTCGGCAGGTTTTCCTTGTTGCCGTTTCCGTTGCGTTTCTTTTTCTTCTTTTTCAGGGAAGCATCGAAACGGGTAACACTGTCTTGCCCCAGGATATCCTGCGCATCGCGTTTGGGCGGTTGCGGCTTGGTATCGGCTTCGAGCGTGACAGGCTTCATGCCTTTCTTGTTCATGTTGATCACATCGAAGGCGCGGTTGGCTGAGATTGTAATCAGGTTGGCCGCGAACGATTTATCGGTAGAGTAGGTGATTTCCCGTTTGAAGATATCCGTTTTAAAGTGATAATAGGTATTGTCCTTTGTTTCCAACACCACTTCACGGGACGGTAAGCGTTTTTGCGCTTCCACATAGGCGTCCACTTCATAGTTGATGCAGCATTTCAGCTTGGCGCATTGGCCGGCCAACTTCTGGGGATTCATGGATATATCCTGATAGCGGGCGGCTCCGGTGGCTACAGATACGAAACTCGTCATCCAGCTTGAACAGCACAACTCGCGCCCACAGGGGCCGATACCTCCGATGCGTCCGGCTTCCTGGCGGGCACCAATCTGTTTCATTTCGATGCGGACACGGAATGCTTCGGCGAGTACTTTGATCAACTGGCGGAAGTCGACACGCTCGTCGGCAATGTAATAAAAGATCGCCTTATTGCCGTCACCCTGGTATTCCACATCCCCGATCTTCATATTCAGTCCCAAATCGGCAGCGATCTGGCGCGAACGGATCATTGTGGCGTGTTCCTTGGCCTTCGCCTCTTCGTATTTCTCGATATCGGTCGGTTTGGCTTTACGATACACCTTTTTAGGTTCATTGCCTTCGCCAGTGCGGACATTGCTCTTTTTCATCTGGAGAAGGACGAGCTTGCCGGTCAGTGTCACAGTCCCGATGTCATGCCCGGGGCTGGCCTCCACTGCGACTAAATCTCCTTTTTCCAGAGGTATCTTGGAACTGTTGAGGTAATACCCTTTGCGTGTATTTTTAAACTGCACTTCCACGTAATCGGTAGCGTTTGCCGCATCGGGCACGTCGCAAAGCCAGTCGTAGGTGTTCAGTTTATTATTTTGTATCTTGCTGCATCCTTTTTTACCCATGCAGCAACTTCCTGTATTTAATTTAAAATCCATTTGTCTGGTATATATAGTGTATTTATAGTGCGTACAATTACGCAAAAATAGTCAAAATATTTGGTTCGTAGCAAATGAAGAATGAATTATAAAGAGAAAGGGCAAAACAGAATGTTCCGTTTTGCCCTTTTTGGTATTAATTTGTCCATGCTGATTTATTTGACCAGACCGTGACTTTTAAATACTTTGTGAATTGCTTCTAATGCGTAGTCGAGCTGTTCAATTGTGTGAGTCGCCATCAGTGAGAAGCGGATCAGCGTATCTTCAGGCGCAACAGCCGGAGATACGACTGGATTTACGAAAATACCGGCTTCGAACAATTCCTTTACGATCAGGAATGTCAGGTCGTTGTTACGGATAAACAATGGAATGATCGGTGTTGAGGTATGGCCGATTTCGCACCCCATATTACGAAATCCATCCAAGGCATAGTGGGTAAGTTTCCACAGGTGTTCGATGCGTTCCGGTTCGCTCAGCATAATATCGAGTGCTGCGCCGGCCGCAGCTGTAGCTGCTGGAGTATTACTTGCACTGAATATATAAGAGCGGGAGTTATGGCGGAGATAGTTGATCGTCTCTTTGTCCGAAGCGATGAAACCGCCGATGGAAGCAAGCGACTTACTGAATGTACCCATAATCAGGTCTACATCGTCTGTTACTCCGAAATGATTACAGGTTCCACGACCGTGATCGCCCAGAACACCCAAACCGTGGGCTTCGTCTACCATTATGCTTGCGTTATACTTTTTGGCTAACGCAACGATTTCCGGTAATTTGGCAATGTCACCTTCCATACTGAATACACCGTCGATAACGATCAGCTTTACCTTGTCGGGTTCGCATTTCTGGAGTTGCTTTTCTAAGGACTCCATATCATTATGCTTATATTTCAGTTTGGTAGAGAAGGAAAGACGGTGTCCTTCGATGATGGATGCATGGTCTAGCTCGTCCCAAATGATATAGTCTTCACGTCCTGTCAGGCAGGATACAACACCCAAGTTTACCTGAAATCCCGTAGAATAAACAATGGCATCTTCTTTTCCGACAAATTCGGCCAGACGTTTTTCCAACTGAATGTGCAAATCCAACGTCCCGTTCAGGAAACGCGAACCGGCACAACCTGTACCATATTTCTTAATGGCATCAATAGCCGCCTCTTTTACTTTCGGATGGTTTGTCAGGCCCAAATAGGCGTTAGAACCAAACATCAGGACTTTTTTACCGCTGATCATTACTTCCGTATCCTGATCACTTTCAATCATTCTGAAGTATGGATAAATTCCTGCGGCCATAGCCCGCTGAGGTGCATCGTACTTTGATAGTTTCTCTTGTAAAAGTTTCATATTATAATTAACAGAGAATGATTTTCTCGCTACGTTGTTATTCTAAAAGAACCCAGGTCTGCTTACTACATAATATCTATGTTTCGGCAAATCCAGCCGCAAAAATAGTAAAAAAATAACTTATAGTAGCCGAAATGCTTTAAAAGTTTTACAAAAGCATTATTTTTGTCCTCTCAAAGTAAGTAGCAGTGAGAATGGAGGGACAAACAATCAATATACAGGCCATTATAAATCCGATTTCGGGTGTCGGTTCGAAAAGAAAGATTCCGAAAATGATTGAAACCGCTTTTGCGGGCGAAAATTGTTGTGTTGAAATTTCTTTTACGGAATATCCCGGACATGCCAGCGAACTGACGCGGCAAGCCCTCGATAAAGGAGCCAATTGTGTGATTGCCGTCGGGGGAGACGGGACTGTGAACGAGATTGCCCGCGCCATGCTCCGTTCGGATGCCGTGCTGGGGATTATCCCGAAAGGTTCCGGCAACGGCCTGGCTCGTGAATTGCATATTCCGATGGATGTACGCCGGGCGATCGACCTGATCATAAAGGGGCACGTCTCGACAATCGACTGTTGCAAGGCGAACGGACGTATCTTTTTCTGTACCTGCGGAGTCGGATTCGATGCTTTTGTCAGTCTGAAATTTTCCGATTCAGGAAAAAGAGGTTTGCTGACTTATCTGGAGAATACATTGCACGAGAGTCTCACCTACCAGCCGGAAACTTACGAAATAGAGAACGCGTCAGGCACCGCCCGCTATAAAGCTTTTCTCATAGCCTGCGCAAATGCTTCCCAATACGGAAATAATGCCTACATTGCTCCTCAGGCTTCTCTGACTGACGGAATGATGGATATCACAGTGCTGGAACCTTTCACCGTACTGGATGTCCCGGCACTCTCTTTCCAGCTCTTCAACCGGACACTGGATCAAAACAGCCGGATCAAGACCATGCGTGAGAAAAAAATCACGATTCACCGTTCGCAGGAAGGGGTTTTCCATTTTGACGGCGATCCGGCACAGGGAGGAAAAGACCTTGAAGTGGAAATCATTCATCAGGGCTTACACGTCGTTGCGCCCCTGAAGGGACATAACGACACCATTCCGTTAAACGTGCTGCATCACATTACTGAATTTATCGGCATGCGCCCCATTACTTCAACCATTGCAAGCAAGCACCGGCAGCTTCTGAAATTAAACCAGCACATTCTGCGCCGGCTGGCCAAAAGAGGATAAGGATCTGCCGGCTTCAAAGGTAAAGATAGAAATCCTTTACCAGAGCAAGATATTCCGGACTATGCACACGAGGTTCCGTTTCAATTGTCAGATGATCTGTTTCACTGGACGGAACCAGTTCCTTCGTAAATGCCATCAATACCCGCTTGGGGGCTATTCCCGGTTTGGTATGCACCCAGGTCTGACGTTTTAAATACAGGCGATGGCGCAAGGCCAGGCCTATAAAGTCCCGTCCGGCATCCGAAGGCAGAACGACAGAGAAGACTCCCCGTTCTGTCAGCAGGCGGCATACTGCTTCAAGCAATTCGTCAAAATCCAGTCCATCCGTATGGCGGGCCGCATTCCTTTGCCGGTCAGGACACAACACCTTCTCCGTAAAATAAGGAGGATTGGAAACAATCGCATCAAACACGCCATCCGTTTCCGCCCGCATCTCCCGCACATCCTGTTTCCATATCCGGATCCGGTCGGCCCAGGGAGAAGCTGCAACGTTTTCCAAAGCCTGCTCCACCGCGGCTTCATCCACATCAATTCCACACACGGGAGCATGGCAGCGCTGGGCTGCCATCAAGGCGATCAGGCCGGTTCCGGTTCCCAGATCCAGCACACGCCCCTCTTCAGGCAACTCTGCCCATGCCCCGACCAACACTCCGTCGGTGCCGACCTTCATGGCACAACGGTCGTGGCAAACCGTAAATTGCTTGAATTTAAAATAAGGATTAGGCATATTCTTGTTTCACTTTTTTCAAAAATGTCGTCAAAAATAACAAATCACTTCCGAATCCTCCAACAAAATGCAGGATATTTAGTTATATAATCTGTATTTGGCACAAATGTTTTTCCAAATTCAGAGTGGAATGATTAACTTTGCAGACGTTTTTGGGGTGAAGT
>ERZ780178.2709-NODE-2709-length-10104-cov-7.368096_pt1 | contig 10104 bp, 6 predicted proteins | sample MGYA00511018_ERZ780178 | MGnify/ENA primary metagenome ERZ780178 (study PRJEB29588, sample SAMEA2151439) | human gut metagenome | biome: human gut; feature: human-associated habitat; material: faeces | place: Denmark | collected 2008/2010 ...
TTTTTCATAGTTTTTTTGTTTTAAGATTAGATTTTTATTGTTTTTGCAAGACCCGTTACGGGTCGATATGCCTATAAAATTGCGGGAATCGCCACTCTTCGCTCGCGACGACGTACTTTGTACAGTGTCATTCTGAGCCTTTGGCGAAGAATCTCCCGGAAGGGTGATTTAACGCGGAATACATATTACAGTAAAACAAACCCTGCCCGTTTTGCCTTTCCAGGGGATCCTTCACTTCGTTCAGGATGACAGGCTTTATATACCGTCATTCTGAGCAACGCGAAGAATCTCCCGGAAGGGTCGTTTTTTACAAACTTATTAACCGCGCTTTTTCTTTAACGCAACGAACGCCGCGCCGAACGCAGCCAACGCAAGACCTAAACCGCCTACGGAACCTTTACAACCTTTCTTTTGAAGTTTTGCTATTTTAAGGTTGTCTTCCGTCGCGGGGATGGTTCCGTTTTCGTCAAGGAACAAATCGCCGCATTCCGTGCATCTGTAATGCTCTTTAACGCCTTCTTTACTTTCGGTGGCGGCAACCTTTTCTACCTTTTCGAGAGTATGTCCTTTTGCGGGCATATCTTCGGTTATTTCTTTACCGCACTCGCAAACTTTTTTATGCGAGCCTTTTTCCGTACAAGTGGGGGCTTTCGTAGTCGTCCATTCGCCGTAAACGTGCGCAACCGTATTGAATTCCGCCGTATAGGTTACTTCGCCGGTTACGGTAGCGATTTCTTTATCCCAACTCTTAAACGTATAGTGATTATCGTCGTCGTAAGGTTTTGCGGGGGTTTCGGGAGCAACAGGAGTTACGCCGTAGTCCAGAGTTTCGGTTTTAAGAGTTTCACCGTTATAATTCTTGAACGTAACGGTATATTTGTTTACCGTTCTTGTTTCGGTATAAGTTTGCCTTCTTCAAAAGGAAGTTCGGCGGGAACGTCGTTAGAATAGGTATATTGCGCGCCGGTAGTTCCGAGTTTTGATTTAACTTCTTCAAGTTTCGCTGCTCTGTTGCTTGCGGTATACGCTATATTTTCCTGCGTACCGTTGCCGAGAGTCAACGTAGCGTTGTAAACTTTTTCTTCCGTACCCGAAGTAAATTTCGAGAACACGAAAGAGCCGCTGTCGTCGTTAATTGCGTTCATTCTGAAACCGTGAACCAAACCGTTTTCGTCGGCAAGAAGTTCTGCGTTTACTTTTACGTCGATATTTTTTTCGAATACTTCGGTCCAACCTTTGTTGACGTTTATGATTTCGGTATTCGTCCCGTCAAGTTTGGCGATTTGTACACGTCCGACACCTGCATTATTCCACAAAACCGCTTTGAAATCTATCGTCTTTACTTTTTCGGCGGCAACGGGGTATTTCAATACGATATTATAAAGCGAACCTACGAAATCTCTTCCGCCATAGGTAACCCCATATTTATCCCACTCTTTAACAGGTGTCCAGTTGGAAGTCAGGAAACCCCATGCGTTATTTTCGGTAGTCGTGTGCTTTTCGTCGAGTATCGCCAAAGGAGTTTTTTCATGAACGGCGGTAATATCGCTGAATACCAAATGCGAACCGGCAGGAATGCCCGAAATCTCAAAATCAAATCCTTCTACCAGACCGTTTTCGTTTTCAAGACCTTTCGCAGCGATACGCATATCGAGATTGCCTTCATAACTTTCGGGGTCGGCGGTCGACGCATAGTTAAAAACATACGCGGTTTGATTTACCTTATCGCCGCCTAATGCGTAAACATTAAACGGAAGTCCGCTTCTGTTGCCGCCCCAGATAAGGGCTTTAAGACTATAATAATCAACAAAATCGACAGGCAACGGATTGGCAAATTTTACAGTTGCTTTCAATGTTCCGCTTACATTCGAAATTCTGTTTCTTAATCCGTTGTTGATCCAAATATTGATACCGCTAAAATTATCCAGTTCAAACGAAGTGCTGTTTGCGTAATCGATTTTCAAAGAAGTAACGGCAGAGTTCGTAAACGTAAAATCACTTATAAGAAAGTACCCCATAGACATGCTGGATGTAAACGTCGGGGCAGTCATTATAAAGCCGTCTACTTTTCCTTCCGAATTTTTTATATCGGCAGTACGCAACGTTACCCAAAGCGCATTTGAAGATACACTCTTTGATTGAATACCATACACAGCGGCGGTCGCGGATTTATCACCTGCAAGATTACTGAAAGTCGTATCAAGATAATTCGAACCGTTAGCCCAATATAACGCCTTAAAAGTCATGTACTCATAATTATCAACGTTTACCGCAGTAGCCAACGTAAATTTAACGTTCGGCGCTTCGGTAAGTTTCTGAGATAACAAAGTCATTCCGCAATTTTGTTGAACCGTAGTAATCGTTCCGCTTGCAACACTCGTAACCAAATCGTAATGCGTGTCTGGAGCGGCCGTCGCATAAGCGTACGCTTCGGAAGCCTTAACGGTCAACGTGTCCGAAGTTTCGGTTGCGGTTTCGTCGGCGGCTTTAGCCGTAGGCGAGCCTAAGGTAGTCAATGCGTACGCGCCGACCGATAAGGTCATCGCGAGAGCAAGACAAAGTGTCAAAAGTTTCTTCATTTTATTTCCCTCCCATACGGAATAACATTTTTTCCGTATAATTTTTTACATACATTGCTCGATTTATCATCAGGCTTCCCCCTTGGGGGAGGCAATTGAAATTTTTGTCTTTGCGTCAATACCGAGTTAAATAATTTGCTTGCAAGGATTATTTAACGAAGGTATTCATAAGGCGATTGCAATTGAGTATCAATTGCGGAAATGATAATTTCAAACGCGTTAGCGTTAATCGCCGAATAGGGAGCCTTGCGACCGCGGCAATCCCGAAGATTGGAGTACGAACGCCCATGCAGCCGCTTCGCTCGCTATGACGATTAACCTTGGCGTTTTTTCTTTAACGCAACCGCCGCTATACCTAACGCCGTAAGCGTTGCGCTTATTCCGCCCAAAGAACCCCCGCAACCGCCTTTCTTCGTCGGTTGAGTCGGAGTAGGCGTAGGCGTCGGATCCGGCGGGTTCGGATCGACGGGGTCTGTTCCGCCCGTCTTTTCGTACACGGCGATAACCGTTCTGTCGCCGCCGTTTAAGTTATAATCTTTCCACTTACCCGTGTAACCTTCTTTCTCGGGAACTTTCGGCTCCGTAATATTCTTGTCTTCTACGGTATAAGTCTGCGTGTCAACGGTTTTGCCGTCGGCTTTGAACGTAACCGTATACGCAATAGCCGTATACTTAGCGTTTACCACCTGCGTCTGACTGTTTTCGAGTTCGAAACTCTCCCAAACGCCGTCGTAATATTTTTTGTTCGGCACGGCAGGAATCAATTTTTCTTTACTCTCGCCGTCGGCGTAAGTTACGATTATATCGTCCTCCGTTCCGCTTCTGAAAATTATTTTATAAAGAGTAAGTTCGGTTTCTTTAGTAACCGTATAAGTGATAGTTTTTTTAGTTTCGTTGCCGCCGTCGTCGGTCGCGGTAATAGCGCAGGTATGCGTTCCGACGGTAAGTCTGCCCTTGCCGTCAAGCGCGCCATTCGACCATTTAAGGCTTACGTTTACTCTGCCCGAATTGTCCGTAACCGTATAATCTTCTATCGGGTACGTTCCTACGTTGGCATCTATATCGTCCGCCTTTACGGTGATTATCGGCGGAGTATCGTCGCCGGTCGATTTTTTAGTAACCGCAACTTCGTCAATATACATAGTAGTAGCGGCTTCCGACCTTAAAGCCAACGCGAATTTACCGAGCGTTCCGCCGCTTAAATTGCAAAGAGCGTCAATTTCGGAAGCGGTAAGCGTAATCGTTATCCATTGGTCTTTGGTAGCGGTTACGTTACTGCGAAGTACCCAGCCGTCGGGTTTGGGTATTCTTACTTCGGGGTGCTTCGCGTTATCTTTCGCCGTAGAGCAAACGTAAACCCTGAAAGATATGCCCTCGATTTTGCTTCTCGTCAACTTTTGCGCCGAAAAGTCGAGAACGATATCCATCTGATAGGTATCCGTAGTCATTTTCAGCACGCTGCCCGTATACCCTGCCGGTACGTTGTCGGCAGCCGCTTCTTCCGCGGTCATCTCCGTAACGGTCGAACCCTCGTAAACGTTTACGCCATCTATCTTTTCGCCCGTATATCCGAAGTTTCCGTCGGCGAAAATCGGCAAAGACGGCGTATCGGGCGTATCGGGCGTTTCGGGAACGCTCGGAACGTATTCGGAAATTTGTGTTTTACCCGTTAAAATATCCCTTACGGAATCCAACTCTGCCTGCGTAACGCCTATCGACAAAAGGAAATTACAAGCCTTGTCCTTAAACGCTTCGCCGTTTTTGCTTTCAATAAAATTACAAAGTTTGTCTATCGCGCTTGTCTGTATATGCGGGTTATTTGCCGCCGCCGTCGAAAGCCACGACAACTCGTATTCTTTGACTATATCGTATCTCGACACTCCGCTTACGGCGTAAAGCATAGCCGCGAGAGTCCCCGTTCTGTCGCGCCCCAGCGAACAGTGGAAGCCTATCGGATAATTATTCGGGTCTGCGCATGCCTTAAATTCTTTTACGAACTCATTAACGTAACTTTCCGCGCCGTTAAGTCCGCTTTGAATACCGTTTCCGTCCGTTTCGTCTACGTAATAAGGCGCGTTATAGTTAAGCCTCTGCACGTTATCGCCGAGCGGAGAAACCGTACTACTTTCGCCGCGAAGGTCTATATCGGTTTTTACGCCGAGCCTTTTAATCTGCTCTTTGCCCTTTTCGGTAATCGAATCGAAATGCGCCGAACGGTAAATTATTCCGTATTTTATAGTTTTCCCGTCGGTCGTTGTAAGTCCGCCGAGATCGCGCATGTTTTGTACGCCGCTTATATCCATCGTTCTGACGTACGCCGTCGGGGTAAACGTGTAAACGTTTGAAAACTTCTGCGCGCCGCCGTTATCGGTTACCTTGACTTTCCAGTAATACTCGCGGTTGGGTATTATATTATCGATAGTAAGGCTCGTTTCGGTGGTAAGATATTTTTCGGCGTTGACGAAGTGTTTTTCATCCGACAAATAGACCTGATAATACTTGCCGTTATCGCACGTCCATTTAAGCGTTACGGGCGTGGCGAGATATTCGTCGCAACCGTAAAATTTTTCGTTACTGCCGTAATTCGGCTCGTAACCTTCGTAAAATTCGGTTATCTTTTTATTGTCGACCGAAAACGATTTTGCGTTTTCGGGCGAAACTACGGATATTATATCCCCGCCGTTTCCGTCGGCTTTTACCGAAGAAAAATTCGCTTGTTCGTAAGTTGCACCTACGGTCGTTATCGAAATCGCAGCCACCGCCGAAGCGGCAATTATTTTAGTAAGTTTCTTCATCATTTTTCCTGTTAAGGGTATTTCACGGCGAAGCCGTGAAAGGGGGTACCCCCTTCTATATTCTTACGTTACAATTATACCACGCTTTTTTACGAAAATAAATATCTCAATTTGTTTGTTTTTTGCTCTGTATTTGTTTTTTTGAGTTATTTTGTTTTGTAAGTTCAATTTGCCGACGATAAAACCGCGGTAGTAACGCCCTGCGCTATTTCGAGTTCGAATCTAGCGTTTTCCCCCGAAACCTCGTCGGACCTGCGCGTAAAGTCGTAACTGCCGACAGTAGTACCGTTAAGCCACAAGGTCAAAGTGATAGTCGTTTCGTTCTTGATTTTTGCGTTCAGCCACAGAGTCGCGCCGGCGATTAAACTCGATTGATTTATATTGCCCGCGTGAACGTAACCGTTTTCGGCGCTCCATACCTGCTCGAACTTATCGCCGTTCCTGTACGCCACTCTCGCCGTTCCGCCGCGGATATAAAAACCGTAACTTCCGATAAATATATACGTTCCGCCGTTCACGTCGCTCGTTTCGGTAATTTTTACCGTAGCGATTGCGCCGTCGTAGCCTATTACGTTGCCCGTCGCGCGGGATGCCGGATAATCAAGCGCAATATCTCCGTCCGAAAAATCGAAACCCTGTTTGTAAGTCGGCTTTTCTTCCTCTTCGGTATCGTTACCGAGCATTATAGCCTTTATATTATGGATTTGCGTTGCGAATACGTCCGCCGAAAGCAAATAATTTTCGACCTTTGCGGCAAGAGTTTCGCCGTCGTAAGCCTTTATCGCCGCAAGCAACTTATTAAACGAATACTTGCCGCCCTTGGAATTTCTTTCGCCGTAAATCGAAAACGAAGTGTATTCGTAGTCTTGTATAAGTTCCTTTTCGCTTACCCCTAAAAGCGCGTTGAACAAAAACGAAACGGTGCCCGTTCTGTCCGCCCCGCCCGTACAATGCAGATACACCGGGTATCTGTTTTTGTCGGACAACGCCGCGAAAATCTTTCTGTAAGTTTCTTTATTCGCTATGCCCGTATCGTAACCGTCGGCATTGTAATACTCTAACACGGCGCCCGGTATGGGACTTTCGGTCAGACCTTTATTCTGAGCGGCGTTCCTCAAATCGAAATCGGTTTTTATTTTCAAAGTTTCACTCATATACTTTTTGCCCGCTTCGGTAAGTTGCACGTTCGGGAAATAAGCGTTATCGGGCGAAAGCGCGCCGCCGCGATATATAAGCCCTTGTAAGGTTCTGTCGCTCGCCGTATTATACCCGCCGAGATCTCTCACGTTATGAATTCCGTCTATTTTCATAACTCTCGGACCTTTGTCAATCGTAGAAAAGTTAATCGTGTTCGATTCTTTTTCGCCGTATTCGGTCGTAACGACGACTTTAAGATAATACGTCGTCGCCTTTTTCAGATTATATATCGCGCAGGACGTCGCTCCGCTTTCCGCGTTTACGCTTATCGCGCCGCTAAAATCGGCGTTTTCGGAATAAACGACCTTGCACGCCGAGGCGTTTTCGAAGGTGTTTCTCCAACGAACGTTATAGCCCTGTATTCCGTCGTTCGTTTCGCCCGCGTAATCGGATATATCGGCGTTTTCTGCGGAAAGGTATTGCATGGCGGTCGACGTAAATTGAGCGGCGTTAGGCATATTGAATACCTTTATCGCAGGCGCGTCTTTTTCTTCGTAATCGGAGCAACCGACGCGGGTACAACGACGAACGAGTTTACCGTTTTCTTCAGTCCATTCTCCGTAAACGTGTCCGAGTTTCGTCGCTCCGTCTTTCTCTTCGGTTTTAACGCAGCCGTCTCTCTTGCATTTACGTTCTAAAATCTGCGGATTTTCGCAGGTTGCGGGCGTTTTTTCGCACCACTCGCCGAAATTATGACCGAGCGGCGATAAATTTTCGGTTTTCGTCTTGCCGCATTTCGTACATTTTTCCACCGTCTTTCCTCCGTTTTCGCAAGTCGCGGCGACGCTTGCCGTTTCGTCCGTCACATAATTATGCGAGCATTCTGTTTTACCTTTACAAGCCGTTACAGACAAAATCACCGCGAGAACCATCGACGTCGCTATCGTCCTGATTTTTCCGTTTTTCACGTCTTACCTCCGATTATCGAAATCATCTCTATTATAACTCAAATTATCACATTGCGGAAGTTACTACGTTCGCCAAAATTTGCTCTGTATTTGTTTTTTTGGGTTCTTTTTCTTGACCGCGATAAAAATAATTGTTATAATCTCGTTATGGATAACGAAAATAAAATCGAAGAATTATTAAAGCCGCTGCCGATACCGTTTACGACGCAACTGACGGAATCGAGCGACGAATTCAGACATTCGCACGGTTTTTTCGAATGTTTTTACGTTACCGAAGGTTCGATTTATCACGAATGTAACGGCAAAAACGAAACTCTGACCGAGGGCGACGCAGGCATAATCTGCCCCGGCGTTTATCACAGATTCAGACGGGATAAGTCGTGTATTCACCGCGATTTGCTTATTTCTAACGAACTTATGAAAAGCGTATGCCTATTTCTGGACGAGCATTTGTACGACGACATCTTAAAAAAGAAATTTATTCGGTTTAAGTTGCAGCCGAGCGAGATTCTATCTTACGAAAAACAAATAGCAAAATTTTTGTCTTACTACGACGTAAATTTAAGGCATATTCATGAAAAATTATTGACGGCTTCGGTACTCAATCAACTTTTATTCGGCGAAAAAGACGAAGAATTGCCGTCTAACGACTTCAAATCGAGATGTATATTCGTCATAAACACGTCGTTCGCCCGACCCGACGCAATGCAGAAGATTACGAACGAACTTAGTTTCAATCAGGCGTATCTTTGCAAGCGGTTCAAAAGCGTTTTTAACGTTACGCTGACCGATTATATAAACGATTTAAGAATAAAACACGCGGCTTACCTTCTGCAGACCACCGACTATACGCAGCAAAAAATCTGCGAATCGATAGGTTTCGAAAGCGTATCTTATTTCAACAAATTGTTCAAACGCAAGTACGACGTAACCCCCGCAAGATTCAAACGCCAGTCAAGCCCTCATATCTGATTACGGTTGACGCTTGCCGTCGCCCATATCCGAAAATCACTCTTCGATGCCGCTCTCACGCAATATATGTAACGGTTAATTATAACGTATTAGTATGATTTTGTAACGTTTAAGGCTTAACTATCGACTGACTATAATTCAAATTCGTAGCGTTTTCAATCGTAACTTGTAACAATAAATACCGTTTTTGTAACAATCGACGGACTTTTCGAAACGCCTCGGTTTTATCGGCGTTTTTGTCGTTTTTTGCTTGACAATTAAATATATTGATATATAATATTGATATTATGGCTAAAACGAACGAAATAAAATTATCCGAACACTTTACCTATAAAAAATTGTTCAAATTCGTACTTCCGTCGATAATAATGATGATATGCACGTCGATTTACAGCGTAATCGACGGACTTTTCATATCCAACTTCGTAGGTTATACTCCTTTTGCCGCAATTAACGTGATATGGCCGTTTATAATGATACTCGGCGGTACGGGTTTCATGATCGGAACGGGCGGCTCGGCATTGGTTGCAAAAACGCTCGGCGAAGGCGACACCGATAAAGCCAACCGATATTTTACGATTCTTATCGTGTTTACCGTTATTTTAGGCACCGTATTAACGGCTGTCGGAATGACGTTTACCCGCCCTATCGCCCGTCTTTTGGGGGCAAACGAAGAACTTATAGACCACGCGGAAATTTACGGAAGAACCGTTATCGGATTCGTCGTGTTTTTCATGCTGCAAAACGTATTTCAAAGTTTTCTTGCGGCTGCAGGCAAACCCCGAATCGGGTTACTCGTTACGGTAATAGCGGGTCTTACGAACGCTTTTTTCGACTGGCTTTTTATTGCCGCTATGAAATTCGAACTCGTCGGAGCGGGCGTAGCAACGGGACTGGGACAAATAGTCGGCGGAATCGTCCCTTTAATCTATTTTTGCAGAAAAAACGGCAGTCTGCTCAGGCTCAGACGAGCAAAACTCGAACTGTCGCCCATACTGAAATCATGCGCCAACGGATCTTCCGAACTGCTTACGACCGTCGCCTCGTCGAGTGTGGGAATTATTTATAATCTGCAATTGATGGCGTATAAAGGCAAAAACGGCGTTTCCGCGTACGGCGTGTTGATGTATACGCAACTCGTTTTTCTTGCAATCGAAATAGGTTATTCGATAGGCAGCGCGCCGATTATCAGTTACAATTACGGAGCAAAAAACACCGACGAACTGAAAAACGTATTCAAAAAGAGTATGATTATATTAAACGTATCGGGAATTTGTTTATCCGCCTTGCGCAGGCGTTGGCTGTGCCTATGGCTCGGATTTTCGTAAGAAACGACCCCGATCTTTTTAATCTTACGGTTCACGCATTCAGATTGTTCTCTTTCGGATTTGCTTTTTCGGGAATAACGATATTCGCTTCGGGATTTTTTACCGCCCTGAACAACGGCTTGATTTCGGCAATATTGTCTTTCGCAAGATCGATCGTATTCCAGATAACTCCCGTCTTGGTTTTACCTTTACTTTTGGGCGTAGACGGCATCTGGTATTCGTTTTTAACGACCGAAGCGTGCGCTTTCGTCGTAAGCGTATCGTTTTTCCTTGCCGAAAAGAAACGCTACGGATATTAAATTAAATACGCAAAAGCCGCGGCAAA
>ERZ780178.2713-NODE-2713-length-10095-cov-2.423008_pt1 | contig 10095 bp, 9 predicted proteins | sample MGYA00511018_ERZ780178 | MGnify/ENA primary metagenome ERZ780178 (study PRJEB29588, sample SAMEA2151439) | human gut metagenome | biome: human gut; feature: human-associated habitat; material: faeces | place: Denmark | collected 2008/2010 ...
GATTGCCCATATGTGGGGCAGTCCCGTTTTGGTTTGGAGAATATTTACTTGTTCTCTTCCGCCGGCGCATCGGTCTTTTCTTCGCCCGACGCAATGGCAATCTTGCGCGCCGCCTTCGGTGCTTCCGCCTGCATCTTCGGCAGGGTCACGGTCAGGATGCCGTGTTCGCACTTCGCGGTAATGTCATCTTCACGCACACCCTCCAGCGAGAAGCGGCGCTCCACATGACCCGTGCGGCGTTCGGAGTACAGGTAGCCTTCGCGGTTATCCTTCTTTTCGCTGTTGATGTCGGCGGCGATGGTCAGCACGCCGTCCTCGGCGGTCAGGGTAATGTCATCCTGCTTTACGCCCGGCAGTTCAGCCTCCAGCACATAGGCATCGGGCTGTTCCTTCACATCGACGCGGAAGCCGGCAGTGCCGACCATATCGCTCATGTCGAAGAAGTGGCGGAAGAAGCGGTCGCTAAGCATATCATCCATAGAGGTATTCATCAGGTTGCGGGCAGCACGGAACGGAATCACATTGAACATAAAACAGACCTCCTTGCGTCAGCGTTCGCTGGCGGTTACAATAACAATCAATCCGGCTCATCTGCTTCGGGCGGTCATTCGTCCGGGGCGATTTCCCTTCGCGGCTCTCTTTCCCGAACCGTGATTGTATTGTACTACAAAGGTCAAAGAAAGTCAATAGGCAGAAAGGTCAAATATTGAAAACGTTCTGTAAACAGTTTGCAGCCAAATTATGAATTACAGTGTGTCCGCCCGCACCAGCAGCCGACGCATAACAGGCAGCACCGTTTCCGGGGCGCCGCTGGTTTCCAGGGTGATTTTCCCCGGCGTTTCCCGCGCGCAGAGCAGGTCATTCTCCGTCAGCACCCGCCGCAGCTGGCGCGCCGTACCCTCGTTGCCATCCAGCACCTGCACATTTTCCGGCAGAATCTCCCGCAGCAGGGGGCGCAGGAACACATAGTGCGTGCAGCCAAGCACCACCGCATCCACCGTGCGCAAATCATACGGGTGCAGCAGTTCCAGCAGATAGCGCCGCGCCTGCTCGTTGGCTTCCTGCTCCACCAGTTCCATCAGACCGGGGCAGGGCAGCGGTATCGCCCCTTCGCCGTAGCGCGCATAAAGCTGCTGAAACTTCTCCAAGCGCAGCGTCATCGGCGTGGCCAGCACCAGGATGCTTCCGCCGTGGCGCAGGGCGTGGGCAGGCTTAAGCGCGGGTTCCATGCCCAGTATCGGCAGGTCATACGTCTCCCGCAGTTCCTTCGCGGCGACAGCGGTCGCGGTGTTACAGGCAATCACCACCGCCTTGACGTGATTCGCGAGCAGATGTGTCATCACGCGCGTGACACATGCCATCACCTCTTCGCGCGGCTTCGTGCCGTAGGGGGCGTGCAGCGTGTCGCCGAAATACAGAAAATCCTCCTGCGGCAGTTCCCGGCGCAGGGCGCTGAGGGTGCCGATGCCGCCGACGCCGCTGTCAAACACGCCGACGGGGTTCTGATTGCCCATCATCCTTTGTCCTCCCTGTTTTGCTTCTTTTTTATTATACGCCGATTGCGCCGGAAATGCAAATCACGGTTGCGCGGCGCGGAAAAAGCGGTTATAATGGAAGCCGGAAATCAATTATACGATTTTCGGATGAGAATGCGCCAAGATGCACCGCGAATTTTTGCATTCTGGCTAACGCGAATGAAATGCAGCGCAGCAGCGCTACGCTAAATGGAATGAGCGAACGCCAGAATCAAAAAGGCGCAAGCAGATGGCGCAGGCGAATCCCAAAATCGTATTGGAGGAAAAACGCATGGATTTGAATGTGGAAATCCGCTTGGGCGATGTTGTGCAGACACGCAAGCAGCATCCCTGCGGCTCGAACGAGTGGACGGTCATCCGCACGGGTGCGGACATCAAGATAAAGTGCAGCGGGTGCGGGCGCATCGTGATGATGGATCGTGAGACGTTCCTGAAGCGCCGGAAAAAGCTGATTTCGCAAGGGCCTGAACCCGTATGAGCGACGCGCTGCTGTTCTTTGTGTGCCTTGCGGCGGTGCTGTGCATCCGGCAGTTCATCGGCTGCGCGGCGGTGGTCAAGGGGCGCAGTATGCTCTCCACCCTGCATCCGCGCGACGTGATGCTGGCGGTGCGTCCGCCGCTGCTTTACCGGCACATCCGCCGCGGGGACATTGTGCTGTGCCGCTATCCGGGGCGGTACTGGCGGAATCTCCGCTTCGTGCCGCAGACGTTCGTCAAGCGCGTGGTTGGTCTGCCGGGTGAGACGATTGAAATCGCGGACGGTGTCGTACTGATTGACGGCGAACCGCTTTCTGAGCCCTACCTCGACCCGGCGCACTGCCGCTTCCGCCGGAGTATGCCGCCGCGGGTGCTCGGCGCGGATGAGTATTTCGTCATGGGCGACAACCGCGATAATTCCAACGACAGCCGAAGCGTCGGCGCCCTCAAGCGTTCCGCCATTCGCGCCCGCGTCGCCAAAGTGCTGTTCCGTCTGCCTTCGCGCAAGCGGAAAAAGCGGCGCTGAATGGGACAAGAGCGCCCACATTGTTACAAAATGTGCCTTGTGTGCGCCTGAAAAGTATGGTATAATAAACCCGAACGAGTATTTCCAACGAAGGCTGGTGATTTCTGATGCGGAAACTGTTTCCGATGCTGCTCTTCACGCTCCTGCTGGCGCTGCTGATGGCAGTCCCCGCGCTGGCGGCTGATTTTACCTACGATGATTTTTCCGCGACGCTGACCGTCCCCGACAGCTACACGATGCTCACAACATCGAACCTTGCTGACCACGAGGATCTGCTGGCGAAGCAGGGACTGACCGTCGAGGCGGCGCAGGCGGATTGGGCGGCGCGCGGCGTGCGCTTTCAGGCGTGGAACGCAGCGGGCGATATGTGCATCGAGCTGTCCGCCGTGCAGGATGATTTCGCCATGCAGTACTGGGATGTGAACGAAATCACCAGCGACGAGCGCGCCACCTACCGTCTGGGGCATACGTCGGACAAAAACGGCTATTACCGCAATCTTGGCTACGACTACACCTCCGCGCAGTGGAAGAACGGCAAGAACTACGCCCGCTTCCTCGTGCTGGAGTACACGCGCAGCCATAACGGCGTGTCCTACGCGGGTTATGGGCGCAAGTCCATCCGCAACGGCTACTCCATCTATCTGGAGTGCCAAGTCTACGGTCGCAGCCCGAAGAAGGCGGACAACAACGCCCTGCAGGCCATTCTGGACACGCTGAGGTTCAACGAAATCTTCCCACGTCCGTCCAGTGCCGTGCAGCGCGTCACGTTTGACGAAGTGCCGCCGACGGAAACGAACTCCGGCAAATTCACTGTCTCCGGCACGGGCACGAGCGGGCAGTATGTCATACTCTGCCTGATGCGCCTGTCCGGCGGCGAACCTATCAATTATGAAACGCAGATTCCCAAGAACGGCAAGTTTTCCTTCACCATTCAGCTGCCGCAGGAAGGCGTCTGGCTGATGACCTACACCATCACCGACGCGGGCAAAGAGGTGCTGCAGGAGGACAAGTTCAGCCTGACGACCTACAAAAAGACGCTGCTGATTGTCAACCTTGATGCTGACCTGCCCGAAGCCATCGTCGGCGACACCCTCACCATTTCCGGTACGACGATGCGGCAGACGCAGGTGCAGTGCATCATCGACGGCCGCTATCAAAAGACCATCACGACGAACAACTCCGGCAAGTTTTCCTTCAAGATTGACACCAGCGCTGAGGGAACGTATGACATTGTGCTGACGTTCCAGAAGAAGGGCTACACAACGCGCCGCATCACCAGCACGGCGACCCGCGCCCTGACCGAAGCCGACAAGCAGGAGGACATTCGCGCACAGGCGGACAAGCCCGCATACTCCACCTTGACCCGACTGCTGGACGGCTACGAAGGCCGCTACATGGTCTACACGCTTTTCATCGACCGCGTTGATCAGGTCGGCGACGAGTGGTACACCTTCGCTGCCATGCGCAAGACCAACTCCGGCGGCCTGCGCGACGAAGTGGTTGTCCGCACAACGACTCAGCCGACGTGGCAGCCCGCCGACCAAGTGCGCATGTACCTGCAATGTACCGGCGGCTATGAGATTCAGGGCGATGCCACAACAAAGCTGCCTTGCTTTGATTATCTCTTTACGGACTAATTCCTCTATCCCTTCCCGCACAATGGGAAGGGATATTTTTTTGCGGTACCAATCCCCCGATTGACAGCCCTGCTTCCCCATGCTATAATGACGCAAAATTGCCCTTCGGAGGATGAAATCAATGGCGGAACAAATGAACCTCAGCGGCGCGTGGCGGATGCGCGAGGCAGACAGCCGAACGTGGCATTCAGCACATGTGCCGGGCAGCGTGTATGCGGATTTGATGGCGGATGGCACGATGCCTGACCCGTTCTGGCGTGAAAATGAGCTGGATGCCTTCAAGCGCATGAAGAAAGATTATGTGTACCAGCGCGCGTTCACCGTGACTGAAGCACAGCTGGCACATGCGCATGTGGAGCTGGTCTGCGAGGGGCTGGATACGCTGGCGCATGTGTCGCTCAACGGGCGCGAAATCGCCTTCGCGGACAACATGCACATCACCTGGGTGTGGGACGTGAAGGAGCAGCTGCACGCAGGCGAAAACACGCTGGAAATCCGATTTGATTCCCCCATTCTCTACTGTGCGAAAAAAGCTGAAGAAGCGCCCGGCTGGGAATCCTCCGACGCAACGCCCGGCTTCCGCCACCTGCGCAAGGCACACTGCATGTTCGGCTGGGACTGGGGACCCCGCCTGCCGGACGCGGGCATCTGGCGGCCGATTTTCCTGCGGACGTGGGATACGGCGCGGCTGGAAAACGCGCTGATGCTGCAAGCGCACCATGACGGCGTGGTGGACGTGACCATCCGCCCGGAAATTGCGGGCGAAAGCGCGTGGTCGGCGGAAATCACCGCGCCGGATGGCGAAGTGTTGACCCTCCCCGAAACGATGGCGGCAGAGCAGGTCATCACGATTGAGCATCCGCAGCTGTGGTGGCCGAACGGGCTGGGCAAACAGCCGCTGTACCGCGTGACGGTTCGACTGGCGACAGGCGATACGCGCGTGTGGCGCATTGGTCTGCGCACGATGACCGTCAGCCGCGAAAAGGACGAATGGGGCGAGGAGTTCTGCCACGTCGTCAACGGCATGAAGGTGTTTGCGATGGGCGCGGACTACATTCCGGAGGACAACATTCTTGCGCGCGTGACGCCGGAGCGGACGCGCCGGCTCTTGGAGGACTGCAAGGCGGCGAATTTCAACGCCATCCGCGTCTGGGGCGGCGGGTATTACCCGGATGACGCGTTCTATGACATCTGTGACGAGCTGGGCTTGCTGGTCTGGCAGGATTTGATGTATGCCTGTGCTTTCTATGACCTCACGCCTGATTTTGAGCGTTCTATTCTCGTGGAGACGCAGCAAAATGTCGCGCGCCTGCGCCATCATGCGTCGCTGGCGCTGATTTGCGGCAACAACGAGATGGAGATGTTCATGGCGGGCGCAAACAGCGCGCTCATCAACCATCGGACGTGGGAATTCGTGCCGACGTATCCGCACCACATCACCGACTATGTGAAGATGTTCGAGTACATTCTGCCCGCAATTGTGAAGGAAACCGCGCCGCAGACGTACTGGTGGCCCGCGTCGCCGTCCTCCGGCGGCAATTTCGATGCCCCGAACGACGAAAACCGCGGCGACAACCACTATTGGGACGTCTGGCACGGCGAAAAGCCCTTCACGGAGTACCGCAAGTTCTTCTTCCGCTATGCGTCGGAATTCGGCTTTCAGTCCTTCCCGTGCCTGAAATCGGTCGAGCAGTTCACCCTGCCGGACGACCGCAATATCTTCAGCCGCGTAATGGAGCGCCACCAGCGCAATCAGGCGGCGAACGGCAAGATTCTCTCCTACCTCTCGCAGACGGTCCGCTATCCAAACAGCTTCGACGACCTGCTGTATGCCTCCCAGCTGATGCAGGCGGAGGCAATTCGCTACGGCGTGGAGCACTGGCGGCGCAACCGTGGGCGCTGCATGGGCGCGATTATCTGGCAGCTGAACGACATTTGGCCGGTTGCGTCGTGGGCGAGCATCGACTACTACGGCCGCTGGAAAGCGCTGCACTACGCGGCAAAGCGCTTCTTTGCCCCAGTGATGATTTCCGCCGAGGAGGAGGGCGAGCTGAGCCAAAATCCGAAAATCAACGAATATCACCCTGCGCCGCTGGAAAAGAGCTTCCGCCTGAACGTCTGCAACGAGACGCTGCGGGACGTGACGGGCGAAGTCGTTTGGGCGCTGCGCACGCCGGACGGCGCAATCGTGCGGCAGAATCAGCAAACGCTGACCATCCCCGCAATGAGCGCGAAGTGGCTGGACAAGGTGGACTGCGCGGATGCGTCGCTGACAGGGCATTATATCAGCTTTGCGTTCGTGGTGGATAATGTCGCAGTGTCCGAAGGGACGTGCATCTTCTGCGCGCCGAAGCACTTTGAATTTGTTGACCCGCGCCTGACGGTGGAGACGCGCGGCGACACGCTGCTCGTCACGTCGCACGCCTACGCCAAGCAGGTCTGGCTGGAATCCGAGGACGCGGACTTGCTGCTGGACGACAACGCGTTCGACATGAACCCCGGCACGAAGGTCGTGCGCGTGGTGAGAGGGACGGCGGAAAAGGTCAGGGGCAGAAGCGTGTGGGATTTGGGGCGGTAAGCGGGTGCAGTACACCGTCTGCCGTTTCGTGACGAAACCCTGAAAATCCGGGGAAAGGGCTTGCTCTTTCCCTTTTTTCATGGCATAATGGAAAATGGCTGTTTGTCTGCGCGCCCAGTGCGGAAAGCAGTATAGAAAAGTATTACCGTGTATTGCAGATTGTAAAATCTTCACATCTGCCGCGCCATTGCTTGACATCAATTCCCACCCATGTTAGACTGGAATCAGTACATTGTAGGCGCAGCACATTCGCGGGCATCCCCCGCTTGAAAAGGATGGACAACATGGACATTAACTGGTATCCCGGACATATGGCGAAAGCAAAGCGGCTGCTGGCGGATCAGCTCAGCCGCGTGGATGTGGTGGTGGAGCTGTGCGACGCGCGTCTGCCCTACTCCAGCCGAAATCCCGATTTGGACAAGCTGCTGGCGGGCAAAAAGCGCGTGCTGCTGCTCAACAAGGCGGATTTGGCTGATCCCGCTGCCACCAGCGCGTGGCTGAACTACTTCCGCGTGCAGGGCATCGACGCCGCGCCGTACAGCGCCTCCACCGGCAAGGCGAAGGACGCACTGGCGGTCATTGACCGTGCCGCGAAGGAAGCCGTCGAGCGTGCGGCGCAGAAGGGCATCCGCAAGACCGTGAAAGCAATGGTCGTCGGTGTGCCGAACGTGGGCAAAAGCACCTTCACCAACAAGCTGCACGGCGGCAATATCGCCAAAACCGGCGACCGTCCCGGCGTCACGCGCGCGAATCAGTGGGTGCGCATTACGCCCTACCTCGATTTGCTGGATACACCCGGTCTGCTCTGGCCGCGGCTGGATGACCAGCTTGCCGCGCGCCGCCTGTGCTATATCGGCACGGTCAAGGATGACGTGGTGGATTTGGCGATGCTGACGATTCACCTGCTGCAGGACATGCTGAAGGTGCAGCCGCAGGCGGTGATGACGCGTTTCCGCTTCGACAACCCGGAATTGCGCGGCGAAGAGCTGCTGGAAGCGGTCTGCAAGGGGCGCGGCTTCCTGATGAAAGGCGGCGTATGCGATTACGACCGCTGCTGTGCGGTGGTGCTGGATGAATTTCGCGCGGGCAAGCTGGGCAGAATGACGCTGGAAATGCCCGTCAAGAAGGCTCGGCTGACCATTCCCGGTGCGAAGAAGGATGACGAGAGCAAGCCGCAGGAGGAAAATTCCGATGGCGAAGATTGACCGCGCGGCGAAAGTGCAGCTGCTGGCGGATTTCGACGCCCAGTACGCCGCCTTCGTTACGGCAGGCATGGACGAAGCCGGACGCGGCCCTCTGTGCGGCCCGGTGTGCGTAGCGGCCTGTATTCTGGACCCGGAGAATCCGGTCTTTGGCATCAACGACTCCAAAAAGCTCACCGAGAAAAAGCGGGAAGCTCTGTTTGATGAGATCATTGAAAAGGCGTTGGCCTACAAAATTGTTTTTGTGGGGCCGGAGATCATCGACCGGGACAACATCCTCAACGCCACCATGGGCGGCATGAAGCAGGCCGTGGAAGAGCTGGACATCGTGCCGAACCTCGTGCTAGTGGACGGCAACCGCACTCCGGCGGGTTTGCAGATCCCGGCACAGCCGGTGGTCAAGGGCGATGCCACCAGTGCCAGCATCGGCGCAGCATCCGTCCTTGCCAAGGTCAGCCGTGACCGCTATATGCTGGAACTGGACAGACAGTATCCGCAGTATCAGCTGGCAAAGCACAAGGGCTACCCGACCAAACTCCACTATGAGCTGATCGCCCAGTACGGCATCCAGCCGTTCTACCGCCGCAGCTTCCTCAAAAAGCAGGGCTACTGGCCGGAGAACGGAAAGTGAACCGCGCCGAGACAGGGCACAGGGGAGAAGCTGCTGCGGCCCGCTGGTATCAGAAGCAGGGCTGCAGGCTGCTGGCACACAACTTCCACACCCGGATGGGTGAGCTGGATGTTGTGGTGCAGGAGCCGGATGGGACCATTGTCATCTGTGAGGTCAAGACCCGTGCGGAAGGCTCTCTGGCCAGCCCGGCAGAAGCGGTGGACCGGCCCAAACAGCGCCGCCTGATCCGTGCAGCACAGTATTATCTGCAGCAGAACGGCCTGAGCGATGCACCGGTGCGATTTGACGTGGCAGAAGTGTTCCCTCTTGACAGCGGGCGCTGGATGGTACATATTATAAGGGGCGCTTTTCTCACGTAAAGCAACGGCCCCGGTGGGAAAATGTACGGGCAGAGGGCTTCTCTGCCACAGCAGAAGAGCGTGCTTTGCACGTTCTACGGCGAAAAAGGAGCGACAACAATGCAGTTTTTTAGTACCAGAGACCAAAACCGCAAAGTGACTTCCTCGGAAGCAATCGCACAGGGCCTGTCCAACGAGGGCGGTCTGTTTGTACCGGAAAGCTTTCCGCAGGTGGATGTGAAGGCACTGTGCGAGCTGGACTACCCGGCCATGGCAGCTGCCGTCATCAAAGAATATCTGACCGACTACTCGCAGGATTTCCTGACCGAAGCTGCCCACAAGACCTACGGAGAGGCCTTTGGCGGCAAGGCAGGCTATCTTGCCCCGGTGGAAGGGGATACCTATGCCTTAGAGCTGTGGCATGGCCCTACCTGTGCATTCAAGGATTATGCTCTGCAGCTGATGCCGAAGCTTCTGGTGGAAGCCAAAAAGAATCTGGGCCGCACGGAAAAGACCCTGATCCTTGTGGCGACCAGCGGCGATACCGGCAAGGCAGCTCTGGACGGCTACCATGATATCCCGGGCGTGGAGATCGCAGTGTTCTATCCCACGGGCGGCACCAGCGAGATCCAGCGCCTGCAGATGGCAACGCAGGAGGGTGCCAACGTGGCAGTGTACGCTGTGCGCGGCAACTTTGATGATGCACAGACCGGCGTGAAGAAGGTCTTTGGTGACACTGCCATTGCAGCAGAGCTTGCCAAGCGGAACATCCGCCTGTCCAGCGCCAACTCCATCAACTGGGGCCGTCTGGTGCCGCAGATCGTCTATTACTTTGCCGCCTATGCCCAGCTGCTCAAGGCGGGCAGGATCACCTTCGGCGATGAAGTGGACTTCTGCGTACCCACCGGCAACTTCGGCGACATTCTGGCAGGCTACTATGCAAAGCGCATGGGCCTGCCCGTGGGCAAGCTGGTCTGCGCTTCCAATGAGAACAACGTGCTGACCGATTTCCTCACCACCGGCACCTACACCGCAAAGCGGGAGTTCTTCAAGACCACCTCGCCCAGCATGGACATTCTGGTGTCCTCGAACCTCGAGCGCCTTCTGTACCATGTCACCGGCAGTGATGCCGAGGTGGCGAGCCTGATGAAGAGCCTTGCCGAGACTGGCAG
>ERZ780178.2719-NODE-2719-length-10075-cov-5.062675_pt1 | contig 10075 bp, 10 predicted proteins | sample MGYA00511018_ERZ780178 | MGnify/ENA primary metagenome ERZ780178 (study PRJEB29588, sample SAMEA2151439) | human gut metagenome | biome: human gut; feature: human-associated habitat; material: faeces | place: Denmark | collected 2008/2010 ...
TTAAAATGGGAAAAGTTTCTCATTTTAACTTGTACTAAATCTTGACATAGGACCAAAGTTCGTCTTTTGCAATATCATAGTTTTCCTTAGCAAACTCCTCTAAATTTGATATGTCCATCTCTTTTTGTTCCGCAAACACATCTCGAAAATCTTTATAAAATAGCTCATTAACAATTCCTCTTAATACAAACTCTTCCTGTGAATCAACTAAAAATAATTGCTTTACTTCTCTCTTCTTCCTTTCATCAACAATCTTTTTTGCCTTTTCTGAAAAAACGGGTTTTAATAATTTTATGTCCACTGTATAAGATTTGTCGCTTATTTCTTCACTCACCGTGACAATCAACTTCATAAGTTCCGGAAACACTAATGAATATGTTTTCTTTTGTTTTATAGATTCATCTATTTGCCGATTTATATCCTGAATAAATTTCTCCAATCTTTTTCTTTTAGCAATACTGTACTCAACGATATCCGTGCAGTACTTTTCAAAAAAAATCGTTTCAAGCCTTAAATCTAATTCATCGATTGAACACTTATCGATTTTAAGTTTATCAATTATATTTTTTATATCATCTTTCAGTTTTTGTGCATCACAATTATCAAAATCATCTTTATATTGCTCGTAAACCTTTCGTGCTATAGATGTTTTTTTCTTACTTTTTCCTTTTTCAACAAACGACACTATTTCGTTTATCACATTTTCTACCGACAAATCAATTTTCAGTTCGTTCTCAACAAAAAGTGTATAAAGTTCTGGTTTAACATTATCTATAAGCAGCCAATTTCCTATTACTTTAGAAAAGCAATTTTGATCAACTACACCACTTTTTACCTGTACACAATTACTTGCCGATGAATCCAACTCATATATTTTTTCATCTGCCGTTATTTCAACATCATCTTTTCCTTCAAAACAAAATCTTTGCTTAACATTCATATTTTCTAATACATATAAAACAAATACTTTCCTTTGAAAAAGAAATCCATACTGTGATATAATTCCGCCTTCATTCATTGTAAACACCTCAAATCACATACAATAAATATTCTCTAAGTATAATCCTCATGTTTTACAAATTATATCCATAGTCAAAACTATCTATATATTTAGGATATCTAGCATGCACTCGACGTCTAATCTGCATAGCATCCTGATAGTGCCCAAACTGAAAGCCATAATGTTCTACAATCTTTTCAATAAATCGTCCTTTATTTATACGTTTACAATATGCCAAATTACCTTCACCAATATAAGGCAACAACACTGCCGGACAATTTCTTATGTTGTTAAAATAAATCCTGAACTGACATCCTTGCTTCATAGTATTTCCACCACTAGTTTTCCCTTGTGTAATTGGATAATACTCTTGATCTGGGTAACAATTTTCAAATTCCCACACCCTGTCCTCAGGAATTTGTGCTTCAATAAAACCCACTCTTCCAGGTGCGGCTAAATATCCTAATATCATACAAAAATCTTCTTCACTAACATTAATATCTAATGCTCTAGAACCTAAAATTCCCATACCTTTTCCTCCTTCTACATCTTCGGAATCAACGAACTCCATTCTGGAGTATTCTTCGTCACATCCCATTTACCAACTTGCATCTTCTTAATTCTTTTACCATCTCCAAAATCCAGCAAGTCTTCTCTTTTGAATGACACCAACAGCTTGCGCAAACTTCCCAAATCTGCTGATGTCAAAAGAAAGGCTTCCTCTGGATCTACAAGCTTACAGTAAGACCATAACTGCCCCAAATCACGCAATGTCAACTTTGTTTTCTTTGCTTCGATAAAGAATAACTTTGCCTTTCCCTGCTTTCTTGCAATTCCAAGAACATCTATCTGTATATCCACACCGTTCGCCATCTCATTAACAATATCATATTTGGCTAATGCTCTGTCCAATCTCTCACTATGCGTATCTACAACAATAATTTCATGCCCTTTATATTTATCCTTCAGGTATTGTTCCAGCCATGCTCTCATCGGCTCGTATAATTCTTCTTCTAACATTCTAATCCTCTTTATATCCTAAATCCTTTGCAATCTCTTTCCACGAATCATAATGATTGCCTCTTATTTCTTCTGGAATTACTTCATCATCTTCTCCTGGATGTATGGGTTTTTCCTTCTTTTTATTAACAATTTCCCAATAATATCTATGAGTCACATCTGAAGGTGATTTACCTTGTCCTTCAATAAATATTTTATGTTCATTTGCAAAATAATCCAAGGCTTCTTGTTTATGTAATACAGCAAATCCAATTGGATTATATTCAAGTGCCCATACTTTAACCTGATGCTCCTTTTTCCAGAAATCTGGCTTTCCTTCATTATACTTCTTGAGATTACCATCTCTCATATTCGGATGTCCCCAATCAATATTCTGAACCGGAATATCCACGCTCTTTAACAAATTGCAAAAATCAACAACCAATTCCCAGTTTTGAGGTATTTCAAAATATACCCTATACTGAGGTTCCATATATGCATAATTACTTCTTCTGATATACCCTGTAACATCCGCAAAACCTTTTATAAACTGTTTTCTTTCATCTAGTGTAAAATCATACACTTCAGGAGAAATACGGACATTATCATGTGATGTTGCCGCACCAATATATCTCAATATTTCACGCATGAGATAATCTTCATTCGACTTTCTAAATGAAACATATGACACATTTGCATTTTGAGTGAAAGTCAAGCCAGTTCCCAATAAAGGCTCCAGGATTTCTCTAATATCTGTCACACTAGCTTTTACATATATACCTACATCCTTTTGAAACTCTGTTTCCAACTTTTTATGTGGTATTTCAACAACAATCGTTGTTTCAGTAGCTCCACGTTGTACTTCACCGTTACCAGTTATCATTCCTAATAAGTACGCCATTTCATTATTCATTCGTATCACCTTCTACCTTAAATGTAGCTTCCTTCATCTTTTCCGGTTTAAAAAATGTATCATATGGTGAATCAAACACCATTACTTCAGGACTTTTGCCTTTCAGTATTCTTTCAAGATAATCTATCTTTATCAAATAATACGTTCCTGCTTCGTCTCTCATTTTCTGCATCTCATTTGAGGTCATAGTAAATAATCCATTTTTTCTTTTACTTGCCTTCACTTCAATATATAAATCCTTATCATCCCACGAAACAACAATGTCACAACCTTGTCCGACCGATTTATCTTCCCATTCTTCTCCGATTTGTACACCCTCATTAAACCACTCTATTTTATAGCTATTCAAAGAGTTGATACCCAACATCCGAAGTAATGATTCATCCTTAATAACAAGCATTTTATAAATATATGTTTCTCCAAGCCATCCTAGTTTAAAAAGTTGTTCTCTTGTAAATGAACTCTTCATTTCACCACTATTCTTAGATTTTCTTCCTTTTGCCTTAGCGGCTACTTTAGGTTTTACAATGCTTGGTTGTGGTAAATCGTCCTCATTTATTTTATTAGAAAGAGCATATAGGAAATCCGAATAAACTCTGAATCCTTTTTCAAAGTTTGAAATATATTTTCCTGCCTTACTTCTAACAGAATCACGTATTTCTTCCTCATTCTGCGGTTTCTTAGTAAATCTAAAGCCATACTCATTAACCAATTCTGCAATAAAGCTGGTATCATTAATACGATTCTTATATTTTTCGTCTAACTGTGATGCTAAGAAATCCGGACATCCTTCTGTATCACTCAAATAAATACGAAACTGATATCCAAACTTACTTCCTGCTTTGGTTACATAAGGAAATTCTATTGAATATTTATTATGATATTCATCCTTAAATTTTTTGAGTTTATCTGCCGGCACAGTAGCCTCTATCGTGTCAATCACACCTGGCTTGGCTAAATATCCTATTGCCTCAAACTTATCCGAATCTGACGGCCACTCAATCTTACTCAATAAAAACACCTCTTTCCCAAATACCGTTATTATTACTTATGCATAGTGACGATTTTCTCCATACCATTTGCTAGCACTAATTTTTTTCATTTCTTTCTCAATATGGTCTTTATCGTTTACAGTAAGCTGATATATATCGTAAACAATATCGTTTAGTTCTTCATTCAGCTTAAACCATTCCGCATCCATATATTCCACTTCTTCCATCTTGTTGACAATATCTACAACCTTCTCAAACGCTTCATCATCAACAACAATTGGTATATCATTCAGATACTTTGCATCTGTATGAATCGTCAATCGTGAATTATTAAAGCCAAAACGAATAAGGAAATAGTTACATACTCGTGAATGCAGCAATCCCAAAATGTATTTACACATTTTCGTATTCTCAAGTTTCACTGTCGTTACAGTTTCTGAAGGTTTCAAGTTGCCACCAAAACTGGCAGTAATTCCTGCTTCTGCACTAAATATATTCTGAATAAAAATTTGATTTCCTTCTTCAGGAACTTCCAAATCTTTAAAGCCAAACTTACGAATCTGTTTTCCCCTTATCGCATCTTTTGATTTATCACGTCCTCTGCGAATATTTTCTGCACATACTTCACCCAGCTGTTCATAAGAACCCTTTAATTTATCATAGATAGGCACTTCCTCGTTATCAGTAAATACAATTATTTCATTTGTGTAGTAATCCTGTTCCACTTCTGACATAAAGTCAATCTTTCCCTTATTATACTGGTAAAACTTAATTTTATTATTTTCTTCATAATGATTTTGGAAAGTCAAAACAATCTGTTCTCCTCGAACAGTTTTAAAATGAATTCCAAGCTCTATAACAGATACTAGCCTCTTTTCTTGAAGAAGTTTTTCTCTAAGTGTTTTATATGATGATATATGTAACAAGTTTTTAGGAATTATAAACGAAATATACCCATCTTCCTTGGCAATTTCAAAAGCTCTGTATATAGCAGCAACAAACAAATTGCTTCCTGAATCTTTAACAATTTTCATAAATTCCGGTGTTGTAGCGATATCAACCCCATTACCCAAAGGTGCATACGGTGGATTCCCTATTACAAAATCAAACGCTTTTTTCTTAACCTTCTTCAAAACTTCCTGTCCACATTTACCCAACGTATCCATACGGTAAATGTGTTCCAATCCAGTTAATTCCTTACATTTTCTAACTGTTTTTAAATCAAAATCACAACCTGTGATATCTGTGTATCCTTTTTGTTCCAAGCAATGTAAAAAACTGCCGGTTCCACAACTCGGATCTATAATTGATGCAGTCTTTGGAATATTAAGAAAATTTATAACAGCATTTGCCAACTCTAAATCAGTATAGAATATGCCATTATTCTTCTTATATTCTTCATCCAAAGAATTCTCATATGATAAGCTATTTTCTGAAAATAAATTATTCTTCTTCATAATAATTCTCCCATATTTCATTTGCTATTGCCTCTGCCATCAACGGTGGTACCGCATTACCAATTTGACTTCTAATATAAAATTTACTTCCATAAAAAACAAATTTGTCATCAAAACTCTGTATTCTAGCAGCTTCTCTCGGGGTTATTGCTCTATTTAATTCCGGATGAGAATTAGTTCCATTGGAAGGTGTATCAAATCTGGTATCTATTGTTGGTGATACTGCATCCCAGACCAGTCGTCCCCAAGTAGTATTGAACTTTTGCTTCCCCCACATTTCTTCTGGCAGATATTCTTTACCCTTTTCAGGTGGTATCATAGCAAGTTTTTGTAACGCAATGTCCGAATGTGCCGATGCTTTGTGGTTATACAACTTTTTACTATTCATTCGCATCATTCGTTGATAATCCGTCTGTGCCTCTGTGACATAATCAAGTTCAAAGTCACCTTCTGCCGAAGCAAGATACGCCAAATCCGAAATTGCATCCCTAACAGTAACAATATCATCAGTTCCAACTGGCAAAGGAATTTTTTTACTCTTAGAACAAATAAAAATTGCTCTTTCTCTCGCCTGTGGAACTCCAAATCTTTTCGCATTCAAGATTCCATACGAAACATTATAGCCTAACCTCTCTATGTAAGCCAAAATTTCATCTTTAAACCAACCACCAGCCGTTGACAATAAGCTTTTAACATTTTCAATTACAAACACTTCTGGTTGAACCGCTTCAACTATATGCAAGTATTCTTTGAAAAGAAAATTTCTCGGATCATCCAATCCAAGCTTTTTTCCCTTCATTGAAAAGCCTTGACACGGTGGTCCTCCTATTATCATATTTACCTTTGCTGCCTTTGACTTTTCAATTATATCCTTCTTGATTATTTCATCTGTTATATCACCTGTAACAACTATTGCTTCCGGCATATTCTTTTTAAATGTATCTGCTGCTTTTGCATTAAAATCTAGTGCAACTGCAGTCTTAAAATGCTCATTTCTATGCATTCCATAAGAAAAACCGCCAGCACCACAAAACAAGTCCAATATTCTAAATTCAGCGATTTTATTCATAATAATTCCACCTTCAAATCTGTTTTCCGTAGTAAATTCTCATGCTCTTATTTTATATAAATACCTGTCCAATATTCAGTACTTAATAATATATGCAACTCACAATAAATATATTTTATACACCGCACTTCTTTAAATCTGCAAGTATATTTCCAATTGTGCTCGGACTATTTAATACTTGTTTTCCCAAGAACAACTCCGACTTATCACAGTTACTAAAACTGCCACTAAGCCAATTATTTTTATTCAAAAATTTGATATAATAATACTGTTTACCCTTTTTATCATAGAGAAACAACGCATATCTCTCGCAGTTCTTCTATAGAAGTTCAAACCAACTTTGTTTCATTTTGAAGGCATTGCCTTCATTAATCCAGAAGAAAACATTGATATTTCCCACTCTAAACAAACTAATACCCTTTTCTGCTTTTATTTTTTCATATTTTATATTATGTTTATCTAATAACTCGTTAATTGTCATCTTAATGTCCTTCCTTATTTTCTATGTCATTCTACCCAAATGAATAAAAAATCCCAAAATAATTGTACCAAATCGCTGACGCGATGGCTAGCGTAGTCTTTGATACATTTTCCTGCTACCTCTTATCTTTCTAAATAAAAAAGTAGCAGTTTAAGCATATATGTTGTATTGTTAAGTTTCCACACAAAAACAATCCAATCCACATGCCTGACCACTACTTCAATGACCAGTTTATCATGTATTCGCTTACTTAACAATTACATATCTCATTTTTTTATTCGTCCACCCCCTTCTTTGAATTGAAACCCTTTCATATCAATTCATTTTAGGAGATTCCATTATGGACAATTACTTTTATTCTTATCGAGAGATGATCTCTCTCCGCGGTCTTACTGACCACACCATGAAATCTTATTGCACTTACATTCGTGCTTATCTCGGATATCTTTCTGATGTCCTTCATAAAGATCCTGTTGATGTTACCAGGCAGGAACTCCGTGACTATATCAAATGGCTTCAAAAAACCAGACAACTGAATGACCGCACCATAAATACTGCGATTTCACAGCTACGGTTCTTTACTATTTACGTTTTACATAAACCTTGGGATTCCACACAGCTTCCACTTCGTAAATTCGATACCTATATTCCTTTTGTTCCTTCCAAAGAGGAAGTCTGGCAGTTCATTTCCACAATGCCGGATTTGAAGCAAAAAACGATGGTCACTGTCATGTATTTCTCCGGTCTGCGTATCGGGGAGGTATGTCACCTCCGCTATGAGCATATCAAACGAAAACAGATGCGTATTTACATCCCTCGCTCAAAGAACCGTTCTGACAGATATGCCATTCTTTCTCAAAATGCGCTTCAAATGCTGACCGAATACTGGTATACGTATGATAAACCGACCGGCTGGCTTTTTCCGAAACAGTTTGATTCCGAAAAACCGATTGATACCTTTTATCTTTCCAGACATATCCATGCACACGAAGATCGGCTTGGATGGGAACATCGGCTTACATATCACTCCTTCCGACACGCATTCGGCACTCATCTTTATGAGAATGGAACAGATCTTCTTACAGTCAAAGAGCTGCTTGGGCATAAGTCTCTGATGTCTACCACCATCTATGTGCACCTTGCTGCCAATGGCGCCGGCTCCGTGCAAAGCCCATTCGATGAGATGGGAGGTGGTTCTTTTGTCTAATTCGAAAAACAGCCAGATTTGGGATTTCTCCTATGAGGATTTTTCTTCTCATCATCACCAGTCCGGTGTTCAGTAGAAAGCGGCCCGCGCCATCTTAAACTGTAAATCCGGTAAGCTTGGCTGTAACGTCAGTCAGTGCTCTGACTGCAGACATATGGAATTCCATAACAGCTCCTGCAGAAATCGCAACTGTCCGAACTGTCAGGCCGTACTGAAGGAAATCTGGGTAGACAGGCGCCGGGCAGAGGTGATTGATTCCCCTACTTTCATGTGGTGTTTACCCTTCCCCATGAACTGAATTCCCTGATTTACTGCAATCAGGATCTCTTGTATAACCTTTTACACAGATGCTCCGCCGAAACACTTCTGGAATTATCCAAGGATAAGAAGTATCTCGGAGCAACACCAGGAATTATTCAGGTTCTTCACACGTGGAACCAAGAGTTGGACTATCATGTACACATGCACTGTATCGTTTCCGGCGGTGGTCTCACCGCAGATCGGAGAATACGAAAGTCCAAAGCAAAGTTTTTCATCCCTGTGAAGGTTCTACGGGACAAGTTCAAAGGAAAATATTTGGCTTACCTGAATACCTTCCATGAAAATAAAAAACTGATTTTTTCTTCTTCCTGCAAAGATCTGCAGAACTCTTATCGCTGGAAGGAGTGGAAAAATGCTCTTTATGAGAAGGACTGGTGTCCCTACGTAAAAGAGACCTTCAACGGCTTTGGTAATGCAATTGAATACCTTGGCAGGTACACACATAAGATTGCGATTTCCAACAGCCGGATTCAATCCGTTACGCGGGATCACACTACTTTCACCGCAAGAGGAAAGAAGCCAGGCGACTGCAGGCGGGAAATCACGCTTACAAACACCGAGTTCATTCGCCGCTGCCTGATGCATGTGCTTCCGTCCGGATTCCAAAAAGTTCGTTACTACGGCTTCCTCAACAACCGGATGTAAAGAAAAACCTGAAAATCATTTTCACCATACAGGGATATCAAAAATTCCGGCAGCGCTTTATCAATCTGTCAATGGCAGAACTACTGAAAACCGGATGGCATTATGATATCCAGATTTGCTCTGCATGTGGACATTCAACAATGCAACAGCCTGGCAGGAGTCATGTTCTTTCCTCATAATTCCATGCAATCCATATCGATTTTCAAAAGGCCTCCCTTGAAAGGTCTGCGAAGCATACCTAAAATTCCGTAAGAAGGAAGGTTTTGCTTTACGAAACGTCGATTTCTAAAGCAAATCTCATAAATTTCAGTATCTGAAAGAGATACTATCCCCATATACGTATCAACGAAACTACCGCGAGTTGGTACAATCGTGAAGAATCATATTTAGAGCAACTGAAGGTTATATATCAGTTGCTCTTTTTGTTTGCTCAAAATATGATACTTCACTAAAGAATTATAGCACATTTTCTCGAAAATGGTAAATAGTAAGCTCGACACCCTCATCACCCTTCATCAGCGTAAGTTTTTTATATATAAATCAGATACAAATTTGCATTTCAATTAAACGTCAAAAAAGCATGACGTTAATCCGTCATGCCTTTTCATTCCTATCCTTTTCGAATCTGCTCATTAATAATCTTCATGTCCAATAAACTTGCACTTAGCAATATATCCACCACACCAGATGGCTCCTGCCACTGTTACAGACAGCAGACACTTGAATACCGCCAGTGCGATGATTCCAATTGTAAGATTTCCTGCAAAGTATGCAGAAACCACCCCCTGTATTGGTTTACATAACATAAGCCAGCCTCCCACATAAAGGGCTAGCAGCGTTCCGATGACAGAACAGAGTGTTCCGATCATCAGTCTCAGTGTTTTATGGCTAATCTGTGTTTCCTCTGCCTGTTTTGTAACTTCTTTCATCCTAATTCCCCTCTTCTCTAACATATCCCTTAGCATTTCTACTTGTTTAAACTTTTCAGATA
>ERZ780178.2727-NODE-2727-length-10058-cov-2.261622_pt1 | contig 10058 bp, 7 predicted proteins | sample MGYA00511018_ERZ780178 | MGnify/ENA primary metagenome ERZ780178 (study PRJEB29588, sample SAMEA2151439) | human gut metagenome | biome: human gut; feature: human-associated habitat; material: faeces | place: Denmark | collected 2008/2010 ...
CCGCCGAAAGAAGCGCATGGAAAAGCTTTGCCGCGAAATACCCGACAGGGCGCAGATTCACAACTCCGCAGGTCTGAAGAAATATGCAAAGTCCCCCGAAAGACATAAGTCCGCAGGTGAGAACGAGAGAAAGCCGCGACACAGGCTCCGCCGAAAGGATTTTTATCCCGTTTGTCATTTCCAAAAGTCCGAACAGCGTGCCTTTTTGCAGTTCGTTCAGCCCCAAAAGAGACACTATCCCGCTTGCTTCAAGCAGCCGAACCGCAACAACAAAAAATACGAGCGTTCCGCCCACAAGCAGAATTGAATTTACCGATTCACGAACGGCTTTGGGAAAAACTGCGGCCGCCCGAATGCGGCTTTGGGAATCCGCCGCGGGACGGAATTTGCAGTTGAGAGCGGAGGCAAGCAGCATAAGCAGACCGACCGACAGCGCGGCAGCACCGTAATGGGAAAATGCAAGCAGAAGTGCGGCTTTCCGTTCGCGAAAGCCGAACATGCGGCTGCAAACCGCTCCCGCAATAAAAACAGGACTTGCAAGGTTTGTAAGTGCGGCAAGCGCACTCCGCAATTCATTGTTCAGTTGTTGCTTGTTATAGTTTAATTCAGTGTTTTCGGGCAGCACCGAACCGATAAGCATCGGCCCTGTGGGTGTTCCGGAAATTAATGATACTGCAAATATTTTAAATATTGCGGCACCCGGCCGCTCTTCACGCCGACCACGCCGAGCCCCTTAAGCAACGCAACGCAAACAAAAAACGGGAACAGCGAGGGAAAAACGCAGCTTATAAAAAGCTCAAAGCCATCCGCCGCGCCCGCTGCCGCCTGCGGACCGAAAAGTACGAGTCCAAAACAAAGAATTGCCGTGACAGCAACAAAAAAATACCTCATATAACGAGCATATGAGGTAAATGCGGCAGATATGAACCCGCAATGCATTCAAATGATAACAAGTCTGTGCGAAAAGTCATCGCGGCAGGATGCGTTGCCGGGGCAGGCGAGAGCGCGGATAAGCGAGGCTCTCCGTGTCAGTTCAAGCGTTTGCTTTGCGTTGAACGGAAGCGATTCCGCATCGGAACGGCGCAGAACGATCGGCAGAGCCGCATTCTCCTGCAACTCGGAAAGCAGGTGCAGCTTGCTCTGCCGAATGCCGAGCACGCGAATATACAGCGCATCGTCCGAATACGCGGCAAGCTCCTGCTGCTCACGCGTGATTCCGAGCAGTGCGTTAAAAAGTATCCGCTTCAGTCTTGCAAGCGTGTAGCGTTTTGTTTTCACGGCGTCGAGAAGTTCCGCAATGTTTGAAGCTGATTTCGCGGCGCGAAGTATCGGATTTTCAAGCCCTTCCGAAACGTCCGCAATGCGGCTGAGTTCATCGCCCGTCATGCAGCGCAGCCGATAAAGGACGGCCTGTGAAAGCCCCGAAAGAGCGGCGGGCGCACGTTGTTCGGAAAGCTGTTTTTGTATTTCAAGAAGAACGAACGGAGGAACGCTGCCGGAAATTGCGGAGAGTACGTCCCTGCGGCATATATTTTCGGAATCGGTCAAATGCAAAAGCGCGCTGCGAACGGCAGAAGCCGAGGCATAGTTTTCGGGCAGAGTGTTTTCGTTGTATCCGCAGCCGATGCGGCGAACGGCAAAAGGTCGAATTGCAGGGGCTATGCGGTTCAGAGCGCGAATGTATTCAATGCCGAGAACGTCATTCGGATTGTTTGAACCGACACCGATGCCGTGTGCACGGAGCTGCATTGCAGCGGCGGCAGGGTAGGATAATCCGCTGCTCAGCGCGGATGACAGTTCGTCTCCGGAGAGTTTGGAATCGGCAGCCCTGCGCAGCGCATCGATATCCCCGCTTTCACTGCCGAAACACAGCCTGTCCGCAATGCCGCTTGCCGAAAGTATGCGAACTCCGCCGAGGGCGAAACGCTCCGCGCATGAAAGGGAAAGAATGTCCGGAAGTTCAAGCACCATATCCGCGCCGCCCTGAAGAGCCATGGCGGTTCGGGTGAATTTGTCGAACGCGGCCGGTTCACCGCGCTGGACAAAACTTGCGCTCATAACAGCTATCACACTTCCGCCGCCGGCAATCTTCCGCGCCTGCTCAATGTGATACGCATGTCCGTTATGAAACGGGTTGTATTCGGCAACGATGCCAATGTTTTTCATTCTTGCTCCATTTTATATTTTTTTGCGGTGTGCAAAAAACACCTTATTATGTTATAATACATTTCAGTGCTGCCGTCAATGTTTTTTGACGGCGGCAGAGATACAAAATTAATCCATTCGGAGACTTGTTATGAAAATTCTTGTTATCAATGCGGGCAGTTCGTCCCTTAAGTATCAGCTTATCGACGTTGAGTCCGGCGATGTTATTGCAAAGGGCCTTTGCGAACGAATCGGCATCGAAAACTCCAAGCTGACTTATAAACCCGCCGGCAAGGAGCCTTTTGAACTTGTTCAGGACATGAAAGATCACACCGACGCCATCAAACTCGTTCTTGATGCGCTTGTTGACGAAAAGCACGGCGTTATTTCAGACATGAGAGAGATCGATGCAGTAGGTCACCGCGTTGTTCACGGCGGCGAAAAATTTGCCGAATCCGTTCTGCTCACCGATGAAGTTCTTGAAACCATCGAGAGCCTTAACGATCTTGCACCCCTGCACAACCCGGCAAATCTCATGGGCATCCGCGCATGCAAGGCAATCATGCCCAACACTCCAATGGTCGGCGTTTTCGACACTGCGTTCCATCAAACAATGCCCAAGGAAGCTTTCATCTACGGTCTTCCCTATGAGGCATACACCGACAACATGGTTCGCCGCTACGGTTTCCACGGCACTTCCCACAACTATGTAACTCTCCGCGCAATCGAAATGCTCGGCAAGCCCGCAGAGGAAACAAAAATCATCACCTGCCACCTCGGCAACGGTTCGTCAATTTCCGCAGTTAAGGGCGGAAAGTGCATCGACACAAGCATGGGCCTGACGCCCCTTGAAGGCGTTCCCATGGGCACTCGCTGCGGCGACATGGATCCCGCGATCGTCATTTATTTGATGAATAAACTCGGCCTTGATGCAAAGGGCATGGACAACTACATGAACAAAAAGAGCGGTATGCTCGGCATCAGCGGCGTGTCCAGCGATTTCCGCGATCTCGGCGCAGCAGCGGCAGAGGGCAACGAGCGTGCAGAGCTTGCGCTTCGGACTTTTGCATACAAGGTCAAAAAATACATCGGCGCATATGCAGCGGCACTCAACGGCGTTGATGCAATCGTGTTCACCGCAGGCGTCGGCGAAAACGACAAGGGAATGCGTGAGCGCATCCTGAACGGCCTTGATTACCTCGGCGTTGAAGTCGATTTTGAGCTGAACCGCAATTGCCCGCGCGGCGAAAATGTTGAAATTTCCAAGCCCGGCAGCAAGGTTAAAGTCTTTGTCATCCCCACCGATGAAGAGCTTATGATCGCAAAGGACACCGCTCGTCTCGCAAAATAAGGCGGAGAATGCGCGGTTTGGGCCGCCGGTCGGCATTATATTTTGAATTTACGCAAAAAACTGTTGACAATACGGCTCCGGACATATAAAATATGAAAGGTTGCATTGTACACCGTCAGGATTGGAGTATTTTGTGCAGATTAATGTTGCTGAAGAACTAAAGTCGATAGGCAAAACTACCGACAGGCATTTGGAAGAGAACCTTGAGCCGATTTCGTTCGGCGGAAACAAGCTCGTTTTCACAATGCCCCTAAGCGTTGACGTTCGCAGCTCTTTCGACGGCGAAGGGTTCAGCGTTTCGGGTGTGCTCAGTTCCGAGCTGCTCATGCATTGCACAAAATGCAACAAGGAATTTAAGCAGGGTTTCAATATCGATTTCTCGGAGCGCTTTATCAAAGCTTCGGAAGAAGAGGCGGACGAGGCGGAGTGTTATCCGTTCTTCGGTGAAACACTCGAACTCGACAAAATGATTCTTGATCTGCTTGTTCTGAATGCGCCTGTTTACGGGCTGTGCAAGCCGGACTGCAAGGGGCTTTGTCCCGTTTGCGGCTGTGATTTGAATTTAATGCAGTGTTCGTGTTCACGAACGGTGAAGAATGCCAACTTCGCCTCCCTTGAAGAACTCGCACAACTGCTCAATAATGAAGAGGAGGTGTAGAAAATGGCAGTACCTAAGAGAAAAACATCGAAAGCAAGGCGTGATCAGCGCAGGGCTCACTGGAAGCTCAGCGTCCCCGCTATCGTAGAATGCCCCCAGTGCCACGCAAAGAAACTGGCACACAGGGTCTGCAAGCATTGCGGCTACTATGACGGCGAGCAGATTATCAAGATGGACGAAGAAGCATAACTTTTTCCGCTCCGCTTGAATGCTGAAAGCTAAAACTATACTTACCTGTAGGGCATTCCGTTCGGGGTGTCCTATTTGTGTTTAAATGACTCAATATCAATAGTTAATGTTCCCTGTTCTATCAGTTACACCAACAATTGACATTGAGTCAGAATTACGGCTGTTCGATTTAGATTTTTTGTGCTATCGTCTACGCATTATAGCCGATCACTTCATGCTCGACCTGTGAGATTATATCACTTGGAATATCGGCAACAGCAATTCGTGAGACGATGTTCAGTCGAGGATTATAAACACCAAGATATCTTATGTTCTTGAACTCCGGATGAATCGAGTGCAGTCCCATACGCCAATACATAAGCAACTGCAGAGTGTTTTCTTTACTGACGGGCTTTCGTGAGACCTTAAAATCCCATAGCGTATCTGATGTGGTGAAGTCCCCATCCCCCGCACTCACTATACAGGTGTAACCGCCGTTAAAAGTAAATCCGTCGAGCACCTTGGGTCCGTAGGCATCAAGAAAGTGAAGAGAACGCTCTATCATGGTTCTCACGTTCCGGATTGTCGGTGCATCGGGATTGATTTCGTCAACGGATTTATAACCCATAAGACCTGATCTGTACACAACATCAAAACCGGATAGCTTAACAGCATTTACAACAGAATCATCATCGAGTCCGTTGACGCCGGCTATGAGTCTTGTCGCTTTGCTTTCTTCATGTATGATTGAAGCTCCCTTTATGGAAATTTTGAAAGCCTCTGTTGCCGGCGTCCCGGACATAAAGCGCGTCATATAGTCAACAGCCAGCCCAATTAAGCTTGCATGAACATTCTCATCAGGGTTCAATGCATCCATACCGTCGCCCAGCGATTGCGATTTGAACGCCTTCGGATTAATATAGCCGCCTCTCGGCTGCTTAACCTGCTTGATTCGGCTCGTTACTGGGACTCCGCTGATTTTCATCATTGATTCATACATCTTTTCGGTTATTCCTTTCTAACCCATAACTTAGTAATTTAGGATTTTCTATACACCCGTGCGGTTGTTCACCCAAGCAATGCCTTTGCAAAATCATCCGCATCAAACGGCTGCAAGTCGTCAATACCTTCGCCGACGCCCACAAAGCGCACGGGAAGCCCGAGTTCATCTTTCACCGCAACGCTGACGCCGCCCTTTGCCGTGCCGTCAAGCTTTGTCAGCACAACGCCGGTAAGTCCGCAGTTTTCACCGAAGACTTTTGCCTGCGCAATTGCGTTCTGTCCGGTGGTTGCATCAAGCACGAGCAGAACCTCAACCGGAACATCGGGAAGCTCTCTGCCGATAACTTTGCGGATCTTTGCAAGCTCCGTCATAAGGTTCTTTTTGTTGTGCAGTCTTCCGGCGGTGTCGCAGATGAGAATATCGCAATTCTTTGCCTTAAACGACGCAATTGCATCAAACACAACGGCGGCGGGATCTGCACCCTCGCCGTGCTTAACGATCGGAACATCGGCGCGTTCGGCCCAAATTGTGAGCTGCTCTGCTGCGGCTGCGCGGAAAGTGTCGCCGGCGGCAAGCATCACGGAACGTCCGTCCGCTTTGTACATTGCGGCAAGTTTGCCGATTGAAGTCGTTTTTCCGACGCCGTTGACGCCGACAACGAGAATAACGGCTTTGTTCACGCCGTCAAGAAAACCGTCTTCCGGCCGCATACAATCCGCAAGCAGGGATATCATGACCTGTTTTGCTTCCGTGCGTGTGTGAACACCCTCGGAACGCAGCTTCGAACGGAGCTGCCCAAGCAGCTTTTCGGTCGTCGCCATGCCCATGTCCGAGATTATCATTGCTTCTTCAAGCTCTTCATAAAACTCGTCGTCGATTTTTTCGCCGTTTTCAACAAACAGCCCGCCGAACAGCGTGTCACGGGTCTTTTTAAGCCCGCCCATGAGCTTTGAGAAGAAACCTTCCTTTTTCTTTTTGCCCGTACTCTTTTCGGCAGCAGCCTTTTCGCGTGCCTCACGTTCGGCCTTTTCGCGTGCCTCATGTTCGGCCTTTTCGCGTGCTTCACGCTCAGCCTTTTCACGCGCTTCACGTTCGGCCTTTTCACGCGTTTCACGTTCGGCTTTTTCGCGTGCTTCACGTTCGGCCTTTTCGCGTGCTTCACGTTCGGCCTTTTCGCGCGCCTCACGTTCGGCCTTTTCGCGTGCTTCACGTTCAGCCTTTTCATGTGCTTCAAGCTCCGCCTTTTCGGCGGCAGGCTTTGCTTCCGTTTCCTGATTTAAATTTGCAGCAGGATCAACCTTTTCCGGTTTCTTTTTCTTCCTTTTAAAAAGATCCCATACTGACATAAAAATACCTCCTGTGGTGATAAATTTGCAGCATTTTGTTAAATATCAGTCCAATCTTGCCGAAACAAGCGTGGATACACCTTTTTCCTCCATGGACACACCGTAGAGCGAATTGCAAACAGCCATTGCACCCTTACGATGTGTGATGATAATGAATTGGGTACCCTCCGAATATTTCCGCAAATACTCGGCAAAACAATCCACATTTGCTTCGTCAAGCGAAGTGTCAATTTCGTCCAGAATACAGAATGCGGCGGGTTTAAGTTTTAATATTGCAAACAGCAGTGCAATTGCTGTCAGTGCCTGCTCTCCGCCGGAAAGCAGGGAAAGCAGCTGAAGCTTTTTGCCCGGCGGCTGTGCAATGATGTCGATATTGCAGTTTAAAACGTCGCTTTTGTCCGAAAGCACAAGTTCCGCATGTCCGCCGTTGAAAAGTTCCGAAAACGTTGCGGTGAAATTCTGTCGGATGAGGGAAAATTGTTCGCAGAACTCCTTTTCCATGGTTTCGGTCAGTTTTGCGATGAGTTCGTTTAAATCCGCTTCCGCCTGCCGCAAATCGCCGCACTGGGCATTCAGCGACTGAAAACGCTCGTTTAACTCACGATAATCTTCAATTGCGGATGTGTTCACGTCCCCTAAGGATTTCAGCTCCTTTCGAAGCTCGTCCGTGCGGAGATGTGCCTGTGTAACGGCAATTTCACGGCGAAAACTCAAGGCATTATCGTAGGTAAGCTCGTAATCGCGCCAGATGCGTTCGTTCATGTTGTCAAGTTCGGACTGCGCCTTGTTCGTTGCAAGTTCGTTTCGGTGCAGCCTTTCGCGCAGTTCGGACAATCGCAAACTCACTTGTTCATGTTTTGAACGCAGTTCGTCAAGCGCGTTCAGCCTTGCGGCGCGTTCGCTCTCAAGCCGTCTCAGCTCCTCGTTCAAGGCATTCAGCTCAGCTCTGCTTTCGGAAAGTCCGCAGCTCACCGAACCGAGCTCATCGTTGAGCTGTCGGCAATCGCGCTCCGCTGCTTCAATCGCAATTGTTTCGGCATTGCGCCTTGTTTCGGCATCCGCAAGCTCTGCATTGAGCCGTTTAAGCTCGTTTTCAGCCGAAATGCGTTCTCTGTTTGCGGCAGTGTGCCGAATGCGGAGAGCTGAAATTTCATCGTTCGCCGCCTGAAGAGCGGAGCGGAGGTTCGCAAGTTCCAGCTGTGTGTTTTTGATGTCCTGTCCGTTTGCGGAGCTGCCGAGGTCGATTCCGTTTGCGGCAGCTTCTGCGGAGGCACATTCGGCGTTGATATCCGTTTCGGCATCCGCAAGTCTTTGCTGCTCTTCGGCGATTTGCTTTATTCGTTCAACGTTTTTTTGAATGTATTTTTGAACAATATCCGCTTTTTCGGTCAAGGATGCAAGCCGAACATCAAGCTTTCGTAATTCATCTGCATCAGCGGCTGCTTTTGCATTCGCTTCCTGCAATGCTTTGCTGCATTCTGCTTCGGCATTGCGCAGCTCGGCAAGCCTGCTTTCGGCTGCTTTTCTGCCTTCGGCAAGCTCTTCGATCTCCCGTTCGCGTCCCAAAAGGCTGAATTCGCGTTTCTGGAGGCTTCCGCCGGTCATGCTTCCGCCGGGGTTAAGAATGTCGCCTTTCAGCGTTGCAATGCGAAATGCCGATTTCGCACGTCTGCTGATAAGAATTCCGGTGTCAATATCGCGGACAATGACCGTTCTGCCGAGAAGGTTTTCAAAAACGCTGCCGTATTCGGGCGAAAAGCGCACAAGCTCGGAGGCAATGCCGAAACAGCCGTCAATGCCGCGAAAACAGTTTTTTTCCTCATCGGTAAGCAGGCGCGCACGCATTGCGCTGACGGGGAGAAGCGTGGCGCGGCCGTAGTCATGCTCGCGGAGATAGTTAATAAGATATTTCGCATCGTGTTCGGTGGGAACAACAATGTTTTGAAGTGCAGAACCGAGTGCGGATTCAACAGCACGTTCGTATTCCTGCGGAACGGATAAAAGCTCCGCAACAACTCCGTGCATTCTTTTTTTCAGCTCCGCGCTGCGCTGTGCGTCGTTCAAAAGTCGGCGAACGCTTGCGTAGTAGCCCTCGTGAGCGCGGCGCATCTCTTCAAGTACCTTAAGCCGGGACTTGCCCGCACTGATTTCGTCTTCGGCGCGGCGTATTGCTTTTGCGGCGGAAAGTGCATTAACGTTAAGCGCATTGACCTCATCAATTGCAGCCTGCCGTGCAGTTTCAAACTCAGCTTTGTGCTTTAAAAGTGCTTCTTTATCAGCCCGAGCTTCGGCATATTCTTCGTCCAAATGCTTGCCTTCGGCCTCGGCTTCAATAAGCTCCTGCGCAAGGGAAGCGGTTTGTTTCCTGATGGATTCACGCATTGCACCGAGCCTTGAAATGCGGCTTTTCGTGTCCGCAAGCCGATTCATGTAATCCATCATGGATTGTTTTTGCGCTTCAAGCTTTTCTTCGGCTGCATTAATAGAGCCTGAAAGCTCCGCAAATTCGGCTTCGGCAGTTTCAAGCGCGGCTTCAAGCGCGTCTTCGCTCGCTTTTTTCAGATTGATTTCTTCCGCAAGCTGTGAACTGCGTTCGCCGTCGGCCGTTTCGCGCTCACGAATCCTTGTAATTTCTGCTTGCCTCCGCGCAATATCCGCAGTCAGCGCATCGATGCGTTCATGAATCAGCTTTTCGTTGCCGGCATGGCCTTCAACGGAGGCGGAAAGCTCGATAAGCGTGCGTGAAGTTTCACTGATTGCGGCGGAAAGGCTTCGTTCAAGCTCTTCCTCTTTGGCACAGCCTGCGGCGTAAGCCTCTTCTTCCGCCAATGCAGCGGGAATTTCGTCGGAAAGCTGACGGGCAACGCCGCGCAGCTGTTGAAGCCGCTCATTTGATTTGTCATACTGATATAAAAACAGGTTGATTTCAAGCTCGCGGAGTTCCTCCCGCAGTCGAAAATACTCGGCGGCCTTTTCACTCTGTAAACGGAGCGGCTCAAGCCTGCTTTCAAGCTCACGGAGAATGTCTTCAAGGCGAAGAATATTTTTTGCGGTGGCTTGGAGTTTGCGCTCGGCTTCCTCCTTGCGTGCACGGTATTTCATAACGCCCGCAGCTTCTTCAAAAACCTCGCGTCTGTCATCGGAACGGTCGGAAAGAATTTCACTTACGCGGCCCTGTCCGATGATGGAATATCCGTCCTTGCCTATGCCTGTGTCACGGAAAAGCTCGCGAATATCGCGCAGACGTGCAGGGGTTTTGTTGATGCTGTATTCGCTTTCTCCCGAACGGAAGGCGCGGCGTGTAACAACAACCTCGGAAAACGGAGAAGCAAGCAGTCCGTCCGAATTGTCAAAATACATGGAAACTTCGCAGTAGGACAGCGGCTT
>ERZ780178.2745-NODE-2745-length-10007-cov-3.192826_pt1 | contig 10007 bp, 8 predicted proteins | sample MGYA00511018_ERZ780178 | MGnify/ENA primary metagenome ERZ780178 (study PRJEB29588, sample SAMEA2151439) | human gut metagenome | biome: human gut; feature: human-associated habitat; material: faeces | place: Denmark | collected 2008/2010 ...
ACAGCGGCGATACGGCGTACACTGCGGCGACCCTCACGGACAATCTGGGAGCATATGCATTCGGTACGCGGGAGCTTGTACCGCTGACCTACGTTCCCGGCTCTCTCCGGCTGTACCAGAACGGCGTTTTGCAGACCGCGCCCACCGTTACCGCCGGTCCTCCTCTTGTCTTTACCGGCATCACCGTGCCCGCCGGCGGCAATGCGGTGATCGCGTATGAGGCCGCGCCCACCGCCGCCGCTCCGCGCAGCGCCGAGGGGCTTGTCACCAACACGGCGACGGCCACCGGCGCAGGACTGGTGAACCCGGTAACGGCCACGGAGACGGTGTCGCCCACCGCCGCGCCGCGGCTGTCCATCAGCAAGTCCCTCTCCCCCACCACCGTGACGGAGAACGGGCAGCTGACCTACACCTTCGCCATGCAGAACACCGGCAACACGGCGGCGGACGCCGCAGCAGGCGCTGTTGTCACCGACACCTTCGATCCCCGGCTCAGCGGTCTGACCGTGACCCTCAACGGCACGGCGCTGACCACCCCGGCGCAGTACACCTATGATGCCGCCACCGGCGTGTTCGCCACGGTGCCCGGCGTCATCACCGTACCCGCCGCCACCTTCACCCAGGACGCCGCCACCGGCGCGTACAGCGTTACCCCCGGCACCGCTGTGCTCACCGTCACCGGCACGGTGTAACAGTAAAGCCCTCCGACCGGAGGGCTTTACTTATGCTTATTCCAATGCGTCGTGGCTTTCGAATACGTCGTTGATGCTGCCGTAGCGGTCGGCGGGCTTGTCCGGCTCCGCCGGAGATGCGCCCTTTGCCATTTGCAGTTCCTGCCACTTCTCGCGGGTGATGAGCAGCTGCCGGGGCTTGCTGCCCTCGAAGGGACCCACATAGCCCCGCTCCTCCATCTGATCCACCAGACGCGCGGCGCGGGAATAGCCCAGCTTTAACCGCCGCTGGAGCATGGACACGGAGGCCTGTCCCGTCTCCAGCACCACCTCCACGGCGGCGGGCAGCAGCTCGTCGCCGTCCTCGCCGTCGGCGGGTGCATCGGCTGTGCCGCCCTTGGAGCCCTTGTCGGACTTGGCGTCCACCGCCTGCTGGATCTTCTCGATCACGTCCTGGTCGTAGTGTGCCTCGCCCGCCTCGTCCTTGACGAACTTCACCACCCGGTCGATCTCCTCCGGCGTGATGAAGCAGCCCTGCACGCGGGTGGGCTTGGCATCGCCCAGCGGGAAGTACAGCATGTCGCCCTTGCCCACCAGCTTTTCCGCGCCGGTGGTGTCCAGAATGATGCGGGACTCCATGGAGCTGGCCACGGCGAAGGCGATACGGCTGGGGATGTTGGCCTTCATCAGGCCGGTGATCACGTCCGCCGAGGGACGCTGGGTGGCGATGACCAGGTGCATCCCGGCGGCACGTCCCATCTGCGCCACCCGGCAGATGGATTCCTCCACCTCCTTGGCGGCCACCAGCATCAGGTCGGCCAGCTCGTCGATGACCACCACCACCGTGGGCAGCTTCTTCACGTCCTCGTCCGTCTCCGACAGGGCGTTGTACCCTGCCAGATCCTTCACGCCCTTTTCCGAGAACATCTTGTAGCGCTTCATCATCTCGAACACCGCCCATTGCAGGGCACCGGCGGCCTTTTTCGGGTCAGTGACCACCGGGATCAGCAGGTGCGGGATGCCGTTGTAGGGCGCCAGCTCCACCATTTTGGGATCCACCATGATGAACCGCACCTCGTCCGGCGTGGACTTGTAGAGCATGCTGACGATCAGCGAGTTGGTACACACCGACTTACCGGAACCGGTGGTGCCGGCGATGAGCACATGGGGCAGCCTGGCGATGTTGCCCACGATGTTGTTGCCGCCGATATCCTTGCCCACCGCGAACGCCACTGGCGACGGGTGGTTGATGAACTCGCGGGACTCGATCACATCCCGGATGCGCACGGCGGTGACGGTGCGGTTGGGCACCTCGATGCCCACGGCGGAAATCTTGTTGGGCACCGGCGCGATGCGCACGCCGCTGGCGCCCAGCGCCAGGGCGATGTCGTCCTGCAGGTTGGTGATCTTGCTGAGCTTCACGCCCTGATCCAGCGTGAACTCGTAGCGGGTGACGCTGGGGCCGTGGATGACCTCCCCGGCCTTGGCGTCCACGCCGAAGGAGCGCAGGGTGTCCGCCAGGCGCTTGGAATTGTTCCGCAGCTCCGCGCCCACCTCGGTGTAGTTGCCGCCCCGGTTCTCCTCCAGCAGCGTGATGGGCGGGTAGCGGTATGTCTCCTCGCCCTGCGCCAGCTCCTGCTCGATGGCGTCGCTGACCTCCTGCGCCGCCGTCTCCACCTCCTGCTGCAGCTGGGCTTTTTTCTGCTTGTCGCTGAGGGGCTTTTTCGGTGCGGGTGCTTCCGGCGCAGCTGCCGTCTCCTCGCCGCCGATGGGCGCGGGAGGCGTTACCGGCGGGCGCAGCACCTGATCCGGCGTGCGCACATCGTCGCTGCGCCGGGGGAAGAAGGAGCTGGCGGGCGGGATGACCGCGCCGTCGTTCTCCCCGTCCAGCGGAATGTCGATGCTGGGGCGCTTCTTCCGCTTCGCCGCCGGTTTTTTCTCCGATACCGGGGCGGATGCCGGGGTGAAGTCCTCCGGCAGGTCGTCAAAGTCATCGTCCTCGTCCCGGCGCAGGCTCTCGCCGTAGCTGCGGACGCGCTCCGCCGCCTCCTGGGGCGTCATGTGCAGCGCGCCCAGCAGCGCCGCCAGCAGCAGCACCACGAACACCACGATGGACACCACCTTGCTCAGCAGCGTTTCGCAGCCCACGGCCAGACCGCCGGCCACCACGCCGCCGCAGCGCAGCGCCTGACCGTCCGCCCACAGCTTCCCAGTCAGGCCGCCGCCGAATTCATACGCGGTGCGGCACAGCGCCAGATGGCACAGCACGCCGATCAGCAGCGGCAGCACCGCCACGCACACCGTGCGCAGGATCACCGGCCGCCCCTTGTGCCCCAGCTGGATCACCGCCACCGCCGCCAGCGCCGGCGCGGTCAGGTAATAGCCCCAGCCCAGTGTACCCCGCAGCACGCGGGCGATCCACGTCAGCAGCAGGGCGTCTACATTAAAATAGCTCACCAGTACGCACAGCGCCAGCAGCGCGCACACGATGCCGCCCACCAGCCGCGCGGCGGCGTTGTACGCCGGAGGCGGAGGCGGCGCAGGTGCTTTTTTGCGTCCGTTTCCTTTCTTTTGTGTCGATGCCATAGTTTACCTCACTTGATGCCCTGCAGGACGAGGGTCAGCACGCCCACCGCCCAGCAGTAATACGCAAATGCGCCGAAGCGCCCCTTTTCCGCGATGAATTTCAGCAGCCGGATGCACAGGTAGCCCACCACCGCCGCTGTGACCACGCCCACCAGATACATGGGCACCTCCGCGCCCACGATACCGGCCTTCGCCGCGTCGCCGATGGAGAGGATGTTGGCGCCCAGCACGGCGGGGATGCTCAGCAGGAAGGAAAACCGCACGGCGAACTTCCGCTCATAGCCCACGAAGCAGCCGGCGGTGATGGTCATGCCGGAGCGGGACACGCCGGGCAGCGTGGCCACCGCCTGTCCCACGCCCACCAGCAGGGCATCCGTCCAGCCGGCGCTGCGCTCGGTCTTGCGCCCCTTGCGCACACGGTCGCACAGGAACAGCAGGAAGCCGGTGAAGATCAGCGCCGCGCCCACGAAATACATGTTGTCGCCCAGCCCCTGCACCGCCTTGCGGATGGGCAGCACGGCGAACAGCGGCAGCGTGCCGATGATGATCAGCAGGATCAGCCGCCGCGCCGGAGGCACCGGCGTGGGCGTGGTGCGGTGCGCCAAATCGCGGATGCCGCGGAAGAACTCCACCACCATGTCCCTGATGTCGCTCCAATAGGCGATAAACACGGCGATCAGCGTGCCCAGATGCAGCAGCACGTCGAAAAATTCCGGGATGTCGCCCGCGCCCTCCATGTTCAGCAGGTTCCGGGCGATCGCCAGATGTCCTGAGCTGGAGATGGGCAGAAACTCCGCCACACCCTGTACCAGTCCCAGCAGAAAAGCCTTCAGATATGTCATTACGCACCTCACGTCCCTTGTGATACGACCTATTATACCTTCCCGGCAAAGGGGAATACTGTTCCAATGTAACCAGAGTATACCACAGCGGCGGAGAAAATGCCACCTTTTATTTGTGACGCTGCTGTCACCCACCCTGCCGGGCGTACACCGCCATCGGGAGCAGGCAAAAAAGGAACCGCCGGGGCGGTTCCTTTTTTGTATGGGACGGCATTGTCAATCGCCGCTCTCGCCCAGCCAGAGCTGGATGGCGGACATGTGGCGCGTGCGGGCGCGCTCCTGGCCGAAGCCCCACTGGAGCACCCGCCCGTCAAAGGGATAGACCGGCTTTGTCTGGCAGATATAGTTGCCGTAGCTGGTCAGCACGTCGGCTCCGCCGGTGCGGAAGGTGTCATACAGCACATACACGCGGACGCTGTCGGCATCGGACGGGCGCGACCACTGCGCCACGAAGGAGTCCGCGCTTCTGGTGCCGAATATGTCCGTGATCTGCCCGTCGTCATAGGCCAGTCCGTGCAGGGCGGCGGTCTGCTCCTGCCCCTGCCGGGTACACAGCAGCCGCCCGCTGCAAAGAGTACCCCGCGTCCAGTCCTGCTCCACCTTCCACGCCGGCCAGACGGTCATGCCCTCGGTGTAGCGGGCGGCGGGCTGGGTGTCGTAGCGCAGGTGGTGAATAACGATATACTGTCCATCCGCCAGCTCCACCGCCACGCCGGTCATGGTCTGCTCCAGCGTGTCATACGCCCGGTAGACGTAGGTGTAGCTGCGGGTGCCATCGTCGTTTTTGGTGGTGACGGTGCGGTCGAATCGCAGGGGATAGGCGGGGTCGGCGATATAGTGGGTCAGGGTGATCTCGCGGTATTCTGTGTCGTTGTACAGTTTATCCGTCTCCCGGTACACCGCTCTGGCTCCCGCCATTTTCGCCACCTCGTCGGCGGTGAGGTCGTCCAGAACATTCCGGGGAAAGCCCTTTTGCAGCAGCTCCTGCCGGATCTGTTCATCCTGCGGCGCGTCATCACGGAGGTGCAGCGCCGCGGGGAAGCGCTGCCCCAGAAACATGCACAGCAGGACGGCGGCCAGCAGCGCGCCCAGATACGACCACAGCAGCACCCCGTTGGAAACGCGCACCGGGGCGGCGGTGACGGCATAGCCGGTGTCCGCCAGCGAGCGGAAGAGCTTGGCCAGATTCCGCAGGATCAGGACATACACCAGCAGAAGGAGCAGCACCAGCAGCGTATGCCGGGTGCCAATAATGGCCAGCGCCGCGAGAAGGATATAGAAGATCACCAGCGCACCGGCGGCAGGGGCGGCGGGCTTCTCCGCGCCGGCGCTGCGGGATACGCCGATCATGCCCCGCCACAGGCAGACGTGCACGGCCAGCTGGAGCGCCATGGCGGTGTACGCCGGCGCCATGCCCGGCTCCACCGGCAGCGCTGCCAGCACATAGCAGGTGCTGCGCACAGCCAGAGCCGCCAGCGCCAGCCGGAAGCCCCAACGGAGGGAGGCGTTCTCCCGCCGCAGTATCCGGAAGCCCAGCACCAGCAGGGCAGTGCCCACGGCGGTGAGGATCACATCCAGGTTCAGGAAACGCAGCGTGATGGTGGTCAGTCCCAGTCCCCACAGGATATAGTGCATGGCGGTGTGCCACGGGGTGACGGTATCCTGCGGCGGCGGAAGGGCGGACGCGTCCGCAAAAAGCATGTTTTCAAAATTCCGTTCATTCTCCACAGAAATCACCTCCCAGCTCCTGACGCAGCTTCTGTCGGATGCGGTAGAGCCGACCCTCCACGGCGCGGGGCGACAGACCCAGCTCGGCGGCGATCTGGGCGGTGGGCTGGCGGTACCAGTATTTGCGGTAGAACAGCGCCCGCTCATCGGAGGGGAGACGCGACAGCGCGGCGGCCAGCTGCTGCTGGCGCTCCCGGCGCAGCAGGGCATCCTCGGCGCTGCCGTCGCCGTGGGGCAGTCCCTCGTGCAGGGTGACGTCCTCCGGGTGTTGGGCGCGGAGACGGTTCAGGGCGCTGTTCCGCGCCAGAACTGTCAGCCATGTGCGGAAGCTGCCGCGCTTTTCGTCATAGAATGACGCATTCTGCCACAGCTTCATGGATATGTCCGCCAGACACTCCTCCCTGTCCCGCTCGTCCGGCAGCAGGGGCTTGAGGACGTAGCGCAGCAGCGGCGTGTGGCGGCGGAGAAGCGCCCGGAGCGCTTCCTCGTCCCCCTGACGGAAACGGTCGATCAGGTCTTTTTCGTCCAAGGCGTTTCACCTCCTCTATGGGACTATACACGATTTTAGAGGAAAACCCACGGAGATGCAAGAAAAAAGCAGGCGGCGATGCCGTCTGCTTTTTCTCATTTTTCATTCTTCAAATGCTCCAGCGCGGCGCAGGCGGCGGACTGCTCCGCCTCCTTCTTGCTGCGGCCGGTGCCGGTGCCGATCTCCGCGCCGTTGAGGGTGACGCGGAAGGCGAACTCCTTGGCGTGGTCGGGGCCGGAGGAGCCGGTCAGCTCGTAGCGGAGAAGCTGGTCGCTCTTGCGCTGCACCAGCTCCTGCAGCTCGGTCTTGTAGTCCCGGCGGCGCTCCTCCACCTGCTCCTCCCGCTCCTTGTCCAGCAGGACGCGGTGGATCAGGTCGCGGGCGGCGTCCATGCCGCCATCCAGATAGACGGCGGCGAACACGGACTCCGTGGCGTCGGCCAGAATGGAGGGGCGGTGGCGGCCGCCGCCCTGTTCCTCTCCCCTGCCCAATTGCAGGCAGCTGCCCAGATCCAGCGCCTGTGCTACCTCGTGGAGGCTCTCCTCGCAGACGAGGGCGGCACGGCGGCGGGTCAGGTCGCCCTCCGGCAGATCGGGGTGCTTTGCGTACAGGTATTCAGCGGTGACGAAGCCCAGCACGGCGTCGCCCAGGAACTCCAGCCGCTCGTTGCTGCGGATGCCGGCGGCGCGGTGCTCGTTGGCATAGGAGCTGTGGTAGAGGGCGGCGCGGAGCAGGGACGGATCGCGGAAGGTATAGCCCAGCTTTTTTTCCAAGATTTCCATGTTGTGCCTCCTGAAAAAATACGACCCCGCGGGGTCGTATTTTCTGTGTTATAGAGTATATAACTGAATCAGCCCAGCTTGCTGTTGAGATAGCGGACACAGTCGCCGACGGTCTTCAGACCGGCCAGATCCTCTTCGTCGATCTCGCCGATGTCGAATTCTTCTTCCATCGCCATGACCAGCTCCACCAGATCCACGGAATCGGCACCCAGGTCGTCCACGAAAGAGCTGTCCATGCTGATCTCATCCGCGTCGATAGCAAACTGCTCGGCGATCAGATCCTGCATCGTTTTGAAGATCTCCTCCATAGTACGGGTATTCCTCCTTCTTTGCTTGTTTTCTCCGAAAATAATACGGCAATCCCCGTGCAGTGTCAATACCTTTTTGGGAAAATTATGCGGTGGGAAGCTGCATTTTGTCTATGTGCTCCGCGATGGCCTCTGTGATGCCGCTCTGTGCCACCTGAATGGCTTGTCCCACGGCGTTTTCGATGGCCTCGGCATTGGAGCCGCCATGGGCCTTGATCACCGGCCGGGAGATGCCGATGAAGGCGGTGCCGCCCACCTTGTTGGGGTCGAGACGCGCCTTGAACTCGTTGAGGCCAGGCATGACCAGCAGGGCGGCTATTTTTGTCAGCAGGTTCTTTTTGAACATGGTCTTCAGGGCGCTGCCGGCGAAGGAGCCCACGCCCTCGATGGTCTTGAGCATGACGTTGCCGGAAAAGCCATCGGTCACGATCACATCGCAGCCGCCCTTGATGGCATCCTTGGCCTCGATATTGCCGATGAAATGCAGGTCGCCCCGGCCGTCGGCCTCCCGCAGGAGCGCCAGCGTCTGCTTCTGAAGGTCGGTGCCCTTGGAGTCCTCGGCGCCGATGTTGAGCAGTCCCACCCGGGGACGCGCCACATTCAGCACCCGCTGGGCGTAGAAATTGCCCAGATAGGCGAACTGAAGCAGATACTCCGGCGTACACTCGGCGTTGGCACCGCAGTCGATGAGCACGGCGGAGCCGGTGGTGGTGGGGATGACGGGCGCCATAGCCGCCCGGCGGATGCCGTGGATGCGCTTGGTGATGAGGGTAGCGCCGGTGAGCAGCGCGCCGGTGGAGCCGGCGGACACGGCGGCATCGCCCGCGCCGTCCCGCAGGAGCGTCAGCGCCGCGCCCATGGAGGTGTCCTTCTTCCGGCGGAACACGGTGGAGGGATCGTCGCACATGTCCACCGTCTCGGTGGTGGGATGAATGGCAACGCCGGCGGGCAGCTGCGCCGCGCCGCACTGGGCGGCGGCGGCGCGGATGGCCGTCTCGTCGCCGGTGAGGGTGATGTCGCAGCCGAAGCGGGCGTGGGCGCTGAGCGCGCCCTTGACGATCTCCAGAGGGGCGTTGTCGCCGCCCATGGCGTCGATGATGATGTTCACAGAGAGAGCACCTCCTCTTTCACGGTGTCCAGAATGGCCAGCGAGCGCTGGCTCAGCTCGGCGTTCTTGTTGCGCTTGCCCTTGACCCGGTGATCCAGCGGCGGAATGATGCCGAAGTTCACGTTCATGGGCTGGAAGTCAGCCACCGTCTCGTTGCTGATGTACAGTCCCAGCGCGCCGATAGCCGTCTCCTGCGGGAAGTCGATGGGCGTCTGTCCCTTCAGGCGGCGCGCCAGCTCCACGCCCGCCAGAAAGCCGCTGGCGCAGGACTCCACATAGCCCTCCACGCCGGTCATCTGACCGGCAAAGGCGATACGGGGATCGCTCTTGAGCCGGTAGTAGCGGTCAAGGAGCCGGGGCGAATCCAGATAGGTGTTGCGGTGCATGACGCCGTAGCGCAGGTACTGGGCGTCGTGCAGGGCAGGAACCAGGGAGAACACGCGCTTCTGCTCGCCCCATTTCAGGTGGGTCTGGAAGCCCACCAGATTGTAGATGGTGCCGTCAGCGTTGTCCCGCCGCAGCTGCACCACGGCGTAAGGCTCCCGACCGGTCTTGGGGTCGGGCAGGCCGCGGGGCTTCAGCGGGCCGAAGCGGAGGGTATCCTCGCCCCGGCGCGCCATGACCTCAACGGGCATGCAGCCCTCAAACACATTGGCATCCTCGAAGCCGTGTACCTCGGCCTCCTCCGCCTTCACCAGTTCCTGCCAGAAGGTCAGGTATTCCTCCTTGGACAGGGGGCAGTTGATGTAGTCGGGGGTGCCCTTGTCGTAGCGGGAGGCGAAGTAGGCGCTGGTCATGTCCACGCTGTCGTAGGACACCAGCGGGGCGGCGGCGTCGAAGAAATTCAGGGTGTGACCGCCGCCCAGCTTTTCGGCGATGGCGTCCGCCAGCGGGTCGGAGGTCAGGGGTCCGGAGGCGATGACCACCGTGCCGTCGGGGATGGCGGTGACCTCGCCGGGCACAAGGGTGACGAGGGGGTGCGCCAGCAGGGACTCCGTGACCATGCGGGCAAAGCCCTCCCGGTCAACAGCCAGAGCGCCGCCGGCGGGAACGGCGGTGGCGTCGGCACAGCGGAGGATCAGGCTGTCAAGGCGGCGCAGCTCCTCCTTCAGCAGTCCCACGGCGTTTTCCAATCCGGCGCCCCGGAGGGAATTGGAGCAGCACAGCTCCGCGAAATAGGGCGTTACATGGGCGGGCGTGGTCTTTTCCGGCTTCATCTCGCGCAGGGTGACGGGAATGCCCCGCTGCGCCAGCTGCCAGGCGCACTCGGAGCCGGCCAGACCCGCGCCGATCACAGTTACAGGTTCCATTTATTCCTCCGCCTTCTTCGTGGTCTTTTTGGTGGTGGTTTTCTTTGCGGTGGTTTTCGCGGCAGTCGCCTTCTTGGTGGTGGTTTTCCTGGCCGCCGCAGTCTTTTTCGCCGCAGGCTTCCTGGCGGCGGGCTTCTTTTCCT
>ERZ780178.2746-NODE-2746-length-10006-cov-110.201286_pt1 | contig 10006 bp, 5 predicted proteins | sample MGYA00511018_ERZ780178 | MGnify/ENA primary metagenome ERZ780178 (study PRJEB29588, sample SAMEA2151439) | human gut metagenome | biome: human gut; feature: human-associated habitat; material: faeces | place: Denmark | collected 2008/2010 ...
AGCCAGTAAAAAGGCTTATCGTGACATTAAGAATTCCGTGGATACAGCCAAGCGCGAAGGAATCGCTGAAGGCATGGAGAAGGGCATGAAGCAAGGCATGGAGAAGGGTATGAAGCAAGGTATGAAGCAAGGCATGGAGCAGCGAAGCCTTGAGATTGCCAGAAAGATGCTGGCAAAGGGAATGGATGCTGCGTCGGTGATGGAAATTACTGGTCTGTCGGCGGAGCAGATGCAGCAGCTGAAAGCTTAATGACTAACAGAGATTTCTCGGTAAGTCATTGAGACATCTCTGTGACTTGCCGAGATGTACTAACTTCCTTGCATGCGAACCTTTTGATATGAATGCCAGTGTAATCGTTTGCGCAGATTTTTGCGCAAAAAATACCTTGTATTCGTATCTTGCTTTTTACATTTTTTATATATTTGCAGCGAAAAAGAAAAGTGAACCAATAAAATCGCCTACGGGCGTTGCAGGAAAGGACTGCAATTCATTAACAAAAATATTGAGCAAAGGAAAATTGTTGTTTCTAACTAACTTATTATTCTTTCAATTAAGAACAATGTAGTTATCCATTCCGATGGAATTCCTTGGTTTTGGAAAACAAGGAAAGTAAAACCTATAGGAAATGACGAGTTAACTAAAAGCTAAACATAAAGTTAAAAGCTATAAAAATATGATGAAAAGATTTTTTACGTTTTTAATGGCGGTCTGGGCATTATTGTCCATATCGCAAACGGTAAAGGCAGCCGATTCTCCGACAGGGAATGATGCTAAGTATTATTTGGTTGGTGATATGAATAGTTGGAAAGGAACAAATTATCCATTCACTACTACCGATGGTAAAACTTATACTTGTACTCTTTCTAATCAAAATGGTACAGTGCATTTTAAACCAAAAAGTTCTGCAGATGGAACTTGGTTAGCCCCTGGGGGTTCTAACGCTTACATTACTACAGAATTCCAATCAACAACAGGTGGTGAGGGTGCTTGGATGCTTAATGCGTCAAGTGATAAGACTTATACCATTATTTTGGATTGTTCTGGTACGGGAGCTCCAATGATTAAGTACACAGAGGGAGGTTCTGATGATGTTGTTACTTCGAATATTCAATTGTTTAATGGTGAAACAGCACTAACAGGTTCTAATGGTAGGTACACTCTTGATTTAAGCGACGTAACTTCAGATGCTTCTATTACTCTTACTATTGATGGTAAAAAATATGGTTTAGCAGAAGCTAAAACTATTTCAGCTGTTGGTATTACTTCTGATATTGCCTTCACAGAAGGTGCAAGTGAAGTTTTAACATTGAAGACTGGCTTTGTTTATACTCTTATTGTAGCAGAGGATGGAAAGATGAAAGTTGTTGCAAGACAGAGAGGTGCTGCTGATGGTAGCTATTATTTGGTTGGTAACTTCTTTAATGAAGATGGTGAAAATATCAATTATGATAAGAAATATTTCCGTTTTATAAATAATAAAGGTGACGGCAATCTTTATTTCGATATTCCTGCTTCATTAACTGTCAAAGCACAAGTATATGGTGCTGATGGTAAATGCTATGGCCCAAAGGATAATAAAGAAATTGGTATTGATAAACCTGCAAATACAGATGATAAAACTGCTAAGGGCGAAATGGTTGCTGGAGAAGGCAATTATTGGTCCTTTACTGATCGTGGATTTGTTGGTAATAAAAAGCAGGTAGGTATTTATAGAGTGACTATTAAGGTTGATGAAGAAACTGGTGTTCCTTCTACTTGGAATATAACTTATGATAAGACTAAGCGTATGGCATATTTCTTGGTAGATCCAGATGAAGATATTTATGCCGTTGCTCAGCCTTGTTATACAGATTATCTGCCCAAAAATGAGCCTCATAATAGATGGTCCAATAATTTTTATGGTAATATTTATTTGGAAGCAGGACAGCATTGTTTCGTAGTCGGTAATATTCAGAGCCAAGCATATGATGATGATCCTGAAAAACCTCGTAATACTACTACTAAATTGTATTTCCAAGGAAATGGTGGCTTAGATCCGACAACGGATGTGGATGGTTCGGAAAAAGATAAGCATACTAAAATTTGTCCAGATAAAGCAGGTTTTGTCTACGGTAAAACAATGTCGATGGTGCTTGAGTATAATCCAGCTAGAGGACATGATGATTATAAACTCTATGGTATAGGAGGTGAAATCCTGAAAGCTCAAACTCAGATTACAGACCAAAATGACCCAATTACTTCTATCCAGATTGTAGGTAATGGTGTTGTTGATTCTTGGGATTTAGATAAGGCTCAAAATATGAAGTATAATAAAACTTTGGACTGCTGGGAATACTCTTTCAGAACCGAAAAGGCAGAAAGTGCTGATAATAAGTTCCGTTTCATAGCTAATAAGGATTGGAAATATAATTGGGGTGAGGAATCTTTGGAGAAAAAAGATCAGGCTCGTCCTTATACGGATACGAATCCGGAGAATGGTCATGAGGCTTCATTAAAAGATCCTAATGAATTGGGCTTTACTAAAGCTGGTACTAAAGGTAATAGAAATGGTGAAGGTACTTTTGCGGATATGTACTTCAACCGTCCTGCTGGTGAGTGGACTATCCGTTTTTATATTCGTACCATTCTTGATGAATCAGGTAATAATTATAAGGCTGTCTATGCATACACCATCACAGGTTCTGCATCTAATGATGTAATCCTTACATATTGCAATGGTCAGTTTATCCGCACTTATAGCAATAATAAGGCAATGAATCCTGATAATGACAACGTTAAGATTTATGAGGTTTATAGATATGATAAGCCTGCTGAGGAGACAGAATCAGGAAAGGTTGATAACATTTATGCTAAAGGAACAGTTCATCTGCGTCGATTGAATTATATTCCTGCTAATGTAGGTGTTGTTTTGATAGGTGTAGTTCCTGCTGATGGTAAATATACCGAAAACCAGCAATTAGCTTTTTCTTTGTTGGAAAGAACAGAGGACTCTGAAATTGCTCCTGCTGATTCATGTACACTTTGGAAAAATGCTGATACATATATTCAGCATGGTGACAAGTGGAATAACTATCTTGTTCCAACTGTTCAGGCAAATGATAATTTAGGAAATGCATATGTAGATAAGTCTGGCAAGATAACTTATCGTTATTTCGGCTTGTCTAATTACTATCGAACTAAATATCATCAAAGTATTAAAGATACAGATACTCAGAATGATTATCTCGGTTTCTTCCGTTTGACTTCTAATGGCAAATCTGGAGCGAATAAGGCATATTTGAGTATTCCAGCAAATGCTGAAGTTGGTAATGGCGTTGGTGCTACTTATGGTTATATTGACTTCAATGGTCAGTTGCTCGAAAATCAATACCACGAACAGTATGAGGCTGAAACACCTGCTAAGTTTGCAAATATGGCAATGATCTTTGACGATTTGATTGAAGGTAATGAAACGACTGGTATTAAAGAGTTGGAGACAGAAGTTTTGAATGATAACAAATACTATAACCTGCAAGGTATTGAGGTTGCTTATCCTGTGAAGGGTATTTATATTCACAATGGTAAGAAGGTTATTGTTAAATAATAAAATGCATTTGTCATGAAGAATATATATATTAGACCAACAATGTTGGTTATTCGTATAAGTAATGAGTCGCTTCTTGCATCAGAAAGTGGTGGACAAATTGAATCTGGTATGGCCAAGAAGCACGAGTTCACCGACGACAGTTTTGACGACACAGTTTGGCCTAAGGATAAATCACCCTGGGAGACTGATGATTAGGCTTCATTACATTTTCAGTAAATAGTATGAATAGGTTGAGAAAAGTGTAAAATTAATTAAAGGGTTAGTTTAATTAGTTTATTAATCGCTATTATCATTAAAGAGGGCTGCAGAGATGCAGTCCTCTTTTCTGTTATCACTCCCTTTGGTCGTTAGAAGTTATAGCCAACAGCCTTTTTGGTTGAAGATTTAGCTGTAAAGCATATGGCTTTAACTTCTCTAACTTCTTTAAATTCTTTAACTTCTGAACTTGCGAAACTTGAGTATAATATCGAAGCCGCTTTCATATTTCGAGGCTTTTCTATTCAAAAAGTTTATGCTTTAGTAACGACAATATATAAATGGTTGGATGCTGCAAAAAAATAACATGTTGAAAGTTTGCCTTTTCCAAATCTTTTCCTTAACTTTGCATCGTGAAGTTATTTTCATAGAAATCATATATGGGAGAAACTAATAATAGAATATTACCTGTAGGCATACAGTCTTTTGAGAAAATTCGAAAGGAAGGTCTGCTCTATGTTGACAAGACAGAGATTATCTGGAATCTTGTTAATAGCAATAAAACATATAATTACCTGAGCCGTCCAAGACGTTTCGGTAAATCATTGTTGGTGGATACTTTGCAGGCTTATTTCGAGGGTAGAAAGGAACTTTTCGAAGGACTGAAAATCATGGATTTGGAAAAGGAATGGGTGAAGCGTCCTGTCATCCGACTGGATATGAGTCAGGCAGGAGCTACACCGGAAGGTGTGCGGAGCTATCTGGACAATGCCTTCCATCAACTTGAGTCGGAGTATGATATTGCTGTACGACAGGATAGTTCTCTTGCTGTAAGATTCAAGAATATCATTGAGGGGGCATACAATAAAACCGGGCTTCAGGTGGCGATTCTCATCGACGAATACGACTCGCCCTTGCAGCATTCCTGGAAAACTCCTCATCATGAAGATTGTACCTCTATCTATCGTAGTGTTTTTGCTATTCTCAAAGCTGATGACGCATACGAGAAATTTGTCTTCATCACGGGTATTACCAAGTTTACTCAAATCTCCTTGTTCTCGGTTTTGAACAATTTGAGTAATATCAGTTTTGATCCTCCTTATGCTGCTATCTGTGGTATTACGAAAGAGGAAGTGGTGAACAATTTCATGCCTGAAATTGAGGTTATGGGAGAACACAATGGTTGGACTCCGGAAGAAACGATTCTGCAGTTGAAGGCTTATTATGACGGTTATCATTTCTGCAAGAACAGTCCTGTTGATATTTTCAATCCGTTCAGTCTGCTCAATGCTTTGGCTGATAAAGAACTGAAAAACTACTGGGCTGCTTCTGGTGCTACGTCTTTATTGCCTAAGTTTGTCAGTGATATGGAAATTCAGTTGGAGCATTTCGATCATTGCTATATTGACCGTGATACTTTGGAGACTTCTGATGTTTCTGATGGAGGAACAGAACTCTTCCTTTATCAATCTGGTTATCTGACCATCAAGGATTATGATGACGGTGTTTATACTTTAGGTATTCCTAACTTTGAAGTAAGGAAAGCGCTCTACAAAATAGTAGTACCGGCTTTGACTTTGAAGACAAAAGCTCAGGCTATTACCACACAGAATATTCTTTTAAAGATGATGCAAGATGGTAATCTTGATGAAGCCAAGAAAGCCCTGAAGGCTTTGATAGCTGATGTGCCCTATAGCAATAAAAAGTTGGCAAGCATGGATATGGAAGAACGTTATCGTCTTATCATTAGTACCATTTTTAATGCTATAGGTTTCAAGGTTGAAGTAGAAAAGCAAATCTCTACTGGCAGGATAGATATGGTGGTTTTTACTCGTCGTATTATTTATGTGCTTGAGCTTAAACTTACTAATAATGGTGGTGTTAAGGCGGCTGAGCATCAGATAAAAGACAGACAGTATGTTGAACCATTTAAAGCTGATGGTCGAAAGGTTATAGCTTTGGCTGTTGAATTGGATGATATGGGTAAGGGACTCATCGATTGGAAAGAAGTTGATTAGCATGAATGCTATGTTACAATAGTTTTTCGGTTAAAATATTAGAGGGTGTGTCATAAGCTTCTTGGGATATAGATAAGGCACGGATTACACGGATTTATAGTGCTAATATAAGTAAAGCGATTATCATCTCTCTTAAAAAAAACTGTGTAATCCGTGTAATCCGTGCCTAAAAACTGTAAAGGACTGATTTTATGACACACCCTCTTTGAATTATGCAAGCTTTTTAGTAGAAATCTTTGAAATATTCCATGCAATCGATTGCGTAATAATATTTTACGTTATGATGCAATCGATTGCACATAATTATTCGTTCTTTTTTGCATATATTCTATCACCTTATATATATAATGAGTAACTTTGTAGCAACGAAAGATATTAACAATCAACTAACTAACATAGATATTCATCACTAACTAAAAATTAAATAACCAGTCTATCTTATGAGGAAATTTACATTTAGGCTATGGGCAGTCCTTATGCTCATGTTGGTCTCCATGCAGACGATGGCTACCGATGTATTTACAGCGAATCGTACTGACTTCCGAGACGAAAGTATTTATTTCATGATGACCACTCGTTTCTACGATGGTGATACAGGTAACAATGTGCTCTGCTGGGATAACCAGTCAGCGCAGATTGAAACAAAAGACCCTTGCTGGCGAGGCGACTTCCAGGGTGTCATCGACAAGCTCGACTACATCAAGGCATTGGGTTTCACTGCCATCTGGATTACACCAGTAGTGCAGAACGCATCCGGTTACGACTACCACGGTTATCATGCCATGGATTTCCAGCATGTGGACTGCCGTTATCAGAGCAGCGATGGCAGCAAGGACGGTGACGCCATGTTCCAGGAACTCATTGATAAGGCACATGCAAAGGGCATCAAGATCATCCTCGACGTCGTGCTCAACCACACCGGTAACTTCGGTGAGCAGACACTCTGCAAGGAGTTCGACCGTGATACCGACTTGGCAACTCAGGCACTCATCGATGCCTGTATGATTCCTAATGAGGAGAAGTTGGGTTCCGACTACCTTACAAGTGTCGCTTATGAGCAGTATCAGCGTCGTCTTGCCTTGATGAAGAACATCCGTGGCAAGAACCAGGATGTTCACAACTACTGGCACCACTTTGGTGACTTCAACTGGGATTATCCTAACCGCTGGTGGGCTCAGATTGCAGGCGACTGCGTGGATCTGAACACCGAGAACGACTACGTAGCAGATTATCTCGTAAAGTGCTACGGCAGCTTCATCAAGATGGGTGTCGATGGTTTCCGTATCGATACTTCCGGTCACATCTCACGTCTTACCTTCTGCAAGCAGTTCATTCCTCAGTTTACAGCCCTCGGTAAGCAGTATGAGGACAAGCGATTGAACAAGGCACCTTTCTTTATGTATGGTGAGGTTTGTGCTCGTTACAGTGATGTCACATACCGTGGTCAGGATAACCTCTCTTGCTATTATTACACATGGCAGGCTCCACAGGACTTGCTCGACAAATGGGATGGCAGCCAGAAATACTGGGATACACAGGTACTCTTTGATAAAGCCAATGGCGGAACAGGTGTGGATGACCATCAGATGGCTCTCTGTGAGTCAGACAATGCCCCAACACCAACAAGCGACAATACCTTTATGGTGAATGGTAAGTGGCATGAGCCAGACTATTCTCAGGCAAGTGGTTTCCATGTGATCGACTTCCCATTGCACTACAACTTCGGTAATGCTGCCGCCGCTTACGGTTTGGCAAAGTCAGGTGACAAGAGATATAATGATGCTACCTATAATGTGGTATATGTTGATAGCCACGACTACGGTCCTCAGCAAACCAACGACCAATTCCGTTTCTCTGGTGATGATGCTCAGTGGGCAGAGAATCTCTCTCTGATGTTTACCTTCCGTGGTATTCCATGTCTCTATTATGGTTCTGAGGTTGGTTTCCGTCGCGGTGCTCCGATTGACAGAGGTCCTCATGGTCCTCTTTCAGAAACTGGTCGTGCTTACTTCGGTGGTTACCTCACTGGTGATGTAGAAGCAACTGATTTCGGTGACTACACAGCTACAGGCAATGTGGCTGCTACATTGAATCATGATGTCGCTCAGCACCTCATCCGTCTGAACAAGATCCGTCAGGCTGTTCCTGCTTTGCGTAAGGGTCAGTGGACCGACGATGGTTGTACTCCTGCCAAGGGTGGTATCGCCTTCAAGCGTGCTTATAAGGACAGTTATGCACTCGTAGCCATCAATGGTGGTGCTACATTCACAGATTGCCCTGATGGTACTTATACCGACGTGGTTACAGGCAAGACTTACACAGGTACTACTATCACCGTTGATGCTCCTGCTACTCAGGGTCAGCTCCGTGTTCTCGTGAAGGACTGGAAGGGCGGTCAGATCGGTGAGGATGGTCCTTTCATCTATAATGAGACTCCTAAGTCTAAGTCAGAGGCTGATCAGGCTTACGATGGTCATGAGGAAGATGGTACAACATGGGTTGAGCCACAGACTAATGAGTTTGGTTTGAAGTTCTCTCAGGCTGGTGGTACTTTCCGCACCAATACAGTTACTGTAGAGGTAAGCCTTAGCGGTAAGGCAACTTCTGGTTGGTTCCAGGTAGAAGGTAAGGACAAGGTAGTGTTGGCTCCAGGCGAGACCAAGACATTCACTATCGGTGAAGACATGAACTTCAAGCAGACCAAGACTGTAACATGGTATGCTAAGAACGACAAGAGTGAGAAGAATGGTTCTGTATCCTTCACCAAGGTAGACCCTAACGCATCTATCACCGTATATGTAAAGGCAGACAAGGCTCCAACTATCTATGCTTGGGTTCCTGGTACTCCAGCTAAGGAGTTGACAGGTGCATGGCACGGTAAGACCATGGATGGTCCTGAAGAGATTGGTGGTGTCAACTACTGGTACAAGACTTTCGATGGAGTAGAGAGCTTCAATGTGATTCTGAATAATGGTAATGACAAGCAGTCAAGTGACATCACTGGTATCACAGGCGATATCTACTTGGAGTATGACGGTGGTTCAAGTGTCAAGACGCTCGATGCTCCTGTCAACACAACAGCCAAGGTTACTTTGAGTCCTAACGGTGGTGACTTCGAGAAGACTATTACTGTAACAGCTACCCTCAGCGACAATGCCAAGAGCGGTTGGTATAAGATTGGCGATGGCGAGCAGGTTAATCTGACTCCAGGCAAGCCAGTTACCTTCACACTCGGTGCTGACATGATGGAAGGCGAGAGCAAGACTGTAACTTGGAGCGCAACTAATGCAGAGGATAAGGCTAAGACTGGTACTGCTACCTTCAACAAGATCAAAGAGGTAGTTATTCCTACTCCAACAGGTATCTTCGCTTACTTCCTCGCTCCTGCTGACTGGAGTAAGGTAAACTGCTGGGCTTGGAGTGATGCAGGCAACTTTACTGGTGGTAACTGGCCAGGTGTAGCTTGTACCAAGATCGGTGTGAAGAAGAATGGTTTAGATGTCTGGATGTGGAAGTATGATGGCGATTTGACAACTGCTCCTACTATGATCATCTTCAACAACGGCGGTGGTCAGCAGACAAAGGATTTGGAATTCGAAAACGGTGCAGTTTATAACCTTGCCGGTAAGACCAATGAGAGTGTCTCAACAGGCATCAACCAGACTGTAGCAGCTCAGAAGGCTGGCGCAGTGAAGATTTACACCCTCTCAGGTGTGAAGGTTGCCGAGGTAAGCAACGCTCAGGATGCTGAGTACATCTTGGCTCCAGGTGCTTATATCTGCAACGGTAAGAAGTTTGTGATTAAGTAACATTAGATGATTGCAAATTGTCAATATAAATATACGTTTAGTTAATTAGGTTTTATTAAGTGCTATTATAAAAGGGGATTGCAGTGATGCAGTCCTCTTTTTTTGTTTTTTTTGTCTGCTGTTTGTCAAGATTTGTGTGTAATCGTTTGCACACGTTTATTCGTTCTTTTTTGCATCATTTTTCCCCTCATATATATATAATGTGTAAATTTGCATTAGTAAGCTAACAGAAGAATATTGCCAAGAGTTTTAAAGTGAAGGAATTAACAATCAAATAACTAACATAGATATTCATCACTAACTAAAAATTAATAACCAGTCAATCTTATGAAGAGATTTACTACAAGGCTATGGGCAGTCCTTATGCTCATGTTGGTCTCCTTGCAGACGATGGCAA
>ERZ780178.2754-NODE-2754-length-9994-cov-6.467653_pt1 | contig 9994 bp, 10 predicted proteins | sample MGYA00511018_ERZ780178 | MGnify/ENA primary metagenome ERZ780178 (study PRJEB29588, sample SAMEA2151439) | human gut metagenome | biome: human gut; feature: human-associated habitat; material: faeces | place: Denmark | collected 2008/2010 ...
CGGTGAGCGAAGCAATGCCGCTATTTCGCACGCAGTCTGCCGCCGTTCTACCGTCACTCGCGCCTCACGATAGTAAGGCGCGGTTGCAAAACGGTTACGAATCGCAGGGGTTCATGGCGAAGCCATGTACACCGCACCCGATTGCGCAGCGCATGCAGCTCTTCAAGATTGAGACTGCCAATGCAAACGCCTTTCTTTTGGACGGGCGACGCCCGTTTTCTTTCCACGGAAAGAAAATGGGGGTCGCGTTCGTGCAGCGCCTACGGCGCTGCTTCCCCGCGGCACAAGTGCCGCGATCCCCTCTGCACCTGTGCGGAGAAAGGAGCATTCTATGGAACATACAATGAAAGTCATTGCCAGAATCCACTCTGACTTTCCGGAAAAATTCGGCATCCCGCGCCAGAGCGGGCTCGTCCCCGCGCTTCGTGCGAAGATCGTCTTCGAACCGGAGTACCGGAATCCCGACGCGCTGCGCGGCATCGAGGGCTTTTCGCACCTGTGGCTCATCTGGCAGTTTTCCGCCGCCGTGCGCGACACATGGTCGCCGACGGTGCGCCCGCCGCGCCTTGGCGGCAACGAGCGCGTGGGCGTTTTTGCGACGCGCTCGCCGTTCCGGCCGAACGCCATCGGACTTTCCTGCGTGAAGCTCGAAAGCGTGCAGCATGAGGATGGCTTCGGTGACGTTTTGATCGTCTCGGGCGCAGATTTGATGGACGGCACGCCGATCTATGACATCAAGCCCTACCTTCCGTATGCCGACGCGCACCCCGAGGCGCTGGGCGGCTTTGCCCCGTCGTCGAAAGAGACGATCGAAGTCAAAAGCCCGCCGGAGCTCCTGCAAAAGCTGCCGGAGGGGCAGCGCGAGGCGCTGCTCGGTGTGCTTGCGCAGGACCCGCGCCCGCAGTACCAGAACGACCCCGAGCGCGTGTACGGTATGAGCTTTGGCGGCTGGGATGTTAAGTTCCGCGTAAAGGACGGCGTGCTGACTGTTTTATCTTTAGCGGAAACTGAACATCAATAAAAACGCTGTTAAGGGAAAAACTCTTCGCGTTAAGCCAATGCTAAGAGGGCTTTCAAACGGTTGATATGCAAATTCTGCGCGCTATAATAGCGCCAGAATACATAAAAGGAGCGTATCCGCCGATGCAAGTTTCCAGCGCATTTGTTGTTATCATGGGTATGGGCGTCACATTCGTGGGCCTTACCTGCATCATCTTCCTGACGATCCTGATGGGCAAGATCCTCTCGAAGCCCGAGGCTCCCAAGCCCGCCGCTGCAGCTGCCGCGCCGGCAGCGCCCGCCGTCCCCGCTGACGGTCTGACCGACGAGGTCAAGGTCGCCATCATGGCGGCGATCGCCCAGCAGCCCGGCTTCAACATGGCGAATGTGACGAATGTCAGCATCCGCAAGATTTAATTTTGAATTCCACTTCTTCCTTTATCAGCGAAAGGGACGGCATCGCGCCGTCCTTTTTGCTACCATGAAAAAAATATTCGATTTAGCACAAAATTAGCAGGCTGTATGCTATAATGGGGACGGAAAGCATGCGGAGTCTTTCTCCGCGCCAACGATCAAGCGAGAGAAGGCGGCGACATGGCAAAAATCCCCGAAAAAATGCGTTGGATCTACGACCTTTTGCTGACGGCGGCGATCCTGGCTATGGCGACGGTGCTCTGCACGCTGCTGCGAAGGATCGACGACGGCAGCGGCTACGTGAACCTCATCTTCGTGCTGGCGGTCGCGACCATCTCGCGCTGGACGGAGGGCTATTTCTGGGGGATATTCAGCGCTGTCTCCGGTGTGCTGTTCGTCAACTACGTGTTTACATATCCCTACTGGGAATTCAACTTCACGATCACCGGCTACCCGTTCACCTTCCTTGCGATGCTGACGGTGTCCATGATGATCAGCGCGATGAACACGCAGATCAAAAAGCAGGAGCGGCTGCGCATCGAAACAGAAAAGGAAGCCGTGCGCGCCAATCTCCTGCGCGCGATGTCGCACGATATCCGCACACCGCTGACGAGCATCGTCGGCAACACCGCCGCGATCCTCGAAAACGAGGATTCGTTTTCTCCCGAGCAGAAGCGCCGCCTTTTAGAGGACGTGAACGAGGACGCGCAGTGGCTCATCCGCATGGTCGAAAATCTCCTGTCCATTACGCGCATGAGCGGCGGACAGGCAAAGATCGAAAAGGACTGTGAGGCGGCCGAGGAGATCGTCGGCGTCTCGGTCAGCAAGTTCACCAAGCGCTTCCCCGCGATCAAGGTTTCGATCGAGGTACCGGACGAGGTGCTGATGGTGCCGATGGACGCGACGCTCATCCGTCAGGTCATTATGAATCTGCTGGAAAACGCCGCCATCCACGGCGGAAACGTCACACAGATCCGTGTCTGCCTCTCACGCGAGGGGACGAACGCCTGCTTTTCCGTCAGCGACAACGGCGACGGCATCCCGAAGGAGAGGCTCTCGACGATTTTTAACGGCGGGCTTTCCGGCGTGTCGCACAACAACTTTGATATGAAGAAAAACATGGGCATCGGCCTTTCCGTGTGCTACACCATCGTCAAGGCGCATGACGGCACGATGACCGCAGAAAACTTAGATTCGGGCGGAGCATGCTTCCGCTTCTATCTGCCGCTGGAGGAGGGCATCAACAGTGAAATTGAAGGATAAAGTGCTCGTGGTGGAAGACGAGCAGAACATCAGCAACTTTATTTCGACGGTTCTCACCGCGAACGACTTCGACGTGCTGGTGGCGCAGACGGGCGCCGAGGCGGTCTCGATGATCACCTCGCACTGCCCCGATCTCATCATTCTCGACCTGGGGCTTCCCGACATGGACGGGATGAACATCCTCAAGGAGGTCCGTTCGTGGTCGAGCCTGCCGATCATCGTCGTTTCGGCGCGCACGCACGAGCATGACAAGGTCATGGCGCTCGACCTCGGCGCGGACGACTACATCGAAAAGCCGTTCGGCACGAGCGAGCTGCTCGCGCGCATCCGCACGGCTATCCGTCACACGCGCACGCCGCTCGACAACAACGAGATCGCACAGTCGGGCAAGTTCACCGTCAAGGACCTGACCATCGACTATGACAAGCACCACGTGCTCATCGGCGATCAGGATGTGCACCTGACGCTCAACGAGTTCAAGATCGTGGCGCTGCTCGGCAAGTACGCTGGCAAGGTGCTGACGTATGACTATCTCATCAAGCAGATCTGGGGGCCGAAGGCCAAGGCCGACAATCAGATTTTGCGCGTGAATATGGCGAACATCCGCCGCAAGATCGAGAAGAATCCCGCCTCGCCCGAGTATATCTTCACCGAGATCGGCGTGGGCTACCGGATGCTCGAAAACGACGCATGATGATAGAGCCGCTCGCGGCTTTATGATACCAGGGCGCGTGCGCGCCCCACACGATCACGCAGACGGCTCCTGCCATTTGGGGATGGCAGGGGTCATTTGCGCACTTTTGCACTTTTATGAAAAAGGTGTCGGACTGAAACAGTGAACGTTTCAGCCCGGCACCTTTCTTTTTTTGCGTGTTTTCATGCAGCAAAATCTTTTTGCTTGCTTATAAACACGCCGTATTGTGCCGCAGCGGATGTTCGACTGTCATAGTTATGCTGACTTTTGTGTATATTTTTACCAAATCGTTTTCCGTTCTATTTCACCTCTTTATTCAGTACTACAATCTTGAAATGAATTGTTATTCTTACTATTGACATTTAACAAACATAAATATACAATCAGCGGCACAGTCAGTCCTACGAAGGAGGCAACCGCAGCACATGAACATTTGGGAAATTGCAACGAATTATTATCAATACTTCCTGCGAGGGACGCAAACGACCATTCTCATCTCTCTGCTCACCGTGTTCTGCGGCTCGATCCTCGGCTGCCTGATCGCTTTCATGCGGCTATCCAAGTTTAAGCCGCTGGAAAAGTTCGCCAGCATCTATATCACCGTCATCCGCGGTACGCCGATGCTCGTGCAGCTCTACATCGTCTACTACCAGCTCGACTTTATCAGCTATCCCACCGGAACCCTCTTCGGCGTCGATCTGGAGCGGGCGCTGCCGTGTATCATCGCTCTGTCGATCAACTCCTCCGCCTACGTCGCCGAGATCATCCGCGCGGGCATTCAGGCGGTGGACAAGGGCCAGATGGAAGGCGCGCGCTCGTGCGGCATGACGAATGCGCAGGCCATGCGCTACGTGGTGATGCCGCAGGCGGTCAAAAATATTCTCCCCGCCATCGGCAATGAATTTGTCACGATGGTCAAGGAGACCTCGATCATCCAGTACCTCGGCATCGGCGATCTGATGTACAACAACGGCATCGTGGTCACCTCTACCTATAACCCGCTTCCTTGCTACTACATCTCCGCCATCATCTACCTGGCGCTGAATATCATCCTCGGCAAGGGCCTGAACATCTTTGAAGGGAGGCTGAGAAAGAGTGAACGGTAACGTATTGTTCGAGATCAAGGACTTGCAGAAAAAGTTCGGCAGCCTGACCGTCTTCGACGGGCTGAGCGAGACCATCTGCAAGGGCGACGTGGTCGTCATCATCGGTCCCTCGGGCGGCGGTAAGTCCACCTTTATCCGATGCCTGAACCTCTTGGAGCAGCCCACCGCCGGCAAAATTTACTTCGAGGGCGAGGACATCACGGCCAAGGGCTTTGATGTGAACAGGCACCGACAGAAGGTCGGCATGGTGTTCCAGCAGTTCAACCTCTTCAACAACCTGACGGTGCTTGAAAACATCACGATCTCGCTCACGAAGGTCAAAAAGCAGTCGGAAGAGGAGAGCAAGGAAAAGGCTCTCAAGCTTCTAAAGCGCGTGGGACTTGAGGACAAGGCGAACGCCTATCCCTCCCAGCTCTCCGGCGGGCAGAAGCAGCGTATCGCCATCGTGCGGGCGCTGGCGATGGAGCCCGATGTGCTGCTCTTCGATGAGCCGACCTCCGCGCTCGACCCCGAGATGGTCGGCGAGGTGCTGCAGGTCATCTCCGACCTCGCCCGCGACGGCATCACGATGGTCGTCGTCACGCACGAAATGGGCTTTGCCCGAAAGGTCGGCACGCGCGTGCTCTTCATGGACGGCGGACAGATCGCCGAGCAGGGCACGCCCGAGGAGATCTTCGAGCACCCGCAGAACGCACGAACCAAAGAGTTCTTATCCAAGGTCATCAACGTCATTTAACAAAAATTAAAAAATTTACGATATTATTGGAGGAAACAAAAATGCTTCACACGATCAATCCCGAAATCCTGTTCCTCAAGCAGGAAGATGTTATCAAGGCCGGCCTTCTCGATATGAAACAGATCTTGGCCGTTACGGAAAAGACCTACGCGATGCTCGGTCAGGGCCTCATCAAGAACCCGCCCAAGACCAACACCAGCATCCCTGACAAGGAAAACTGGCAGTCGTTCTTCAACGCCATGCCCTGCTACATCGGCGGCGACGTCAACATTGGCGGCATCAAGTGGGCGGCGGAGTCCAAGAAGAACGCCACGATCCCTGGCATCCCCTACGGCATCGACATTTCCATTCTGAGTGACCCCGAGACGGTGCTGCCGTTCTGCATTCTGGACGGCACGCTCATCACCGCGATGCGCACCTCCGCCGTCGGCGGCCTGATGGCCAAGTATGCCGCCCCCTCCGATGCGGACACCGCGTGCCTTGTCGGCGCGGGCGTTATCGGCCGCACGATGATCTCCGCCGTGCACGAGGCGCTGCCCCAGATCAAGACCATGTACCTCTGCGACATTGATGTCGCCAAGGCCGAGGGCATCGCGAAGGAGTACGGCGACAGCCTCGGCGTTGAGATCGTCCCGACGAGCGACAGCAAGGCCGCGGCGCTCAAGTCCCAGCTCATTGTCGGAGAGACCACCGCACCCAAGCCGTTCATGGACACCTCTTGGCTCACGCCCGGCTGCGGTCTCGTCTCCATGCACTCCAACGAGGTGAAGGAGGAGGTCTTCCTCAAGGCGGACGGTCTCGTCGCCGACTACTGGACGCAGCTCAAGCAGCACACGAACCCGCTTTCCAAGCTCACGAAGGAGGGCAAGCTCGATGAGAGCCAGATCATGGACCTGAGCGAGCTGGTGCTCGGCACGAAGAAGCTGCGCACCTCGGACGATCAGTTCGTCGCCGCCGCGTCCATGGGCCTCGGCGCGCTGGACATCATGATCGCCTATCAGCTCTATCTGAACGCGACGGAAATGGGCATCGGCACCAAGGTGAACCTTTGGGACAAGCCCCTGTGGGAATAAGACACGTAGGAGGGAACAAAGATGAACGCATTCAAGAAATTTGCGGCGCTGCTTTTAGCGCTTATGATGATCCTGTCTCTCGCCGCCTGCGGCAGCAAGAGCGATGACAGCGCGCAGGGCAGCTCGGACGGCGATGCGTCGCCCGATGACACCGCCAAGTCCAAGATCGAGCAGATCAAAGAGGCGGGCGTGCTCGTGATGGGAACCTCTGCCGACTATCCTCCGAACGAGTTCCACACGGAGGTGGACGGCAAGGACACCATCGTCGGCTTTGACGTTGCTATCGCGCAGTACATCGCCGATGACCTCGGCGTCGAACTCAAGGTCGTCGACATGTCGTTCGACAACCTGTGCATCAACCTCGCCAAGGGTGATTTTGACATTGTCATCGCCGGTATGGCCTCGACCGAGGAGCGCTTGAAGTCCGTCGATTTCTCTGACCCGTACTTTAAGCAGCAGCAGGCAATTCTGATCCGCGCGGAGGATGACGCGCTCTACAACAAGCCCGAAGACCTGAGTGGTCACAAGGTCGGCGTGCAGAACGGTACCATTCAGGTGCCCATCGCCAACGAGCTGGTGGGCGAAGAGAACGTCGTCGGCCTCGTCAAGGCGCAGGATCTCATCATGGAGCTCAAGAGCGGCAAGCTCGATGTTGTGTACATCGACTACACCGCAGCTCTCGCATTCGCCGCGGCGAACGATGACCTGACGGTCAAGGATATCGGCATCGAAAGCGACAGCGAGGGCCAGTGCATCGGCGTGCAAAAGGGCAACGAGGACTTTGCCGCCTACCTGAACGAAAAGATTGCTGAAATGCAGGAGCAGGGCCTCATCGACCAGTACGTCGCCGAAGCCCAAACGCTGGCGGGCATCGAGTAAAGCCCGTCCCCCTTGCATGATATGAAGCGCACCAGCATACCCTCTACCAAGAGAATTGGGGAGGATATGCTGATGCTGTTTCATTTTGACCGCAGGAAGAAGTCTGAAAAGGAGAAAAAGCCGCCGCGCTTTCTGGTGCTCCGGCGCAAATGGCTGACGCTGGGCGCGGCGGTGCTGGCCGCCGCGGCGATCTTTGCCGCCGTCAATTATCCCGCCGCCGTCAGCGCGTCGGCCGCCACGCGCCAGCTGCCGATCTACTGTGTCCAGCGCGACCAGAAGGTGTGCTCCATCTCGTTTGACGCGGCGTGGGGCGCGGACAACACGCAGAAGATCCTCGACGTGCTCAAGGAGTACGGTGTCACCTGTACCTTTTTTGTCGTGGGCAACTGGGCGGATCAGTATCCCGAACAGGCCAAGGCCATCGTGGACAGCGGCAATGAGCTCATGAACCACTCCAACGCGCATGATCATTATAATTCCCTCACCGCCGACCAGATCATCGCAGACGTGAACACCTGCAACGATAAGATCGAGGCGTTGACCGGCGTCCGCCCGACGCTCATCCGCTGCCCGTTCGGCGAGTATGACGACCATGTCATCTCCACCATCCGCTCGATAGGCATGGAGCCGATCCAGTGGGACGTGGAAGCGCTGGCAGCGGTTGGAAGAAGGAAATCAATGAAAAAATGAGCGGTGTTGATGAAGGACATCAAGCCATTGGGCTCATTCCACACAACACATATCATGAGAGATAGGGGGTATTTTTATTATGGAATACTATATGACCGACGAGAGAATTGCTGAGTATTTGAAAGCCCTCGAAAATGAAGAGCGCGCCGCGGCGACGGTTGAGAAGTACCGCCGTGCTTTACTGAGCTTTGCTGCATTCCTGAGCGGCGCGGCGGTCACACCGGAGATGATCCGCCTTTGGAAGGACGACCTGCGCGCGAGAAACTACGCACCGTCGACCATCAACGCTTGTTTGGCGGCACTGAACGGCTTTTTCTGCTTCTGTGGCTGGACAGACTGCCGCGCACGGTTCTTAAAAATTCAGCGCCGCCTGTTCCGAGACAGCAAACAGGAGTTAACGCGCGCAGAATATAAACGGCTCGTTGCCACAGCGGAAGCTGCGGGCGACCACGGTCTCGCGCTCCTGATGGAAACCATCTGCTCCACCGGCATTCGCGTCAGCGAGGTGCAGTACATCACGGTTGAGGCCGCGAAGAACGGCAAAACAGAAATTGCGCTCAAAGGCAAAATCCGCACGATTTTACTGTCCTCTAAGCTCTGCCGCAAGCTGCTCAAGTTTGCCGCACAGCAAAAAACCGCCTCCGGCGCGATCTTTCGCGCCAAAAGCGGCAAAGCTCTGTCCCGTTATCAAATTTGGTTAAAGATGAAAAAGCTGTGTGTCCGCGCGGGCGTCGATGCGGGGAAAGTGTTTCCGCACAACCTGCGGCATCTGTTTGCAACAGCTTTCTACCGCGCGTACAAGGACATCGTCAAGCTAGCAGACGTCCTCGGTCATTCAAGCATTGAAACGACGCGAATCTACCTTGTCACAAGTGCGGCGGAGCATCGGCGTCAGCTCGAACAGCTAAAACTTGTATCATAAAAACGGAATCTATATTCTGTTGCGCAAAAATGCTAAAGCGAATACAGTTACCACTATATTCATAACTAAAGTGCATGCAGAGATTGAGCTGTCTGCACCCGAGAACGCTCAAATGGGTGCAGAGGCACAAGCTTACAGTGCGTTTTCCCCTGTAAACTCCATAATTTATATTTGGAATCATAATTTCCCTTGCCTTTGTCGGAAAATTGTGCTATATTTTGCTACGAGTAAAGGAAGCGATAAGATCGTTTCGCTTTCTTTGCATAGACGGAATATAGATTCCGTTCTCAAAATCTCATATTTTGGCAAAACCGCCGAAAGGCGGCGACGCAAAGCCAGATGGGTCTAACGCCTCTCCGAATGGAGAATACGCTATGACAGCCGGTTGCACCCTTACTGATGTATTCGCTTGTCACTGCTCCGTCCGGCTTTGCTGGAACGGAGCTTTTTTCGTGAGGGGGTGGCTGACGATCCGACGAACATTTCGAGCGTTTTGCGCGGAACAGGGAAAGACTGCTTTGCTTGCCCAGTGGGATATTGAGCAAAATTTACCACTCACGCCGGATAATGTGACTTTTGGCAGCCACAAAAAGGTCTGGTGGCGGTGCCCTGCGGGACATTCCTACGATTCGGTCGTCAAGAGCCGTGTGCTGGGCACCGGCTGTCCCGTCTGCGCGGGGCGTGTTGTTCTGCCGGACGAAAACTCCCTCGCGGCAAGGTATCCCGCACTTGTTGCCGAATGGGATACCGAGAAGAACGCTCCTCTATTGCCGACGCTGGTCGCCCCGGGAACGGTGAGAAAGGCCTGGTGGCGCTGTCCCAAGGGGCACAGCTACCGTGCCGCCATCTCATCCCGCGCGGGTGGTGGAACAGGCTGCCCATTCTGCGCAGGGCAAAAGGTCATACAGGGCGAAAACGACCTCGCTACCCAATACCCGCAGCTTGCCGCCCAATGGGACCGACAGAAAAACGGCGCTCTGATACCGGAGGCAGTGACTTCCAGCTCCAACCGCCGCGTGTGGTGGCGCTGCGAAAAGGGACATTCCTATCCGGCTGTTATAGCTCACCGCGTGCGGAGTGGAAGCGATTGTCCGTATTGCTCCAACCACAAGATTCTGCCCGGCTTCAACGACCTCGCGACGATAGAGCCGGTCGTTGCCTCGCAATGGCACCCGACGCGCAACGGCAGCCTTACACCGCAGCAGGTGACGCCCGGCA
>ERZ780178.2760-NODE-2760-length-9984-cov-3.498036_pt1 | contig 9984 bp, 8 predicted proteins | sample MGYA00511018_ERZ780178 | MGnify/ENA primary metagenome ERZ780178 (study PRJEB29588, sample SAMEA2151439) | human gut metagenome | biome: human gut; feature: human-associated habitat; material: faeces | place: Denmark | collected 2008/2010 ...
GGTCGGCTCCCCGCTGGTGTATGTCAGGTCGTTTTTTCCGCCGCCGCGCGCTTGCGGCGCTGTGCCTGCGTCAGATATTCCTTGGCGGACATCCCTGTGTATTTTTTGAAAACATGGCTGAAATAGGTGGTGTCCTCGAAGCCGACGCGCTGCGCGACCTCGAATACCTTCAGATTTCCCTCGTCCAGAAGCTGGCGGGCATACTCGATCTTCTTTCCGGCGATCGTTTCCATGACCGTCCGCCCGGTCTTCTGACGGAAGAAGCGGCTGAGATAGCCGGGGCTGACGTGCACGGCAGCCGCCAGCTCGCTCAGCGTCAGCGCCTCGCAGAAATGCAGGTCCATGTAGTTCTGCACGTCCGCCAGAAGATTGCCGCCCTCCGTAGAGAGCAGCGCGAGATACTGACAGACCGCGCGCACAAGCTGCTTCTGGTGACGGATACAGTCCTGATGGAACTGCAGCTGCTGAAGCTGACGCTTCCACTCCGCCCGGTCCAGATCCACTGCGTCCAGATCCGCGCCGAACGCTTCGAGCGTACTGCGGCAGGTGTGCATGACCATCATCGCCGTCTCCTTGACCTGCGCTTCGGGCGCATGCTGGCGGCGCTGTGTGTCAAAAATATGCGCAAGAGCCGTCTCCGCCTGCGGCAGATCGGCGCTTTTGAGCGCGTTGCCGAGCGTCGTGAAGTACGCGGCGTACGTCGGTGCGCGCTGGGTCTGCACATACCGGAAAAAATGGACCTCCTGCTGATCATAGAAGCGATCCTGCAGTGCGCGGTGTGCCTGCGCAAGCGCGTCTTGCAGCTCGCACAGCGGCCGGCTGTTTTCGCTCACACCGAGATACAGCGTCTTTCCCAGCAGCTTTCTTGCCGTGGAAACACAGTCGAAGCAGAAGCTGCGAAGCTGCGTGTCGGAGCAGTCCGGAAACACCATATACAGCTCATGCCGCCCCTGCGGACAGAGATACAGCTGCTCCGGCGGAAGCAGACTGTAAAACAGCTTTTCCAGTCCTGCCCGAAGCATGGGAGACGGGTTCATGGCCTCCGCGCTGCGCAGATCCGCGACTGCGACGGCGTAGCCGGAGGCGGTCAGCCCAAGGGCTGCCGCCTGCTGACGTATCTCCGCCTCATGGTGCAGCGTACCGCTCAGGACTGCGCTGAGCATGGACGAAATGCGGCTTCCAACATCCACATGGAGCAGCCGCTGCTGATCCAGCTTCTGCTTGCATCGTTCGACAGCGGCAACGATGTCATTCATATTTCCCGTTTTTGTAACGTAGTCGCTGACGCCGTACTGGATCGCCTGCTGCGCGTAGGAAAAATCCGCAAAGGCGGTCAGCAGAATGATCTGGATCTGCCGCTGTGCGCCGCAGACCCACCGTGCAAGCTCCAACCCGTCCATGACCGGCATTTTGATGTCGGCGATGATAATGTCCGGCTGATAGTCGAGCACGGCCTGCTTTGCCTGCAGACCGTTTTCGGCGGTACCGACGATCTGGCAGCCGAGCTTTGCCCAGTCAATCAGTGTGCAAAGGCCCTTGCGCATCAGCGCCTCGTCGTCCGCGATCAGAATTTTGTACATGTTGACTGTCCTCCTTTGGAAGCAGGATTGTGACCTTCGTCCCACTGTTTTCAAAGCTGGTGATCCGGATCCCATATTCAGGGCCGTACAGGTGCTTGAGCATCTGATAGACCGTGTTCAGCGCGACTCTGTTGTGGCGGCTTCCGGCGGCAGGCAGGTCGAGCGGCAGCTGGATTTGCCCGTTTTGTCCGGCAAAGCCGACGCCGTCGTCCGTGACCACAAGCTCCAGCGCCCCGTTTTCGGTGCAGCCGACGGAGACCCGGACAGTCCCCGGTCCCTCCTTTGGCTCGATGCCGTGTCCGACCGCGTTTTCCACCAGCATCTCAAGCGTGAGCTTCGGAACAAGGCAGGAAAGCAGCGCCTCGTCCGAGACGGACACCTGATAGGATATTTTATTGCCGAAGCGCATCTGCTGCAGTTCTATATAAAATTTCGCGTATTGCAGCTCCTGCGCCAGCGGGATCTTGATGTCGCCGCCGCTGGAAAGCCGCGCCTGCGTCAGCCCTGCAAAGTTGCTCGCCATTTTCTGGATGTCCGTATTTCCATCCATCTGCGCCATGAGCGCGATGCTGCACAGGACGTTATACATGAAATGCGGGTTGACCTGACTTTGCAGGAATCGAAGCTCGCTGTCCATGGCGATGAGCTTTTTCTCATAAACGTCGTTGATCAGATGGTCGATCGTGTCCGTCATGGCATTGAACGCCTGACTCATGGTGGAAAATTCCTGACAATCGTATTGCGGGAGCTTGACGCTGAAATTCTGCTGCGCGACCTGTTGGAGCTGGAGCGTCATCTCCTGAAGCGGCCGCAGCCGCCGCATCACAGCGAAGAACATGACCGCTGCGACGGCAAGCAAAAGCAGAACGCAGGCGATCACATACGGCGCGGCGACCTGATATAGAAGCCGCAGGATCTGCACCGACGGAACACCGACAGCACAGTGCAGCCCCATGCCGGAGGCTTCGCTGAACAGGAGATACCGGCTTCCGTCAAGCTTTCGCGTATAGCAGGCGTCGTGACCGGCATCGGCCAGCTCACGCTGCTCATCCGCGCTCAGCCGCAGCGCGCTCTCCGACAGGACGACCGCGCCGTCCTTGTCAAACAGATACCAGAACGCATCCTGATAGTCGGAGAGCTTGCCCATGATCGACGTGACCGCGGACTGGTTGACAACGAAGATCACCGTGCCGAACGGGTCCGCCCAGCGGTCGTAAACAGTAAAGATAATGTACAGATATGGTTCGCTCGCAGTACACTGCACGTCCGTGCCGCTCTCCTGAAAGGCACGATAGCGCGCCAGATTGTCTTCATTCAGCCGAAGCTGCTCGCTTGAGAGCTGCTCGTGGTAGCTGACCACGTCGAACGCGCCGTGCATATCCATGAAATATGCCATCTCCACAAACGGAAGCCCCGGCGCAACAATATTTTTATCCGAGTAAATATCAACAAGGCTGCGGAACTGTTCCCCTCTGGCATCCGAGGCCTCGCCGGTCATCTGCGGACTTTTACAGATGCGCAGCAGGATGTCTTCCAGAAGCTGCGTTTTTGTGGAAAGGCTGCGGCTGACGGTCTGCATGGCAAACTCGGCCTCGCGGTTGACAAACGGCCCCATGACGTTGCTGATGAGAAGCACCAGGATCAGCAGACTGATCAGCAGCGTGACCAGCACGGAGCTGACGCTCAGCCAGATGAGCTGCCCGCGCAGGGATGGTGTGCGCATCCAGTTTCTAAATCGTTCGCGCATAAAAATATCCTTGCCTTTCTCTTGCTTTTTTGCCGTTCTTCCTGTTATGATAGCATAAAAGAAAGAAAAGCTGAACAGGAGATGAAGTGTGGTTATGAAAAAAAGGCAGCTGTGCGGGCTGCTCGTGCTTCTGTGCGTTTTCCTGACGGCCTGCTCCGCAGCAGCGGAGACGGAGCCGGTGTCCATCAGCTTCATGCACGGTTGGGGCGGAAGCGGGGCTGACCATGTCGGTATGCGCGAGCTGTTTGCCGAGTTCGAGGCAGAAAACCCGGACATTCACATTGTCTATGATACCTCGCCGGATCTTGGGATCGTCATGGAAAAGGCCGCGGATATGCTTGCGGTCGATAAAACACCGAACATCATCAGCACAAACGGAAATGTGCAGTATGTTTCAAATGCCACAAAGAAGGGCGTGGCGCTGGATCTGACGCCATATTTGCAGGAAGACGCGACGTTCGCCTCGGACGTCAGTCCGCAGATCCTGCAGGCGCTGCAGGAGCCGGACGGCGCGGTCTATACGCTCCCGGATGCGGTGGAGTATATCGGCTACTGGTATAATGCGTCTTTGTTCCAGCAGGCGGGGATCACGGATACCGGAACGCCGGAGGGCACGGTCGTGCTTCCGCAGACCTGGGATGAGTTCTGGGCGGCCTGCGATGCGCTGGCGGAGATCTCGCCGCAGACCGGCGCCGTGCCGCTTCAGCTTCAGGTCAGCCAGATGGGCTTCTTCCTTGGCGCGAGACTGGCAGCTGCATCCGAGGATGCGCTGTCCTTTATGCAAAAGCAGACGCCTGTGTGCCGCCGGGAGGATGCAGAGATTGCGGTGTCCGAGCTTATGCGTGCGCTGGCCTATGACACGCAGCGCGGCACAGCGCCGGACGTCCGCCGGAATTTCTTTGACGGCAAGAGCGCGATCTATATTGACGGCGTCTGGGCAAATACAGAGCTTGCGGAAACGACGACAAAGCAGGAGATCCGCTATGCCGCGTTTCCCGGTTTTTCGGGAGAAACGATCGCATACGCCAATCCTGCGACCGGCTATGTTATCAGCAACGACGGCTCAGAAAGGCAGATCGACGCCTGCGTTCGATTCCTGAAATATATGCTCAGTAAAGACGTGCAGAAGCAGATCGTCACAAAAACGCATCAGGCGCCGAGCAATCCCAATATCTCGGATACATGGATCCACGAGCAGGTGCCGGTTCTGGCAGATGCCGTGCAGGTCTGCAAGCAGGCAGACCTGCAGATCCTGACGCTTTATTCCGTCCTGCCCGCCAAATCAAGCGCCCAGCTGGAGCAGCAGCTGGAAGAGCTGCTGCGGGGAAAGGATGTGCAGCGGTCTGTTGTTTCCATCATAGCAGATTTGGAGCAGGAGCGCGAATAACGGTAAAAATATCGCAACTGAATCAAAATATTACATCTATTGCAGCGCAAAACGCCGCCGGATTGTTGAAATTGCACAATCCGGCGGCGAATTCTTTTTTCGCCCGAGGTCAAAAAAGCACAACCTTTCGGCAAAATGTTTTATGGCGTTTTTCTTTTTTCGCAGCTAGACTGAACTTACCGGTCAGACCTGCAAAAGACAGGCCTGACAAATAAAAATTACGGAGGGTATTATGAAGAAGATTCTTGCACTGTTACTGGCATCGCTTCTGGTCATCAGCCTGTTTGCAGGCTGCGCGAAGCAGACCAATGACACCATGAAAAAAGACGAGCAGCCCGCCGCCAACGGCGAAACGGCGAAGGAAAACATGGGAGAAAAGACGGATGAGATGCCGGCGGACGCGGAGAAGCCTACGATCACCTTCGTTCACGGCTACTACCATGACGAGTCCGAATGGCCCGCAGCGGCGCAGATGCGTCAGATCTATCAGGATTTTGCGGATATGCACAAGGATGAGTTCACCTTTGTCGCGATCCCCGATGAATCCGGCGCGGAGGGCATCTACAACACAGCGCTCAACGACATCAGCGGCGGCAAGTTCTATGACATCGCCGACTTTGGCGGCTGGAACATCGTTCCCGTCGCAAGCGCGGCCGGTCTGATCCTTGACCTGAAGCCGTATCTGGATGGAGATGCCGGCTTCAAGGCAGGCGCAGGCGTCTGCTACGATCAGAATCTGACTGCGGATGGGAAAATCTATTCCGTTCGTGAGCAGATCGAAGCTGTTGGCTTCTGGTACAACGAAGCGCTGTTCGCGCAGGCTGGCGCGAAGGTCCCCGCCGACTGGAGCACATGGGCGGACTTTGAGGAAGCAGTCGACAAGCTTGTTGACGCGGGTATTACCCCGTTCGGCCTGAACGCAGGCTGGCCCACCAACATTCTGACGGCTGGCCGTTTCCAGGCGGACGAAGCGACCCGCGCATTCTATGCACAGGGCGCAGAGGTCGCATCGTTTGACGATCCCGCGTTCCGTGAGGTCATGACGTTCATGCAGGAGAAGGTTCTGCAGAAGATCGACTCCGCGAACTTTGGACCTGGCGGTGACGACGACGAGCAGTACCGCAATGACTTCTTTGACGGCAAGACCGCTATGCTCTTCAACGGCGTCTGGGATGCCGGCGGAAGCGTAGACTGTGCGGCGGGCGCGGAGAACATCAAGCCTGCCAACTTCCCGACGAACGAATCCGGCAAGCGCGCTTCCCTGATGTCCGGCGGCACGGGCTTTGTGGTATCGAACAGCCTGACCGACGCACAGACCGCAGCCTGCATCGAGTTCATCAAGTATATGACGAGCGAAGAGATCGCCAACAAGATCATCGCGTTCGGCATCGGCATGGCCCCGAATACCAACGTGGATTATACCACGCTGATGGACAGCGTTGACGCACCCGAGGCGAAGCTTCTGGTTTCCGCCTGCCAGCTCTGCATGGCGGCAGACTATCAGGCGCTCGGACTTGGCAATGAGTTCGGTGACTTTGAGGGCGAGATCCAGTCCAAATACGCCGGCTTGAAGGACGGCAGCAAGACGGTTGACGATGTCGTCAAGGATCTTGATGCTGTGATTGCGGCAAACTGATCACGATCCATGGTGACGAAGGGGGCGTAAAGCCCCCTTTGCTATACCGCAAAGAAAGGATGACACATTATGAAGGCTGGAACAGCAGAGAAAACGGCTGCTCGTGCAATGGGAAAATATCGGAAACGAGGGTTTATTCTGGCCTTCCTTACCCCTTGTACGATCCTGTTTCTGATCGTCTACGCATATCCACTGATCACGATTTTTCTGACCTCGTTCTGCAAATGGAACTATGAGAATTTCACCGCGCCGGAGTTTTTGGGATGGTCAAACCTGTTTGATAATTATATCAAGCTGTTCCGCTACGACGCAAACTTCAAAATGGCGCTGGTCAACTCGCTCAAGTGGGTCGCGCTGACGCTGCTGATCCAGGTGCCGTTTACCATTCTGGTTGCGCTGACCCTGTCGAAAAAAATGCGCGGCTGGAAATTCACCCGCAATATGTTCCTGATCCCAAACATCATCTCGACCGCAGCGATCGGTCTGATCTTTCTGAACCTGTACAGTCCAGCGCGCGGCATCGTCACAGAGCTGTGCAATCTGATCTGGCCCGGGTCAGATGTGAGCGTTCTGTCTAACTCCAAATATGCGTTCTGGGGCGTTACCTTTACCTTTATCCTGTTCGGCGGCTCCAACTGCCTGCTGCTTTTGACACAGATTTTTTCCATTGATCCTGCTGTTTATGAAGCGGCCCGCATCGCAGGCGCGTCCGACCGGCAGATCGACTGGTATATCACGCTTCCGCTGCTGCGGCCGATGATCGGCACCATCTCCGTTATGGCGGCAAACTACGGTCTGCTTCTTTACAACGAGATCGCGCTCATCACGTCCGGCGGCCCGGATAACGCCACGTATTCGCTGAGCTACTATATCTACAAAACCTCGCTTGGAAGCACGAAGCTGAACTTTGCACGCGGAAACACCGCAGGCGTGATCCAGTTCATTCTCGGGATCGTGCTCGTCTGCCTGATCAACCGTGCATTCCGCTCGGATACATCGGACTAGGGGGTATCAAACAATGAAACAAAGCAACGGTTCCTCAATTCCTGTAAAAGTGCTTCGGTATCTGCTGATGGCGTTCGTGCTGGTCATTTCCCTGTATCCGATCCTGTGGGTACTTCTCAACTCCTTTAAGCAGACGCCTGGCGGTCTGGGTCTTCCAGAAAAATGGGTGTTTGACGGATACATCACCATCTTTACAAAGCTCAATATCGGTCAGTATTTTCTCAACAGCCTCATCGTGACCGTCATATCGACCGTGATCAGCGTCTTTGCCGTCTCTCTTGCGGCGTATGTGTCTGCACGGATCTCCTTTAAGGGAAAAAGTCTTGTGACGCTGATGTTCGCATCAACGCTGTTCATCCCGTCGATCTCCATCAGCTTTCCGATCTACCGGCTGCTCTCCGACCTAGGACTCAAGGATACGCTGACCGGTGTGATCTTTGTCTACGCCAGTCTCGGCATCGCGGTCACGTTTTTCATCCTCCGCAGCTACTTTCTCTCCATTCCAAAGGAAATGGAGGAGGCGGCCATGATGGACGGCTGCGGCTATATCAGCACCTATTTCAGGATCATTGTGCCGATCGCGAAGCCGGGCCTTGCCACAGCCGCGATCATGGCGTTTTTGAATAACTGGAACGAGTATTATTTTGCATCCATCCTGCTCAAATCCAAGGAGCACATGACGCTTCCCGCGCTGCTCGGTCAGTTTACGACGGCGTATTCCAAGAATCTGAACGGCATGTTCTCGGCAATCATTGTGATTGTGCTGCCGACGATCATCATCTTCTGCCTGCTGTCCGAAACGTTTGTCAAATCGCTGACTGCGGGCGCTGTGAAAGGATAATCCATATGACAGAACGCGAAAAACGGGTACAGTGGTTCCAGAACGCGCGCTTTGGGATGTTCCTGCACTGGGGGCTCTACGCGATCCCCGGGCGCGGCGAATGGTACATGAGCGGCGCGCGGATGCCTGCGAAGGAATACGAGCGTTACATGCAGGAATTTACCGCGAAGGCTTATGACCCCAGAGATTGGGCGAGGCGGGCTAAACGCGCCGGGATGCAGTATGTCGTGCTGACGGCGAAGCATCACGACGGCTTCTGCCTGTTCGATTCCAAGCTGACAGACTACAAGAGCACGAACGCGCCCTGCGGCCGCGATCTCGTGCGGGAGTTTGTGGACGCGGTGCGCGCCGAGGGGCTGCGCGTGGGCCTGTATTATTCCCTGATCGACTGGCACCACCCGGATTTCCCCAAATACAACGACCCGAACCACCCGATGCGCGACAACCCTGCCTATCGGGAGGAACAGATCGACTTTGACCGCTATCTTGCCTACATGCACGGGCAGGTCGAGGAGCTGGTCACAAATTACGGAAAGATCGACATCCTGTGGTTCGATTTTGCCTATGGCGAGCTGCGCGGCGAGGCGTGGAAGGCGACCAGGCTCATGCAGATGGTGCGCAGCCACCAGCCGGACGTCATCGTGGACAACCGGCTCGAGGCCAGCGGCGAGGGCTTCGGAAGCCTCGTCACGGAGCACCCGGCTTATTACAGCGGCGATTTCGTCAGCCCCGAGCAGCTTCTGCCGCCGGAGGGCATCCGCAATGTCTGCGGCGAGCGCGTGCCGTGGGAGCTGTGCGCGACGATGAACAACAACTGGGGCTATGTGCCCTATGACACGAATTACAAGCCCGCGTCCATGCTCATCCGCAAGCTCGTCGAGTGCGTCAGCAAGGGCGGCAATCTGATCCTGAACGTCGGCCCGGACGCGACCGGACGTTTCCCCGCGCAAAGCTGCCGCCTGCTTGACGAGATCGGCGCGTGGATGGCGCTGAACGGCGAGAGCATCTACGGCTGCGGCAGCGCGGAGCTTCCAAAGCCGGACTGGGGCTGGTACACCAGGCGCGCGGGGAAGCTCTACGCGCATGTGCTCGAAGCGCACGACCGACCGATGCGAATTTGCGCTGACCGGGCTTGTGCCGGCACACATCGGCGCGGTGCGCCGTCTCGCTGACGGCGGAGAGGTGGTGCGCGGCGAGAGCTGGGTCACGAGCGCGTATGAAAATCTCGCCTTTGTCTCGTTCGGGACGGTCCCGCAGTACACCTATCCGCTGCCCGACCCGATCGATACCGTGCTGGAGATCGAATATCAATAAAATCAAATCAAGCCCGGCAGCGCCGGAGAAGGGACCTTTGGATGATGGAAACGCAAGTACAGGCAAATGTCGTCTTTACGGACGACGCCTATCTGAAAACAAGATATTTCCCCCGCGCGGACGGCGGCTATACCATCCGCGTCGGCCGGGGCGGCCGGTGGGATATCCTTTCCTGCAAGGAGCTCTACGGCAAGGCGGTCAAGACGGCACTGGAGCTGGAATGCACGGCCTGCGCCTTTGATCCTGGCCCCGTGGCGGAGCTTGGCCAGAACGGCCTTTTTGCGGCGCTCGAGGGCGTATATGGCGGCGCGTATCAGAAAAAATTCGCGCTGAGCGGCCGCTGGGAGCCGGAGCTGGCATGCAGCTTTCCCGGCGCGGACGAAACGCAGCTGAATAAAGCGCGGGAGCTCGCGCGGTCGATCCTGCAGACGCGCAATCTGGTCAACCGGCCGTCAAACCTGCTCCGGCCGGAGG
>ERZ780178.2762-NODE-2762-length-9970-cov-2.704286_pt1 | contig 9970 bp, 7 predicted proteins | sample MGYA00511018_ERZ780178 | MGnify/ENA primary metagenome ERZ780178 (study PRJEB29588, sample SAMEA2151439) | human gut metagenome | biome: human gut; feature: human-associated habitat; material: faeces | place: Denmark | collected 2008/2010 ...
GGTGGTGCTTTCCACCCATACCGGCGGGCTGGGCACCCCGGCCCGTCTGGACGGCTGTGCCTACGGCGAGGCCGCTCTGGAGCATTATCATGCACTGGGCCTGGATTTTGACTGCATTTATACCGGCTACCTGGGCGGCGAAGCGCAGGTGGCACTGGCCGAAAAAGCCTTTGCTCTGTGGCCGTCGGCCCACAAGGTGGTGGACCCCGTGATGGGCGACAACGGCACGCTGTACGGCATTTTTAATAAAGAAACGGCGCAGAGCATGACGAGGCTTTGCGAAAAAGCGGACATTTTAACGCCGAACATGACAGAGGCGTATTGCCTTTTACACGAGCCGTTTAAGGACGGGCCGTATGACGAAAAGGAGCTTAAAAGAGTAATGAAAGCCCTTTCCGACTTTGGGCCGAAGATCGTCATTCTGACGGGTGCGTATACGGACGGGGAGAAAATCGGCGCGGCGTGCTACGATAGGGAAAAAGACGAGACGGCGCTGGTGCTTTCCGACCGCGTGCCGGGCAAATACCACGGCACGGGGGATATTTTCGCGGCCGTGATGCTGGGGGCGATGTTAAACGGCAAAACGGTAAAGGAAGCCTGCGCCGCCGCCGTGCGGTACACCGCAAAGTGTATAGAAGAAACGAGAAAAGCATGCGGTGACAACACCATTTGGGGCGTGAAATTTGAGAAATGTCTGCCGTTTTTGATGCACGATGTGCTCATGGAGAACGACAAATAAAGTCTTTGGTCAAGTTTTCTTCAGAAAACTTTCGGGTTCTTAGGGCAGCGCCCTAAGTCGCTTTCCGCAGAAAGCGAAATCTTATTGCCTAACAAAAACTAAGAATGGTAGAAAGCAATGCTTTGCATTGCTTGAACAGTCCAGAGGACTGTTTAGCCTAGGAAACCCGGTTGCATAGGTTTCCTGAAAGGGCGGCTCCATGCCGCCCTTTTTATATAGCTGTGAGCATGCGTTGACGCGCGTTATCTCTTCTTTTTCCTCAATCAGAGGGAGCCTGAAATTAAATAAAAACCGCCGGACATCGCAGGACATCAGAGGACATTGTAGGACATCGGAGGACATGAATTTGAAAAGTTTCCCTTTTGAGGGAAACTTTTCTGCGTTTTGGGGGTATGGGTGAAGAGACAAACGGGCGGGCGAAAAAACGAACGCCGTTTGGCGCTTCAAAACTTTCAGAGAGGATGTGGAACATGGTGAACGAAACGGCGAAGGAGGGCTTTCGCAGATTGGCGTTCGGCGGTATTCATGATGCCGTAAGGCTGCTCTTTTGCGAGGACGTGAACCCGCGCACGCTGAAAAACATGGATCTGTTCGCCGTCTCCGAAATTCGCAGACCGAAAAACGGCGGCATGGAAATTCGGTTTTTCGACCGGATCGAAGCGCTGCGGCTCCTCAGCGAGCTCGAGACGAGCGGGACGGGTGCACAGGCGCTGCTCTCCGCCATTGAAAGCGGTGCGGCGGCGCTGAAAGACGGGGATAAGCCGTGACGCCGTTTTCCGAAAAGCAGATGCAGGTCTTGTGCTGGTGGGGCGAAAAAAGCCCGCACCGGAATAAGCTTGCCGTCATCTGCGACGGCGCGGTGCGCAGCGGCAAAACCACCTGTATGGGGATATCTTTTTTTCTGTGGGCGATGGCACGCTTTCAAAATACGAGCTTTGCGGTGTGCGGCAAAACGATCCGTTCTGTGCGGAGAAATGTGGTCGCGGAGCTTATACCAAAGCTAAAGTCTATGGGCTTTTCCATGCGCGTGCGGCAGGCAGAGAACGAGATCATCCTATCGTATCAGGGCAGAGAAAACCGCTTTTACCTTTTCGGGGGACGAGATGAATCGAGCGCGGCGCTCATTCAAGGCATGACGCTCGGCGGCGTTTTGTTTGACGAGGTGGCGCTGATGCCGCGCTCTTTTGTGGAGCAGGGCATTGCGCGCTGTTCTCTGAAAAACGCGAAGCTGTGGTTTAACTGCAACCCGGAGCACCCGCAGCACTGGTTTTACCGCGAGTGGATTTTGAAAGCCGAGAGCCGAAACGCGCTTTACCTGCACTTTACGATGGAGGACAACCCGTCGCTCGGTGAAGATGTGCGAAAGCGCTACCGAACGATGTTTTCGGGTGCGTTTTACAGCCGGTTTATTGAGGGCAAGTGGACGGCGGCGACGGGACTGATTTACCCGTTTGCGCTTGACCTCCTGTGCGAAGTGCCGAAAGCGGACTTTGAGCGGTACGCGGTGTCCATCGATTACGGTACGGTAAACCCGACCTCCATGGGCCTTTGGGGGCTTTTGTGCGGCGTGTGGTACCGCGCAGACGAGTATTACTTTGACGCGCGGCTTGAAAACACGCGGCGCACGGACGAGGAGCACTTTAAGGGGTTTTTGGAGCTCATTCGCGGCAGAACGCCCGATGTGATTGTATGCGACCCCTCGGCGGCGAGCTTTATCACACTTTTGCAGAGCCGTGGTTTTGCAGTGACGGCGGCGAAAAACGACGTTTTAAACGGCATCCGCATGACGGCAACGGCGCTGCGCACGGGGCAGATCAAGGTGACAAAGGGCTGCGTGGACGCGGTGCGGGAGTTTTCCCTCTACCGCTGGGCAGACGACGGCGCGCGGGATGTGCCTGTGAAGGAGAATGACCATGCCATGGACGACATCCGCTATTTTGTCTCCACGGTGCTCGGCGCGGGCGAAAGCTTTGCCTGCGCGGTGCAAAGGGAGACGGGGAAAGGAGTTAGCATTTGGGATTTTTGAAAAAGGAGAAGCGCACGGCCGTTTCGGTGCAGACGCAGGGCGGGTACCCGCCGGTGCTGCCGGTGACGGCAGGCGAGCGTGCTCTGTACCGTGCCTTGCGCGAGCAGGTGCCGATCATCGACGCGGCAATCTACAAGCTGGTGCGTCTTATCGGCGGGTTTGAGGTGTATTGCCCCGAAAAGCACACGGAAAACGCGCTGCGCGGGTTTTTAAAAACCGTGCCCGTAAACGGCTGCAACATGGGCATCGATAACTTTTTATCGGCCTATTTTGAGCAGCTTTTAACGTACGGTAATGCAATTGGGGAGATCGTACTCGCAAACGGGGAAATTCGGGCGCTGTATAATGCGTCGCTCGAAGACCTCGAGATTCGGCTCATCTCGCCGCTTGAAACGGGCGTGTTCGTCGTAAGGGACGGGCGTGCGGAGCCGTGCCGCTACCCGGAGCTCATTTTGACTTCGGCGTTAAACCCGATGCCGGGCAGCGCGATGGGAAGCTCCATTTTAAAGGGCCTGCCGTTTGTGAGCGAGGTGCTTTTGAAAATTTACCGCACCGTCGGCATCAACTGGGAGCGCATGGGCAATGTGCGCTTTGCGGTGACGTGCAAAAACGAGGGTTACATGAACGCGGGTGACCGCGCGGGGCAGCTTGCAAAGGAGTGGAGCCGTGCGATGCACGGCCCCGGCGTGAGTGACTTTGTGGCGGTGGGCGACGTGCAGATTAAAGCTATCGGCGCGGACGGGCAGCAGATGGACAGCGAAGTGCCCGTGCGGCAGATGCTGGAGCAGATTGTGGCGAAAATGGGCATTCCGCCGTTTTTGCTGGGGCTTTCGTGGTCCTCGACGGAGCGCATGTCGAGCCAGCAGGCGGACATGCTGACGAGCGAGCTGACGGCGTACCGCAGAATTTTGGAGCCGGCGGTTTTGAAGATCTGCAAAACGTGGCTGCGGCTAAATGGTCTTGACGACACGGTGGAAATCGATTGGAACGAGATCACGATGCAGGACGAAGTCGATCACGCGAACGCGGCGTATCTCATGGCGAAGACGGAGCAGCTTTTAAAGGAGGGGGAAGCTTGAGCGAAACGGTAACGGCGGTACAGCCGGATAAAGCGGCGATGGAGAAGATCAACCTTTATACGCGCCGCGCCTATAAGCCGGAGGAGGTGTATACGTTTTCGGTCGTTTTGTGCGACAACGAGGTGGATAGAGACGGTGAGTGCTTTACGAAAGAGACACTCGAGGAGCTTGCGAAGCTGTTTGTCGGCAAGACGGGCATTTTAGACCACGAGCCGACGAGCAAAAATCAGACGGCGCGCGTGTTTGACGCTGCGGTGAAGGAAATTCCCGGAAAGGTAACATCTTTAAACGAGCCGTATGCGCAGCTCACAGCACGGGCGTATGTGCCGCGAAACGACGGGACGAAGGCGTTTATTGAATCCATTGAAAGCGGCATACGCAAGGAAGTCAGCGTGGGGTGCGCAGTGAAAAAGCGCGTGTGCTCCGTGTGCGGCGCGGAAAGCTGTGTACACGTGCCGGGGAAAACGTACAACGGCAAGCGCTGTGTGCGTATTTTAAGCGGCGCGGCGGACGCGTATGAATTCTCATTCGTGGCAGTGCCTGCACAGCGCGCGGCGGGCGTGGTAAAGAAATTTTCACCGCGCTTTGAAGAATCGGAGAAGAAAAAGGAGGTCAAAACGGTGTACGACATTGTTAAAAAGCTCGCGGACGGCGAAGACAGCGTGACGGTGGCGAAAGAGGAGCTCAACATGCTCAAAACAGAACTGAAAGCGCTTTTCGACCGCGCGGAGTGTGGCGACCGCTACCGTGCGGCGCTGTGCGAACGCATCTATAAGCTGAGCGCCGTGGCGCAGCCGGAGTTTAAACGCGGACTGACGGAGGCAATCACAAAGTCGCTCGGCATTGCAGAACTGGAAGAAATGGCGGCGGCGCTCGCAAAGGCGGCGGAGCGCAAAATGCCCGTAATGCCGCAGCTGGCAGCGGAAAAGACGGAAGACACGAACGCGGCAGACGACGGCGCGTTCCGCATTTAAGAAAGGGGATTATACAATGGCATTTGAAAACATTACACTCGAAAAAGGCATGTACGGCGTGCCGGGCAAGAATTTTACACAGGTTTTGGAGGAGCTGGACGGCTCCCAGAACTACGCGGGCACACCGTTTGCAGGGCTTGACGCGTACCAGAGACAGCTTAAACGCTTCGGCATTCGTGTGAGCGGCGCGAACTGCGACACCGTGGAGAAGTTTTTCACCTCCTCCCAGAGCGCGGCACTGTTCCCGGAATACGTTGCCCGCGCAGTGCGCCAGGGCATGGAGATGGCGTCTTCCCTGCCGGACATCGCGGCGACCGTGACGAAGATCGACACGCTCGATTACCGCACCGTGCAGACGGCGACGGCTTCTGACCAGAAGATCGAAGACCCCGTAGCGGAGGGCGCGGCCATTCCGGAGACAGTCATCAAGACGGCAGGCTCGCTTGTGACACTGCATAAGCGCGGCAGACTGATTGTCAGCTCCTACGAAGCGCTGCGCCACCATAGACTGGACCTCTTTACGGTCATTCTGCGCCAGATCGGTGCGTACATTGCGCGCAGACAGATGAAGGACGCAGTGGACGTGCTGTTAAACGGCGACGGCACGAATACGGGCATCACCGTGACGGCGCTTACCGCTGCGCCGACCTACAACGACCTTGTGACGCTGTGGGGCAAGCTTTCCGACTATAACTTCAATACGATTCTGGCAGGAACGACTGCTTTGCAGGCGCTCCTTAAGATCACGGAGTTTAAGGACGCGCAGGCGAGCCTTAACATTAAGGGTGCGGGCAAGCTCATCACGCCGCTTGGCGCGACGCTCATCCATGTGCCGTCCATGGACGCGAAGAAGATCATTGCGCTCGACAAGAACTGTGCGCTTGAGATGGTGCAGGCGGGCGATGTGCTGACCGACTACGACAAGCTCATCGACCGCCAGATGGAGCGCGCGGCCGTGAGCGCCGTGGCGGGCTTTGCTCAGATCTACGGCGGCGCCGCACAGGGCCTTAGCTACTGATTTTATTCGATTCTGGCAAGCCGTACCGCTTTGGTACGGCTTTGCCGAATAAAAAAAGGAGGGGCAAATGGAGATACGAAACGTGCTGGAACGGCTGAAGCTTTTGACAAATGACGACCGCGAAGACCTGCTTTTGATGCTGAGCGGCGATGCGGTGCAGCGGCTTAAAGCGCGCCTTTGCTGCACTGTGGAGGAAGAAAACGCGCATGAGGAGGCGCTGTGCGCAGCGGCTGCGGCGCAGGCGGCGTATCAGTTTTGGCTTTTGGAGGAAGCAGCATCGCCGAAAAGCCTGACGGCGGGCGAGGTGCGCGCGGAATTTGACAAAGGCAGCGAAAGGGCGCTCGCCTATGCAAAGCAGTGCGAGCGGGCGGTGTCCGGGGTTTTGCGTGACGAGGATTTTTACTTCGGCGTGACGGAGGACACGGTGTGAGAAATGTATTTTTGAGGGCGCAGCAGATGATGGCGGAGATAAGCGGCGTGAAGGTCGTTTGCCGCGGCGTTGTGCATTGCCTGAAGGAAGACAAAACGGCCTTGCAGGCGGAAACGGAGACGTTCGGCGGGGCGATGAAGCCGCTGTATGTCTACTTCGGCGACGGCAAAGTGCTTTGCGGCGCGGAGAACGCGAGGCTGACTGCGGGCGGCGAGACGTTCCGCGTTTTATATGCCGAGGAAAAAAGCGGGATTTGCGGGGCGCTTTACGTGCGCGCGGTGCTGGAAAAGGAGGAAAAAGATGACGGGAACGGAGCTTAGTGCGGCGCTTGCGGAAAAGCTGAAAGCGCTTTTGCCGGACTGCGCGGTGCGCCCGGCGTTTACGGGCACGCTGCAAAGGCTTCCGCAGCGTGCCGCGGTGACGGTGGGCGTGATGCAGGAGGAAAACGCGGACGGTGTGTTTGAAACGGTGCTCGGCGTGCAGCTGTATGCGCGCGAAAGGGACGACCACGCGCGGCTGTTTGACGCGGTGTGTGCGGCGGTATCGTCTTTGCCGTGTGCGCTGCGCAGTGTGAAGCGGAGCGAGACGACGTACTCGGCGGCGCTCAGTTGCCTTGTGACGCTTTGCACGGTGCAGGCGGCGACGGGTGCGGCGGATAACGCACAGAACGCATCCGACAATACGCAGGACACATTCAACAGCGCATCGGACGCTGAACAGGGCACGCAGCCCTCGCGCAGCCGTTACGAATATCAAAATTATTATAACGACAGATACCGGGGCGATGATTCAAAACAGAAATATGGCTATCAGCCAGGCGTACAGCAGACGCCTGCTCCCAAAAAAGGAGATTCTGCGGGCAAATGGATTGCTGTTAGCGCACTTGTCGTCATCTTTGTTTGCGTCTGCATTGGAATCGGCTTGATCGGAGTTTATTCGATCCGATCGGCAAATCAGCTGGATTCCGCGTCGGTCGGCGTTTTGGAGGTGGCTCCGGATGCAGGAGATGATGCAAAAAATCAGGAAGATGACGGAAACCATGCAGCAACAGACAGTCCCGAACGCTCTGAAGCAGGACGATCTGGAGATTCGTCCCTGACAGAGGATACAACAACGGGAGACGGACAGGTTGCTGCAGCATCGGAAATTGCACAGCAGCAGAGCGCATCTGCAGTTGTAACGGATGTAACGCAGGTTGTAGAAGCGGTAATGCCGGCGTGCGTTTCGATTACGAATAATTTTACACAGACGGTACAGGATTTCTGGGGACAGACTTATTCCCAGGATGAGACGGCAAGCGGTTCCGGGATTATCATCGGAGAAAACGAGCAGGAGCTTTTGATCGTTACCAACAATCATGTAGTGGACAGCACAGAGCAGCTGTATGTTCAGTTTATCGACGGGGAAACCGTAGAAGCGCAGGTAAAGGGTACCGATGCTTCCGCAGACCTTGCAGTCGTTGCAGTAAAACTGGATACCATTGCGAACAGCACAAAACAGGAAATCTGCATTGCAAGGATGGGAGATTCGGACAGCCTGAAAATCGGTGAACCGGCCATTGCGATCGGTAATGCACTGGGCTATGGACAGTCTGTGACGACAGGCGTTATCAGTGCACTGAACCGTAAGATAGAGAGCAGCAATTCCGAAGAAGGAACTTCCCTGATTCAGACGGATGCAGCGATCAACCCCGGTAACTCCGGCGGCGCACTGCTGAACATGCGGGGCGAGGTGATTGGAATTAACTCCAATAAGATCGGCGGCTCGTCAATCGAGGGAATGGGTTACGCGATTCCGATTTCGACGGCAAGACCGATTATTGAAGATCTGATGGAACGCCAGACGCGGACGAAATATTCCGAGGAAGAGCGCGGATATCTTGGAATTTCCTGCATCAATGTGACGAGCGATTTGTCCGAGAACTTCAGTATGCCGCAGGGAATTTTTGTGGCGCAGGTTTATTCCGGAACCGGTGCGGAAGCTGCCGGATTGGTGCGCGGCAACATTGTGGTGGCGTTTGACGGCGTAACCGTTCAGAATCAGGAAGAGCTGACGAAGCAGATGCAGTATTATAAAGCTGGGGAGAGCGTTGAAATTACGATTATGGTAAATTCAGCAAACGGTTATCAGCAGAAAAACGTGACAGTCACGCTTTCTTCCTATGACCAGATCAATGCGGCGAGCAAGGCTGCACAGGAAAGCAAACAGAGATAAAAAACGGAACCGGGATGGCTGGGCGAGAGCTGCAGTCATCCCGGTTTTGCGAATAGCGCGTGTGAACAGTAGCCATTTCTGTACAGGAGACAGTTGTTTAGAGAAAGTTTACTTGTCTCAGGAACGATCCTGCATTATACTTTTGATAGCAGAAAGCGGAAGATGAGGTAACCGACTATGGATGAAAAAGAATTTGAAGATATTTGTTATATTTGCCGCAGACCGGAAAGCAAGGCGGGAAGAATGTTCCACCTGCCGAATAACATCTGTATCTGCGACGACTGTATGCACAAGACGATGGATGCGGTAAGTCAGTTCGATTATCAGCAGATGATGAATAATCCGGTGTTCATGAACATGTTGAATAATCCGTTCAATCCGTATGGAGATCCGACAAAGTCGGATGGAACGTCAGGACAGAAATCTGCAGGCGGCGGAAACGAAAAAAGCGACGCAGAAACAACTGACGCAGAAACAACTGACGCACAGGATGGAAACAACGCATCTGACAACACTGCCGCTGACATTCTGGAGGCATCCGATGCGGACGACGATTCCAAGAATGACTCCGACGAATCCTCGGGCAATAGAAGAGGATTCCCGAACATCAGCTTCATCAATCTTGCGGATTTCATGAACGACGGGATGCCGCAGAAACAGAAGATCAAGAAAAAAGGAACCGGCACAAAGCCGTTGATCGATTTAAAGTCCATTCCCGCACCACATAAGATTAAAGAGCAGCTTGATCAGTATGTGATCGGTCAGGAATATGCCAAAAAAGTCATTTCCGTAGCGGTTTACAACCATTATAAGAGGGTTGCCACCGGCACAATGGATGAGATTGAAATCGAAAAGTCCAATATCCTGATGATCGGACCTACCGGCAGTGGTAAGACCTATCTGGTAAAGACGCTGGCGAAGCTTCTGGACGTTCCGCTGGCGATTGCGGATGCAACCTCCCTGACAGAGGCGGGGTATATTGGTGATGATATTGAGAGTGTACTTTCCAAGCTTCTCGCTGCAGCGGACAACGATGTGGATAAGGCGGAGCAGGGCATCATCTTTATCGATGAGATCGATAAAATCGCACGCAAGCACAACACGACTTCCCGGGATGTCTCCGGGGAATCGGTGCAGCAGGGCATGCTGAAGCTGTTGGAGGGAGCAGACGTGGAGGTTCCGGTCGGTGCGAACAGCAAAAACGCGATGGTTCCGCTCACAACAGTCAATACAAAGAACATTTTATTTATCTGTGGAGGAGCATTTCCGGATCTGGACAGCATCATCAAAGAGAGACTTACAAAGCAGTCTGCAATTGGATTTGGCGCAGATCTAAAAGATAAATATGATCATGATAAGAAGATTCTTGAGAAGGTAACAACAGAAGATCTTAGAAACTTTGGTATGATCCCGGAGTTCCTGGGACGACTTCCGGTAGTCTTTACATTACAGGGACTCACAGAAGATATGTATGTGAAGATTCTGGAGGA
>ERZ780178.2763-NODE-2763-length-9970-cov-2.673727_pt1 | contig 9970 bp, 9 predicted proteins | sample MGYA00511018_ERZ780178 | MGnify/ENA primary metagenome ERZ780178 (study PRJEB29588, sample SAMEA2151439) | human gut metagenome | biome: human gut; feature: human-associated habitat; material: faeces | place: Denmark | collected 2008/2010 ...
AAGCAGGATGTCAGCGGTTCAAGCCCGTTATCGCCCACCAGGTTACAGCACATCCACTCGGATGTGCTGTTTTACGTTATATATGGACAGGATGAACCGCAACGCGGTACTACCGAAAGGGAAAGACAAGGCAAGCTGCAGGAGCTTGCCGATTCTTGAGGCAGTTTTTTACCATTAGGTCGTTTTATTGTGTATTTGATACGATTACGGGATTGCTAATATCAATATGATATTAGCAATCCCGTAACTTATAATTTCTATATACGAAAATTAATTTCTTTATAAGGCAGCACAATCAGATAGATGATTAAAAAGCATGTCGTTCATGATAATTAATTGTGTATAACATATATCTTTTTACAAAAGCCTAGTGTATTATTACAATGGACAAAAAATACAGAGTGAAATAAAAAACATCAAATAAAAAGTATGGAAAATAATTAAATTCTTCTCATAAACACAGATGTAATGCACGATTATATTAAAATCGGGGTAGCATTAGACGAAAATTAAATCGCAAGTATATCTATTGACAGTAGACTATTTGAGAAGTATAGTGTAAGCATAAGATACGTTTGACACGTATCCGTAAAGCCAATTGGATTTATGGTTTACGTATATTAAGGAGGTTGAATCTATCATGAGTGAAGCTGTTACATTAGAAATGGTACAGGAAGCACAGAAACGGTTGCGGGGCGTAGCGCAGAAAACAGGTCTGTCTTTTGCCAATTCAGTTAGTAAAATAGCTGATTGCCAGGTATACCTGAAGATGGAAAATTTACAGCGGACTGGTTCATTTAAATTGCGCGGTGCCTATAATAAAGTAGCATCTCTTACTCCGGAAGAACGAGAAAAAGGTGTTATTGCTGCATCGGCAGGCAATCATGCCCAGGGTGTGGCCCTGGCTGCCAGCGCTTATGGCTGTCAGTCTACCATCTGCATGCCTAAGCACGCTCCTTTGTCCAAAGTAGCGGCTACGCGTGGATACGGGGCTAATGTGGTGCTGCACGGAGATTTTTTTGATGAAGCGGCTGCTAAAGCGGTAGAATTGACGAAAGAACATGGGTACACCTTTGTCCATCCCTTTAATGATCCGGAAGTTATTGCAGGGCAGGGGACGATTGCACTGGAAATTATTGAACAATTACCCGATGTGGATGCCATTGTTGCGCCTATTGGTGGCGGTGGATTGATTTCCGGTCTGGCTGTTGCAGCAAAAAGTGTCAATCCTAAAATTAAAGTCATCGGTGTACAGACGGAAAACATGCCTTCCATGAAAGAATCGGTAGAACAAGGGAAGATTATTACATACAATGGGAAAGCGACGCTGGCAGATGGGATAGCCGTTAAAACGCCAGGAGATCTGACTTTTGATATCTGCCGCCGTTATCTGGATGATATAGTAACCGTTGACGAAAATGAAATTTCGCAGGCGATACTCTGGCTACTGGAACGCTGCAAAACGGTTGCTGAAGGCGCTGGTGCCGTACCTACCGCAGCTCTTATGAATGGTAAGATTTCCGGCCTTCACAATAAAAAGGTGGCAGCTCTCGTAAGTGGTGGCAATATTGATGTCAATAATATGCAGCGTGTCATCAATCAGGGTCTTATCAAGTCCCGCCGCAAGATTTTCTTCCAGACAATCATTCCTGACGTACCGGGCGAAATGGTTAAACTTCTGACTATCATTGCCAACGCGAATGCAAACGTACTCTCTATCGTCCACGAACGGAGCCAGCATGGCGTTGATATGGGACAAACAGCAGTATCATTGGAACTGGAAACGGCAAATGAAAAGCACGTAGAACAATTAATGTCCACGTTAAAAGATCATCATTATTATGTAACGATGAAATAAAATATGTATCAAATCATAAGACCATAATGATTCAAAAGCTATGGAGGTAGAAATGGAACAACAGAAAATGGAACGCGGTCTGAAGCCGCGCCATGTAGAGATGATAGCTCTGGGGGGAACCATTGGTGTTGGCCTTTTTATGGGGTCCGCCAACACGATTCAGATGGCCGGTCCGTCGGTACTTTTATGTTATGCTGTGACGGGTGTCGTCATGTTTTTCATTATGCGTATTATGGGGGAAATGTTGTATCAGGAGCCAGTGACTGGTTCTTTTGCAACGTATGGTCACAAATATATCAGTCCTTTTGTGGGATATCTGACAGCTTGTTCTTACTGGTTTCTCTGGGTCGTCGTCGGGTTATCAGAGATTACAGCCGTGGGGATTTATGTACATTACTGGTTCCCGGACCTGCCGCAATGGATATCGGCTCTGGCTGGAATGGTTCCCGAACATTCCGAAGTGGGTGTCGGCGGCGGTGTTCCTCGTGGCGATCGCGGCGCTGAATCTTATGGGCGTGAACAAGTTCGGCGAATTTGAATTCTGGTTTGCCCTGATAAAAGTCGTTACGATTATTGTTATGCTCATCGTCGGGGCAGCGGTCATCCTCTTTGGATTTGGTAATGACGGCGTGCCTGTTGGCATCAGCAACCTTTGGTCTCATGGTGGCTTTATGCCTAATGGATGGGGAGGAATGCTGGCGGCTATGTGCGTCGTAGCGGCGTCATTCCAAGGAGTTGAACTTATTGGGATTACAGCCGGAGAAGCCCAGGATCCGCAAAGGACGCTAAAAAAGGCTGTTAATAACATCGTATGGCGTATCCTTATATTCTACATTGGTTCTATCTTTGTTATCCTTTGTATCTATCCTTGGACAGAAGTCAGCTACATTGGCAGTCCATTCGTTATGACTTTTGCCAAAGTAGGTATTACAGCTGCTGCAGGAATTATCAATTTCGTCGTTCTTACCGCCGCTTTATCAGGCTGTAATTCTGGGATGTACAGTTCAGGGCGCATGCTTTATACACTGGCACAGAATGGCCAGGCACCGCGTATATTTGCCAGATTGTCACCTTCAGGTGTGCCCCGCAATGGAATTGGAGTTACCGTCATCGTACTGGCCATCGGTGTTGTCCTGAATTACTTGATTCCCGATTCCAAACTGTTTTTGTATCTGTATAGCGCATCGGTATTCCCAGGTATGGTTGCCTGGTTTGTCCTGGCCTGGGCCCAGAAAAATTTCCGCAAGGCTTGGGGACCGGAAGTCATGGCTAAGCATCCGTTCAAATCGCCACTCTATCCGTACTCGAATTACTTCTGCATAGCTTTCCTGATTCTGGTAACGATTGGCATGCTGTACAATCCGGATACCCGTATGTCTATCCTTTCCTCATGGGTCTTCATTGCGGCTATTACGGCGGCATGGTTCCTGTGTGGCCTGAACAAGAAGAAATATGATAAAGAAGGCCATCTTCTGACTGTGGCAGATGGTGGAAAGACGGCATCGGAAAACAAAGGCACTGAGAATGACTGATTTTTACGTAATATTATTGATTTAGTATATGCTATTATATAGAAGTCTTGTATAGTTCACCAAGAGTATTGTGTAAATATATATCATATACAGTGGAAATATGAAATTAGATGTTGTATAATAATAAACAGGATAGATAAATTTTTTTAAGGAGATGTTTTATCATGGCAGTAAACGTTATTAGTACTGAAAAAGCTCCCGGTGCAGTAGGACCATATTCCCAGGCGATTAAAGCAGGCGATTTCCTCTTTGCTTCTGGTCAGATTGCTATCAATCCGGAAAAAGGCAAACTCGTAGGCGGCGGCGTAGTAGGCCAGGCAGAACAGTGCATGAAAAATGTCGGCGCTATTCTGGAAGCAGCCGGTGCATCCTATGATGATGTCATCAAAACAACGGTATACATCACCAATATGAACTTCTTCGGAGCTGTCAATGAAGTATATGCTAAATACTTCAATAAGACTCTTCCGGCCCGTTCCTGCGTGGAAATTGGCAAACTGCCGAAAGATGCCCTCGTCGAAGTCGAAGTCATTGCTTATGTAGGTAAATAATCGGATTATGTGTTAAAAGATTTTCCGGTATCATGTAAAAAGCTCCCTGTCAGGCAATCAAGAGATATGCTTAAACTCTTGGTTGCCTGCAAGGAGCTTTTTTTGCTGATTTATGCCCAGTCTCCATTTATAAATACGGGAACTGTTGTTCCGCCAGATTGAGTTCCCGTAATTGATAAGTCGTCGCTTCCGACCATGAAATCGACGTGAATCATAGAATCATTCAGGCCATTAGCGAGAAGTTCCTGATCATTCATCTCGTTGCCGCCAGACAGGCAGGTTGGATAGGCCTTGCCAAATGCCAGATGGCAAGAGGCGTTTTCGTCGAAGAGTGTTTCATAAAAGAGAATATGGGACAGGGAAATAGGGGAATGATAGGGAATCAGGGCTACTTCTCCCAGACGGGCGGCGCCTTCATCCATAGACAATATCTGTTTTAGCACATCATCCCCTGTTTCTGCCTTCGATTCTATGGCTCGTCCATCTTTGAATATGATGTGGAAGTTATCGATAAGATTTCCGTTGTATACAAGCGGTCTCGTGCTATATACAATGCCATCGACACGGGCGGCATCAGGAGCCGTATTAATTTCTTCTGTAGGGATATTCGCGTTGAACAGTATATGTGATGTCGTTTCTTCTGCACCTCCCTGCCAGATATGCTTGTCTGACAGACCGATGGTCAGGTCGGTTCCCTGCCCGGACGTATAGTGCAAACTTGTGAAATGCTGACTGGTCATCCAATCGCGGCGTTTCTTCAGTTCCAGAAGATGAGCATCCCAGTCCGCCAGCGGATGTTCGCCATCAGCGCGGGAAGACTGGAGAATCTGCTTCCAAAGCATTTCGTAGGCAGCTTCTTCCGATTGTTCCGGATACAGGATACGTGCCCATACGAGGCTGGGAACGGCGGCGACGAGCCAGGTCGTCCTGGATGCCATCATGCCGTCGATGTATTCTTTTAACGCCTTATTCGAGGCTTTTTGCCAGGCGACTAATTTTTGCATGTCTATGCCTTTCATGAGGTAGGGATTAGCAGAAATAAGGCTAAGAAATGCTGCATTCTGGCGATAATAGCAAAGGCTGAAATCGCGGCGCCAGTCAGGCATAGTTGTAAATTCTGACAGATTTTCATATTCATAACGCAGCCGGGCGGAGTCATCGGACCGCCAATTCATCACGACCTGACGGGCACCCGCTTCATATGCTTCACGGGTGAGGATGGTGACAAAATCATGGGATTCTACGGGGGCTGAGATAACGAGAATTTGCCCCTGTTGCAGATTTAATCCCTTTTTGAGCAATACCCGGGCATACCCGGGTAGCAGAGAGGAAATAGAAGAATCGAGATGCATATGTATCACTCCTAGTATAAATAATTAACACATTAACTGGTGATTACAGAGTCCAGGCGGTCCGTTTCCATAGGCGGATATTCAGGGCCAGTGCATTAATGGCAAGACTGATGATCAGACTGTACCAGTACCCGTATGCCCCATATGGGAGGAGATGGGCTGCACCATATCCCATAGGAAGGCTGATAAGCCAATAGGTAACAAACGCTACGATTGTAATGATGCGAACATCTTTATATCCCCTTAAAATGCCCTGGACAGGAGTCCCTGCTGCATCGCAGAAGGAAAATATGACAGCGAGTAAGAGAAAATGGCGGATATGTATGAGTGTACTGGCATCCGAGGAGAACAAGGCACTGATAGGAGTTATAAATGTATAGGTCATGCTGGCTGTAAGACAGACAATGATCAGAGCTAATCCCTGACAGATATGGGCGTACTGGCGGGCAGCCCGTCCATTCCGGGCACCCACTTCATATCCGATGACAATCGTCGATGCCAGACTGAGACTCCAGGGAAATACGTAAATCAGAGTCGAATAGCTGATAGCTGCCTGGTTAGCTGCCAGGAATACCGTACCAAATTCGGCCATCAGCAGGCCGATGATGGAGAACAGGCTGGTCTCACAGAAAATAGCGACAAACATGGGGATGCCGATGCGCAGCTGCTCAGAGATTGTGTGCCAGTCCGGTTTAGTGAATTGATGCCACAGACCGTATGAGCGGAATGGCTCCAGAAAAGAAAACAATACTAGAAAAACAACCAGTGTCAGCCAGGCTGCTATGGTAATAGCATATCCCGTTCCAACGCCTCCCATGGGGGCTATGCCGAATCCACCGAATACGAGCAGGCGGAACAATGCCACTGTGACAGCCATATTGAAGAATAAGATAGCCATAGACACATGGGTCTTGCCATGGGCATCGGTAATGTAACGCAGTGTAGCTACGAGAAACGTAGGAAGTATGCCCCAGGCCAGTGCAATTAGGTACTCGCGGGCAATCGTATATACGGCAGGTTCCAGACCCATTATGCCCAGAAACGGATCGAGGCATAGCATCCCTGCTACGAGGACGACGGCCGTCGTAATGACAGCGACGTAGAGACTTTGTAAAATGTATCCGGGAATATTTTCCGTTTTCCCAGCGCCCCGGAGCTGGGAAAGAATGGGGGAAACGCCAAAGAAGACGCCGCACATACCAGCAAAGACCGGGTACCAGATATTGACTCCGACGGCGACGCCCGCCAGATCGACGGTGCCGGCCTGACCACTGAAAATACTGGAAAAGACGCCGCTGCCAACTTGGGCCATCTGGGTGAGCAATAGTGGAAAGAAAAGTGTAAGAAAATGCCGTATCTGGTATATTTGCGGCATATATGCAGACACCTCCTTAAAAAAGAATTGATATATAAAACAAGCCCCACGGACCGTGGGGCTTGTTAGCATTACGATTATTTATCCATTTCGTTTACTTTGGCAGCCAGACGGGATTTCTTACGGGCTGCAGTATTTTTATGGAGAACGCCTTTCTGTGCAGCGCTGTCGATGACGCTGCTGGCTTTATCAAATGCTTTTTTTACAGCTTCAGCATCACCTGTGGCAATTGCTTCGGTCGTACGGCGGATAGCAGTATGAACGGAAGATTTGACCTGGGAATTTACGGCGTGACGGGCTGCATCTTTTTCCATCGATTTGATGTTGGATTTAATCTGCGGCAATGGGTTCACCTCCTAATTTACAAGAACACTAGAAGAAATTCTATCATAAAACAGAATAAAAATCAATAGAAACTTTGGGGAATTACGCTTTATGTGCCGATCCCAGCACTTCTGTAATTTTATGAGCAACAAGGTCATAGACGTTCTGACGGCCATCTTTCAGATACTGGCGCGGGTCAAAGTGATCCGGATGTTGGGCCATATGGAGACGGACACCGGCTGTCAGAGCCAGGCGGATATCGGAGTCGATGTTGATCTTGCAGACTGCCAGGGAAGCTGCCTTGCGGAGTTGGTCTTCCGGAATACCGATAGCATCAGGGAGATTACCTCCATTTTCATTAATGATCTTTACATATTCCGGTACGACAGAGGACGCGCCGTGCAGGACAATCGGAAAATCAGGCAGCCGTTTAGCCACTTCTTCGAGAATATCGAAACGCAGTGTCGGCGGTACGAGGACGCCCTGTTCGTTACGGGTGCACTGTTCCGGCGTGAACTTATAGGCGCCATGGCTGGTCCCGATAGCGATAGCCAGGGAATCGACACCAGTGCGGCTTACGAATTCTTCTACTTCTTCCGGACGGGTATAGGAAGCTTCATGGGCGGCTACTTTGACATCATCTTCGATGCCTGCCAGCTGACCCAGTTCGCCTTCGACGACGACGCCATGGGCATGAGCGTATTCGACGACCTGCTTGGTCAGGGCGATGTTATCTTCGAACGAATGCTTCGATCCGTCAATCATGACGGATGTGAACCCGCCATCTATGCAGGATTTGCACGTTTCAAAATCGGCGCCGTGATCTAGATGAAGGGCTACCGTCAGGTCATGGTCTTCAAGAGCTGCTTCTACGAGATGTTTCAGATAACTCGGCTTGGCGTATTTTCTGGCACCGGCCGAGGCCTGAAGGATGATTGGGGATTGAAGGTCTGCTGCCGCGTCGGTAACAGCCTGGACAATTTCCATATTATTGATGTTGAAAGCCCCGATGGCATAATGACCGGCATAGGCTTTTTTGAACATATCTGTAGTTGTAACTAATGGCATAGGAAAATTCCTCCTTTTAATAAAGGTATACGTGTAGATATGGTGGTCCTCAGAGCGGGACCAGATTATGATAATCCCAGCCGGCACAGCAGAACAACTGTTGCATATCTGCCGGCAACGGGGAATTAACCGTAATGAATGTACCACTGACCGGATGAGTGAACTGAATGCGGAATGCATGCAGTGCCTGCCTTGCTATCTTGGTCCGGCTGCCGCCATACAAATCATCGCCGCATAAGGGATGGCCCAGGCTGGCACAATGCACCCGGATCTGGTGGGTGCGCCCTGTATGAAGAGTTACTTGAAGCAGGCTGAAGTCATCTGTGACAGCCAGACACTGAATATCGGTATGGGCCGGTTTGCCATCAGCATCGGTACGGCGCAGTATAATGCTGTCCGGAGCCCGGGAAATGGGCCAGTGTATGGTCAGGCGCCGGGCGGGAAATCTTCCTTCGGCTACGGCCAGATAATACCGGTGATAGTCCAGATGCTGCCGGCTGAAAGCATACTGTATCTGGGGCTGTTTTGCAATCAGGCACAGTCCGGAGGTATTACGGTCCAGGCGGTGCATCGGATGATAAGAACAATTTTGCCCTGTCTTTTGATAGTACCAGGCCAGTGCGTTTGCCAGCGTTCCATCATGAGCCCCTGACGTAGGATGCATCAATAATCCCGCAGGCTTGTTGACAGCTATGATATAATCATCTTCGTAGGCTATTTCAACGGGAATCGGTTCCGGCTGGAAGGGATTGGATTCCGGAAGCTCTACGCGGATGACGTCGCCTGTAGAAACGAAATCACGAGTATCAGCGGCTCTGCCGTTACAGGTACAGATGCCGTTGTGCTTGATTCGCCGCCGCATGGTGGCAGAAACACCGGCATGGCGCAAGGCACCCAGAAGGGATGTTTTCTTTTCCAGTCTGCCTACGATAACTTCAATCATGGCATCTCCTTTATTGGTAAAAGATATATACACATCTATTGTACAAAAGAGAAACCGGGAAATCAACGTAGGATGTTAACTGCACAGCTATATTGTAACGGAAGAGGCTGATAAAATCAACAGAAAAAATGGGGGATTTTTATCGGTACAAAGAAAAATTACCGGTAGAAAAAGGATTTTGAAGATTTTTATGGAATAGTATATAATGTAAGGTCTGTGAGAAATATCCTGCCGTCATAGGTGATATGCAAAATCTATACAGATGCCAGGCAGGAATCAGGCTGTATATCTAGAATGTATTACTACACGAATTCTTTAACAGGTGATGTGGCATATGCGTTTTACAAATGAATTTATAGAACAAGTACGGCAGGCCAATGATATCGTCAGTGTTATTTCCGATTATCTGGTTCTCCAGCGCCGGGGACGCAATTTCTGGGCATGCTGTCCGTTCCATAATGAAAAAACGGCTTCGTTCAGTGTCGCTGCTGATAAAGGATTCTATTATTGTTTTGGCTGTCATGCCCACGGAGATGTTTTCAAATTCATCATGATGAAAGAAAACATCTCTTTTAGTGAAGCCGTGGAACGACTGGCTGAACGGGCGCATATCCCGCTGCCGGAAGTCGAAAAATCAGCCGATGACATTGCACGGGATACGCATCGGAACCGCCTGTTTGAAATTAATGAACTGGCCGGCAATTTCTTTCATAACTGTCTGGTGAAGACCCACTACGGCGAACCGGGCCTTGCCTATTTTCATCGCCGCCACCTGAGCGACGACACGATTTATTCGTTTAAGCTGGGATTTGCCCCGGACAGCTGGAATAAACTGACCGATGCCTTTGAAAAAAAGGGAGTGACCGGGCCGGAACTCGTCGAAGTCGGACTGGCCAAAGAAAAAAACGGCCGGTACTACGACGCCTTTCGCAACCGTGTCATGTTTCCCATACGGGATGGCCGGGGA
>ERZ780178.2769-NODE-2769-length-9941-cov-4.119563_pt1 | contig 9941 bp, 8 predicted proteins | sample MGYA00511018_ERZ780178 | MGnify/ENA primary metagenome ERZ780178 (study PRJEB29588, sample SAMEA2151439) | human gut metagenome | biome: human gut; feature: human-associated habitat; material: faeces | place: Denmark | collected 2008/2010 ...
AAAAGAATGGAGTTTGACTTATGAGTAACAATTTAAAACAGGAAATCGAAAAGCGGCGTACCTTCGCTATCATCTCGCACCCGGATGCCGGAAAAACAACTTTGACCGAAAAGTTCTTATTATATGGAGGAGCAATCAATCTTGCCGGTTCCGTAAAAGGTCGAAAAGCTGCTAAACACGCGGTCTCTGACTGGATGGAAATCGAAAAAGAAAGAGGAATCTCCGTCACTTCCTCCGTATTGCAATTTAATTATGACGGATTCTGTATCAACATCCTGGACACTCCGGGACATCAGGACTTCTCTGAAGATACCTATCGTACTTTGATGGCTGCCGATTCTGCCGTCATGGTGATCGACGGCTCCAAAGGTGTCGAGGCACAAACGATCAAACTGTTTAAAGTCTGCGTCATGCGTGGAATCCCTATTTTTACTTTTGTCAATAAAATGGACCGCGAGGCAAAGGATCCCTTTGAACTGATCGATGAGATTGAAAATGTACTTGGGATCCGCACCTGTCCGATCAACTGGCCGATTGGCTCCGGAAAGAATTTCAAGGGCGTTTATGACCGAAACACAAAAACCATCTCTCGTTTTCTTCCTTCGGACAACGGACATAAAATTGAAGCTATTGAAGCCAAATTAGGCGACAGCGGACTGGATGACCTGATCACAAAGGAATATCATGATATTTTAGTAGATGAAATTGAGCTATTGGACGGTGCGAGCGACGAATTTGACCTGGAAAAAGTACGAGAAGGAAAACTTTCTCCTGTCTTCTTTGGTTCTGCCCTGACAAATTTTGGTGTAGAAACCTTTTTGCAGCATTTTCTGGAAATGACCACTTCTCCTCTTCCTCGTATGTCCGGAGACGAAGTCATTGATCCGTTTTCGGAAGATTTTTCTGCCTTTGTCTTTAAGATTCAGGCAAATATGAATAAAGCACACCGTGATCGTATCGCATTTATGCGTATCTGCTCCGGCAAATTTACAGCCGGTATGGAAGTCACTCATGTGCAGGGCGGTAAAAAGATCCGTCTTTCCCAGCCACAACAGATGATGGCGCAGGAAAGAAAGCATGTGGAAGAAGCTTACGCCGGTGATATTATCGGTATTTTTGACCCGGGTATCTTTTCCATCGGAGATACGTTATGTAAATCCAAAAAGCCGATCCGTTTTGCCGGTATTCCGACTTTTGCACCCGAGCATTTTGCCCGCGTCCGTCAGGTCGATACGATGAAACGAAAACAGTTTATGAAAGGCATCACGCAGATTGCACTGGAAGGTGCGATTCAGATCTTCCAGGAATTTAATACCGGTATGGAAGAGATCATCGTCGGCGTAGTCGGTGCCCTCCAGTTTGAGGTGCTGCAATACCGCCTGCAAAATGAATATAACGTAGAAATCCGCATGGACCAGCTTCCTTATGAGCATGTCCGCTGGATTGAAAATGAAGACATCGATGTAAACAGTCTGTCACTTACATCCGATGCTAAGCGTGTCAAGGACTTTAAAGAGCGTCCTCTTTTGCTCTTTACACACCCTTGGAGTATTCAGACCGTGTTAGACCGAAACGAAGGACTGATTTTAAGTGAAGTAAGCCAAAACAACGAATAACGAAAGGAGACTTTATTTATGAAGAATATCGCAAAACTACTGGGACTGCTGCTTTTATTTTCCGCTTTTGCCATGACGGTCTCTGCACCGGTGCAGGCAAAAAAAGATTTTACAGTAAGCACTTCCAGTAAACCTTACAAAAACAAATATGTTAAAAATCCGGTATATAACAAGCATACCAAACATTATCTTACACTCCGCTCCTACCTTGACGAAATGTCGAAAAAAGGCGGTGGAACACTGACAATCAAAAAAGGTACCTATAACATCAGCAATGCTCTGTTAGTACCTTCTAACGTAAAAATCTTGCTCCAAGACGGTGTTGTCATGAATAAGATTGGCAATTCTCACACCAAAAAGCTGAAAGCCGGTCATGTTATGTTTGAATGTGTACGTTCTTCCCGCATTAACAAAAAAGGAGTTGTGGGCAAGTACAACGGTGAAAAAAATATTCAGATTATCGGAGAGGGTACGGTAATCATGAATCTCAGCGGCTGTAATAAAAGTGAAGCAATCCGTGTGCCACACTGTAAAAATGTACTGATCGACAACATTACCTTTACTAATCTCCGCGACGGACATTTTATCGAAGTAACCGCTTCCAAAGACGTTACGGTTCAAAATTGCACCTTTAAAAACAATTTGAGCGGAGAACGTTGTGCGATCAACCTCGATACCCCGGATAAAGTAACCAATGGTTTTAACGGAAAATATTCCAAATTTGACAAGGCGCCGGTTCTCAATGTCACAATTCAAAACTGTGGGTTCTACAACCTACACCGCGGCATTGACACTCATCGTTTTTCGCCAAATAAATACCATACCAATGTTCAGATTCTTGGCTGTACTTTTAAAGACTCCGTTCAAAGTCCGATCATGATGTTAAACTGGAAAAATGCGGTTATCAAGGGAAATACCATCGATACCGTAAAAGGCTGGAGCACAAACAATATTCAAAAAGAGAAATTTGCTATTTATATGCGTGGCGGTGTCATTGACCCTATCATCTCTGAAAACCGGATGAATGGCGTTTACATGCCTTTTTATGCCAAAGGACACAAAGAAGCAGCTGGTGATATCGCAGCCAGATATGCTGCTACTTACAATAGCATTTCCGCAGCAAGCATCGAGAGTATGAAAAATAATATCCTTGGTGACAATTGCATTCTCCGCTATTTTGCGATCAACCGCAAGGGAACTCTTTACATCGCAAAGAGCGAAAAACACTATGATAAGTATTACATCGAGCCGGTACAGGCACAGTAAATAATAAGTAACTCGCAAAAAAAGAATGGTTCTCTTATCCAGCGGATAAAAGAACCATTCTTTTTATTCGAACACTTATGATACTACGTTTTTCATTCTATTTGTCATCCTGCAATGCGTCAAATCCGCTTTCACCCGTTCTGACTTTGACAACATCCTCAACATCGTATACAAAGATCTTACCATCTCCGATATGACCTGTGTAAAGAGCTTTCTTCGCAGCTTCAATGATGTTTTCTACTGGGATATTTCCTACGATAACTTCAACTTTAACTTTTGGAAGTAATGTTGCATCGACTTCAGCACCTCTGTAACGTTCTCCGGCACCTTTCTGGATACCGCAGCCCATAACCTGAGTGACTGTCATACCAGTTACACCAACATCGTTCATTGCTTTTCTTAACTTGTCGTATCTTGTTAATTTTGCGATAATAACAACTTTATACATTCCTGTAGGTACAAGATCTGGAGCTTTGCTGACCTGTATAGCTGCTGCTTTCTGTACTTTAGAAGCTCTTTCGTAATCTTCTTCTCCAAGAACAGTATTTGCATTTTCTTCCATGATCATTGTGTTAGAAATATCCATCATACTGAATCCAGCATATGCTGATGTTAAACCATGTTCTGGTCCATCCAGACCGATGATCTCTTCTTCTTCTGTTACACGAAGACCAATCGTTGCTTTGATAATTGTAAATGTTAAACTGATCGTCACGGCTGTCCAAGCGCAGACACAAACAATACCGATGATCTGAATCTTTAATAATCCAAATCCACCACCATAGAAAAGTCCATTTAATTCACTTCCTGGTGCAGTTTTTGTTGCAAATAATCCTGTTGCTAATGTTCCCCATAAACCGTTCATAAAATGAACTGCTACGGCTCCAACTGGGTCATCAATTCTTAATTTATAATCTAATAACCATACTCCAAAACAAACAAGTAATCCAGAAACTGCTCCGATCACAATTGCTCCAAAAGCATCTGTGACATCACATGGTGCTGTGATCGCTACAAGTCCTGCAAGAGATGCATTTAATGACATTGATACATCAGGTTTTCCATATTTTACCCATGTAAATACCATACAAACAACTGTTGCTACTGCTGGTGAAATTGTTGTTGTTACGAAGATAGATCCTAACTGTTCAACAGATGTTGCTGCTGCACCGTTGAATCCATACCAGCCAAGCCATAAGATAAATACTCCTAATGCTCCAAGTGGAATATTATGTCCTGGGAATGCATTTACTTTTGTAATATTTCCATCTTTATCTTTTGTGAATTTACCAATACGTGGTCCTAAGAATTTTGCTCCGATCAGTGCGGATAATCCACCAACCATATGAATTGCACAAGATCCTGCGAAATCATGGAATCCCATCTGAGATAACCATCCACCACCCCAGATCCAATGTGCTTCAATTGGATAGATCAGTGCAGAGATTACTGCAGAATAAATACAGTAAGATAAGAATTTTGTTCTCTCTGCCATGGCTCCGGATACGATCGTTGCTGTTGTTGCACAGAATACTAAGTTGAATACAAAACTTGACCAATCAAAATTGGCATAAGATGTAAAAATGTCAAATCCAGGTTTTCCGATCAATCCGATCATATCTTCCCCGAGTAATAAACTGAAACCGATCAGAATAAATACACAAGTACCAATACAGAAGTCCATCAGGTTTTTCATGATAATGTTTCCGGCATTCTTAGCTCTTGTAAATCCGGCTTCAACCATTGCAAATCCGGCCTGCATCCAGAATACCAATGCGGCTCCGATCAGGAACCATACCCCAAAGATCTGGGTATTTACTGCGTTCATAATTTCTTTTGTCATATCTTTGTCCTCCCATTTCGAAAGTTTTTGTTTTTTCATTCAGGAGAAACGCGCGTGTCTTTACTCAATGAATTGATTGAAGGCTTTTAGAAATCCTTCTTGATAAAAAGAAAAGGCGTTATGAAGAATGATCTGTGTCATCTCATAACGCCTTTGTTATGGTTGGAATTATAAACGCCTTATTTTTATTTGTCAATAATATTTTTAACATTTTTTATGCAAAGAATGTATCTTTTTTAGCACAATCTTAACTGTTTAATTCGTTCTCAAGCATACGGTATCCGACTCCGACTTCTGTAAAAACATACTTTGGAACTGCTGGATTTTCCTCAATCTTGCGGCGGATATTTGCCATATTTACTCGCAAAATCCTATTGTTCGTATCTGCATGAGGTCCCCAGATATCTTTGATGATAGACTCATATGTAATAACCTTTCCTGCATTCTCTGCAAGAAGGGATACTAGTTTATATTCAATCTGTGTAAGACGGATTTCTTCTTCTCCAAGAAAGACTCTTCGCTTATCAAAATCAATCTTTAACTGACCTGCATGATACATTGGTGTCTTCGTCTCTGCTCCCATTGGCTGTCTTCTATGTCTTAGGGCAGTACGAATCCTTGCAAGCAATTCCTGATTGCCAAATGGTTTGGTGATATAGTCATCTGCTCCAGCATCCAGGGCTTTTACTTTCTCTGATTCTCTGTTCCTTGCGGAAATCACGATGATCGGCGTAACTGCCCATTTTCTGATCTCAGAGATTACATCGATTCCATCCATATCCGGCAGTCCAAGGTCTAATAAGATCACATCCGGACAGTATGATTCCGCACATTGAATCGCCTGATTTCCTGTGGTCGCTATGATTGGTTTGTAGCCATTGGTTTTTAAGATCGCTGATATAAAATTGCCGATGTTTTCTTCATCTTCAGCAATCAATACATTAAATTTTATCTCTGTCATAGTTCCTTTTCCTCCGTCAATTCTTTTTCATCCATTGGCAGACTAAAACTAAACTCTGCTCCATCCTCATAGTTTCTTGCATAGACATCACCTTGATGTGCCATAACGATTGATTTACAGATACTTAATCCGATACCCATGCCCTTACGGCTTTCATGGTCTAATGCACCTGCACAACCGTCGAACAACTGGTCCAAGCGCTCTGGTGCGATACCATTTCCGTGGTCACGGATATAGAATACAACTTTGTTACCTTCTTCTTTGATATCAAGTTCAATAGGTGCATCACTTCCAGAATGTACCCATGCATTTTCCAAAAGGTTCATAATTACCTGCTCAATCAAAGTCGGATCCATTGGAACCATTAAAAAATCTTCTGGGATCTTTACCTTTAATTCACTGTCTGGATATCGCTTCTGATAACGCTGGATCGCTTCTGCTACAACTTCTTCGAGAGGTTCCGGTACTTTCTTTACATGTGGCTGTGTGTCACTTCCATTACTCTGGATCCTCGTGATACTAAGCAGGTTTTCCACCATGTTTAACAACCAGTTTGCATCTTCTTTGATTCCCATGACAAGCTGATCTTTGGCTTCTTCATCCAGCTGGTCTTTGGCTTCTAAATACGTCGAACTTGCCCCGATCATTCCAGTCAGCGGAGTCCTAAGATCATGTGAGATCGCTCTTAATAAATTTGAGCGCATCTTCTCCTTTTCTTTCTCAATCTGAAGCTCATTGATCTGCTTGTTATATTCATTTAATTTTGCAAGTTCTTTCTCTCTCTTGACAGCTGCTTCTTTCTCTCGGTTTAAGCTTGTTGTTGTCATATTCGTGATGATTGCGATCACTAAAATTCCAAGAAATGTCATCGGATATCCGTCAATCATGAAATTAATCTTAAAGTACGGAAACGTAAATCTCCAATTAATAAAAATAACGCTTAACAGTGAGGAAACAATTCCCCATCCATATCCTTTTGTATATCTTGAGATAAAAAAAGTTGCCAATGTATAAATCATTGGCACATTAATGTTGTGAGCTGTCTGATAGAAAAAAATATGCGCAATGATGGTCGCAATGATCAGGATCGTGATCGAGATCAAAAAATCCTTCTCCCACTGCATCAAACCTTTTTCATTCTGCTCCATGTTTATTCTCCATTCGGCCGGATATTCACATCTATCTTACATTTTGAGACGTGATCAGAGTTCATACTCAGATCATAATCCACTTTAAGGTGCATCTGTTCTTCTTCTTCGATCCAGTCAATATTGCTTGTATTGACCCCCATCAAAAGACTTCCAAATGGTGTATCGTAGTAAGAGAGGTTTTCTTTTCCCTCTTCAAAGACCATATGAGAAGACTGTCCTCCTTTTCTTGTAAGTTCCACACTCTTTGGTCCAATCTTTATGACATTTTTTACGATCTCGTTGTCTTCAGAAAGTTCATCGTATAAAATATAATGTTTTCCATTTCTCAGGTAATAGGCACCTGTCGTCATCATCTCGATCGGATCATTTGGATCTACATCCATCTGAAGTCCTGAAATATTAATTAATATATCTTTTGTCATCTTATCTTCACTTCCTAATAATTCTCAATATCTACCGGCTGTACCTGATCCACACGGCATGGAAGTACTTTGTCGGCAAATGATAAAAACTGATCTGCCATATCACTGACATAATATTCATACTTCGCAGTATGATCTTCTGATGCCGCCATATCTCTCTGTGCGAGCATCTGCTTTAAAGTCTTCGCAACTTCATAGGCAGGGTTTACAAGTGTGACCTTATCCCCTACAAATCGCTGGATCGGATTGATCAACAATGGATAATGCGTGCATCCAAGGATCAGAGAATCAATATCATACTGCTTAAATTCTCTTAAATATCTGGATACCATATCTTCTGTAATACGGTCATCGATCAGCCCTTCTTCTACTAGCGGAACAAATAATGGACATGCTTTTGTAACGACAGTTACAGATGGATCTAGTTTCCTTAAATATTGGCCATACTGTCCACTCTTGATCGTTGCATTTGTCCCAATGATCCCGATATTCTTATTCTTCGTCGCATTCATTGCTGCGATCGCACCTGGCTGTACCATACCGATGATCGGCACATTATAAAGTTCCTGTAAATCAGCTAAGGCGAGCGCACTCGCTGTATTACAGGCGATGACCACTGCTTTAACACCCTTACTCAACAGAAAATTGACGATCTGTCTGGAATAGCGCACGATCGTATCTTTGGACTTCGTTCCATAAGGTACACGTGCAGTATCCCCAAAATATATCATACTTTCTTCCGGGAGCTGACGCATGATCTCTCTTGCAACAGTGAGCCCGCCAACTCCAGAATCAAACACCCCGATTGGTGCATTCATATCAAATTCCTCCTAACGATATCTTGTCATTGCCTGATCGATCAATGTATCAAGTAACTCAGGAATATCAAGTCCGCATGCTTTCCATAACATTGGATACATACTGATCGATGTGAATCCTGGCAATGTGTTAATCTCGTTAAATACAACTCTTCCTGATTCTTCTAAGAAGAAGTCAACCCTTGATAATCCAAATCCGTCAACAGCTCTAAAGATTGCTTCTGCATCTTCTTTGATCTTGCGTTTAGATTCTTCTGGCATCTCTGGATCAACAACCGTTTTAGACTCTGCATTGTTGTATTTTGCATCAAAATCATAGAATGCCGCTTCTTCGGCCGCAAGGATCTCTCCAACACATGTACTCTTCACCTGTGTTCTGTCACCTAACACCGCACATTCCACTTCTCTTCCGACAATTGTTTCCTCACAAAGGATATTACGGTCATGTTTCACTGCTTCGTATAATGCCGCTTCCAATTCTTTTCTATTCTCTGCTTTGGAAACTCCCTTAGAAGATCCTGCGCAAGATGGTTTTACGAAGATCGGATATGGAATTTCCTTTTCCACACGATCCATTGCTTCTTCTAAATGTTCAAAATCGCTTTCTCTGACATGAACAAACTTTGCCTGATCGATTCCAATATGATCGACGATGATCTTTGTGTATACTTTATCCATTGAAACTGCTGATGCCAATACACCACATCCAACATATGGAATTTTAGACAATTCAAACAATCCCTGAACGGTTCCATCTTCACCATTCATCCCATGAAGAACTGGGAAGATCACATCAACTTTCTGAAGTTTATATGTACCTTCTGCAAGGATCACTAAAGAACGAGTTGTTGTATCAGGAGAAATAAATGCTTTCACTTCTCCTTCTCTCCAACTTCCATCTTCGATGTCTTTAACACTATCTACTAATAGCCATTTTCCTTCTTTTGTGATTCCAACTAAAATTACATTATATTTTTCAGTGTCCATGTTTTTGATGACTGTTGTTGCTGACAGACATGAAACATCATGTTCAGAGGAATCTCCTCCGAAGATCACTACTACATTCTTTTTCATTGATCTAAACTCCTTTATCATTATAAAAAGTATTTCATCATTATCATTTGATTATAGCACAAATTTTTCAAAAATAAATCCTTCAAAGTAAGGTTCATTCTCTTTATATGCTTTTTTATCGCGAAATGTCCATCCGTAAATTGGAATCTTGTAAAATCTGCGGCAGATCTTGAGTGGAAGACAGTCTTTATATTTATAGTGATAGGCTATAAAATCTGGTTTTGTAATAAAATTTGTCAATAAATTCTTCACAATAAAATAACCGATTTTGCGAGTAAGCGTCCCTTCTTCTTTTTCTTTTAAAAACTGCTCACTTAACTGTCCTCGGATCACTTCTGGACGGTTTTTCTTAAACCAATACAGAGCATACGGATGAAAACATTCCATACAATATAATCCTTTATATTGATCTAAAGCTTTTGCAACTTTCTTGCATAATTTACGGTTACATGTTTCCATTTTTAATTCTACTAATAATGGTACTTTGCCATCAACTTCTCTTAAAACTTCCACAAACCTTGGAATTCTTTCTCTCGTTCCCATCAATCGATATCTGCATAATTCACGATAAGTAAGATCTGTGATCTTTTTATTTACTCCACATGTTCTCTTAAGATCATAGTCATGGTGAACTACCATTACACCGTCTTTGGTCAGCTGAACATCTAATTCTATTCCATAGCCTGATCCCTTTGCTTTCTTGAAAGCTGCCATGGAATTTTCTGGAATTCCTTCTTCTCCATGAAATCCGCGGTGTGCATAATATTTCACATTCAGTACTGGGTGTTCA
>ERZ780178.2774-NODE-2774-length-9930-cov-2.172658_pt1 | contig 9930 bp, 7 predicted proteins | sample MGYA00511018_ERZ780178 | MGnify/ENA primary metagenome ERZ780178 (study PRJEB29588, sample SAMEA2151439) | human gut metagenome | biome: human gut; feature: human-associated habitat; material: faeces | place: Denmark | collected 2008/2010 ...
GAAGCCGGAAATCCGCGACCGTATCGTCCTTGTATGGCTCGGCGGCAACGCGCTGCACTGGCCGGACAACCGCGAGTTCAATATGTATCAAGATATTGCGGCGGGACGCATTGTTTTCGGATGCGGTGCGGCGCTTGTACAGCTGCCGTGCGCAGGCGTGGTCTCCGGCTTCTCCGTGAGCGAGCCGGAGTTCAAAGACTACTTTCTCGGCAAAAACGAGCTGTGCGATTATTTGGCACACTATGCCATTGAAGAAGGACGGCGCTGGGCGCAGGCGGAAACATGGTCGCGCGTGATCTGGGACGTGACGGCGGTGGCGTGGCTTTTGGACGGCGAGTTCATGGACGACACGCTTCTGCACAGCCCTATTCCCCAGTATGACGACACATGGACACCTTCGAACACGCGGCATTTTATGCGCTATGTGTACAGTATCCACCGCGATGTTTTACTCAAGGACCTTGTGCAAAAATTGACGGAAAAGTAAAATTTTCGTGCAATTTTGGCTTTTACGTGCTATACTTAATTTTACAGTAAACAGAATACGCACCTTTTCCCTTATTTTGATCCGAAAGGTTGGTTGTCTCATGAAAAAGCTGATTCTTGTGACCTCACCGCCTGCGTGCGGCAAAACCCGGCTTTCCAAACGCCTGTGTACGGCGCTGGATCATGTTGTTTATTTGGACAAGGACACGCTGATCCCGCTTTCCAAGCAAATTTTCAAAGTGGCGGGCAAACCGTATGACCGCAGCTCTGCGTTTTTTGAAGCGAACATCCGCGACTACGAGTACGAGACGATCTTGGACCTTGCGTTTGAGGCGCTGCGTTATGCGGACACCGTGCTCATCAACGCGCCGTTCACGCGGGAAATTCGCGACACGGCGTACATTCAGAATTTGCGCGCGAAGCTCGGTGAATATGGCGCAAAGCTGTGTGTTATTTGGATCGTAACCGACCCCGCTGTGTGCAAGGCGCGCATGATGAGGCGCTCTTCCGACCGCGACGCGTGGAAAATGGAACACTGGGACGAGTACATAAAGGGCGTGAATTTTGATATTCCCGAAAATCTGCGTATACCGGACGACCCAGAAAGTCTTTTGCTGTACTACAACTCGACCGACGACCTTGCGGACGCTTCATTTGCCCGCATTTTACCGATGCTGAACCAAAACTGATTTTAGGAGCCTACTCATGCAAAAAACCGATACCCTGTATACCGCATACGTTGAAGTTTTAAAAGAAGAATTGCTGCCCGCCATGGGCTGCACAGAGCCGATTGCCATTGCCTATGCGGCGGCAGCGGCACGGCGCATTTTAAACGAGCTGCCGTGTGAAGTCTGCGTCACGGCGAGCGGCAATATCATCAAAAACGTGAAAAGCGTTTTTGTGCCGAACACCGGCGGTCTGCGCGGCATCCCTGCGGCGGCTGCGGCGGGGATCATAGCAGGACATGACGAGCTTTTATTGGAGGTTATCTCAAAGGCGACCGAAGCAGAGCAGGCGGAGATCAAGGCTTATATGGAGCACACGCCGATCACCGTGAAGCTTTCGGACTCTCCCTATATTTTCGACATTGACATTACGGTGAAAAGTGAGCATCATACGGCAAACGTGCGTATTGTGGGGCACCACACGAATATTGTGCATACGGAAAAAGACGGCGAAATATTGCTCGATACCTGTGCCGATACTCCGGCGGAAAGCACGGACAGCGGCATTTGCGACCGCAGTGCGTTTTCGGTGAAGACGATTCTTGAGTTTGTTGAGTGTGCAGAGCTTTGCGATATTGAAACGCCCGTAAAACGGCAGATTGACTACAACACACGCATTGCGAAAGAAGGTTTATCGGGCAGTTGGGGCGCGAACATCGGCAAGGTATTGCTCGAAACCTACGGCGATGATGTGAAAATCCGCGCCAGAGCCATGGCGGCTGCGGGCAGCGACGCGCGTATGAACGGCTGCTCCCTGCCGGTCGTCATCGTTTCCGGCAGCGGCAATCAGGGAATGACGGCTTCTCTGCCCGTTGTGGAGTATGCAAAAGAATTGAACGTCGGCTATGAAAAAATGATTCGCGCGGTGGCACTCTCCGACCTCGTGACGATCCACCTGAAGTCCGGCATTGGACGGCTTTCCGCGTACTGCGGCGCTGTGAGCGCAGGCTGCGGCTGCGGCGCGGGCATTGCGTACTTATACGGCGGCGGACTGAAAGAAATCGAGCACACAATCGTCAACTCCATTGCTATTGATTCCGGGATGGTATGCGACGGCGCAAAAGCCTCGTGCGCGGCAAAAATTGCATCTGCTGTGGATGCCGGCATTTTGGGCTACCACATGTACAAAAACGGGCAGCAGTTCCGCGCGGGTGATGGCCTTGTCACGAAGGGCGTTGAGGAGACGATACGCAACATCGGCATACTGGCCCGCGAAGGTATGCGCGAGACCGACCGCGAGATTTTGCATATCATGTGCGATTAAATGTGATAAACAAAGAGACGTTTCTCTGTAGTTTTACAGGGGAACGTCTCTGTTCATTTTACATAAAGCGCTCCGGCAGACGAAAACAGTCCGCTGGGGCGCTTGGTATGTTATAGACTTTGCTTCAAGATTTCTTCTGCGCAGCGCAGGCCGTCTACGGCGGCGCTGGTGATGCCGCCGGCGTAACCTGCGCCCTCTCCGCACGGAAACAGACCACGCACCGTGGGGCACTCGCGCGTCTCGTTTCGGAGGATGCGCACGGGTGAAGAGCTTCGGGTCTCGGGAGCGGTCAATAAAGCGTCCGGGTCGTCAAAGCCCTTCAGCCGCCTGCCCATGCGGCGGATGCCCTCCGCCATGGAATCGCAGATATAATCGGGCAGCACGGCCCTTAAATCGCCGGGCACAACTCCGGGCCGATAGGTCGGCTGCACGCTGCCGTTCAGCGCAGTCGTTACGCGGTTTTCAAGCAGGTCGCCAACGCGCTGGCACGGGGCACTGTATGCTCCCCCGCCCGCTTCAAATGCGGCGCGCTCGATTTTACGCTGAAACGCAATGCCGGCAAGCGGATGCGCGGAACCGAAATCCTCCGGCGTGATGCCGACAAGCAGCGCGGCATTGCTGTTTTGACCGTCGCGGGCGTATTCGCTCATGCCGTTTGTCACGACACTACCCGTTTCGGATGCCGCACCGACGACGTAGCCGCCCGGGCACATGCAGAACGTGTACACGCCGCGGCCGTTTTCAAGGTGAACATTGAGTTTGTAGTCCGCCGCGCCGAGTGCGGGGTCGCCTGCAAAATCGCCGTACTGTGCGCGATCTATCGTCTCTGCGTGGTGCTCGATGCGCGCGCCGACGGAAAACGGCTTCGGCTCCATAGGTACACAGCTTTTTTCAAACAGCATTTTAAATGTATCGCGCGCACTATGGCCGATAGCGAGAATGACGTGTGCGGTCTCGATCGTCTCATTCACACCGTTTGTCTCGGCAACAACCCCGCAAACAGCATTGTTTTTGACGAGCAGGTCGGTCATCTGCGTGTTGAAGCGCACTTCGCCGCCGAGAGATTTGATCTCCTCGCGAATGGCGCGGACGGTTTGCGGCAGCTTGTCCGTGCCGACGTGCGGCTTTGCGTCAAATGGAATGTCTTCGGGTGCGCCGTGCTCGCAGAGCGTTTGCAATACGAAGAAAATGCGCTCATCTTTCGTGCCTGTATTGAGTTTGCCGTCCGAAAACGTGCCTGCGCCGCCCTCACCGAACTGCACGTTGCAGCTTGGGTTTAGTTTTCGCATCTGCCAGAAGGTGTTTACGGCCGCTTGGCGTTCTTCTACGGAGCCGCCGCGCTCTAAGATGATCGGGCGCAGGCCGGCGCGTGCGAGCAATAAGCCTGCGAACATGCCCGCCGGGCCAAAACCCACAACGACCGGACGCTGCGACAATGTACCGTGCGGCGGTATTGCATAGGTTCTTTTCGGCGCTTTTGTGACGTGGCTGTCGCGCACGCGGGAAAGCAGCTTGTCTTCGTTGCCGTCCGTTTCCACATCCACGGTAACGACAAAGCGCACGTCCTGCTTTTTTCTGGCATCGACAGAGCGCTTGACAAGTGCCAGTTTTTTGAGCGTCTGCACATCGGTACGCAGTTTTTTGGCGGCTGCGCGGCGCAAAGCTTCGTCCGTATAGTGAAGCGGCATGGAAATGTCGCTGATGCGTATCATCGTTTTTCCTCCTTCAGGCAGCGATAGGCTGCGCTTTTTCCGGCTGTGATGCCGCTTGCCCACGCAAAATGCAGGTTGTAGCCGCCGCAATCGCCGTGGATATTCAGCATCTCGCCTGCAAGGTAAAGCCCCGGGGCTTTTTTAGATGCCATCGTGTGCGGGTCGAGCTCCGTAAGCGGCACGCCGCCCGCCGTGACCTGCGCCGCAGAAAAATCTTTCGTGCCGGTGATGTCCAACCTCCAGCCTTTAAGGAGAGAAGCAAGCTTTTTAAGCTGTGGGGCTTTGTTTTTTACCGCCGGTTCGCTTTGCGCGATGCCCGCCACGCCGACGAGCATGTAGCCGAGACGCATATTGAGTAGGCCGGAGAGCAGATCGCCCGCTGCACGTGCGGGATACAATTTTGTCATCTCAAGGAGATAATCGAGCACGTCCTGATAGGCCATGTCCGACAAAAGATCGAGCTGTACGGCAAGTGAAGTGCACTTCTTATTGCGGATCGTGCCGAGCGCAAAGAACTCGCCGACATATATGGAAAGGCCGAACACGCAAATGCCGGAAATGCCGGTATCCGTAAACTGCACCTCGCCGCTTTCTTCATAGACGGGTTTGCCGTCTGCCAAAAGCACGGCGTTTGCAGGGGCGCGCGTGCCGGAGAGCGTTTTCCACTGCTTTGCGCGCACGGTAAGCTGCGTTAAAGACGGATACAGCTTTGTCACCGTGTGACCGAGCTGCTTTGCGAGCGTGTAGCCCTCGCCGCAGGAATGGCGCGGAGATGCCGCACCGCCGCACGTCAAAATGCACTGCTTTGTGAAAAGCTGCGTGCCGTCCGTACAGATGAGCGTAAATCCGTTTTTGACTTTCTCGATTTTTGAAACGGTGTGTTCTTCCGAAAACGACACGCCGTATTTTTCGGCATCCCATCGCAAAGCGGAGAGCACGGCCGCCGCCTGCTGATTCTGCGGGTATACCCTGCCCTCGCTGTCCGGCTTGGTGACGAGCCCCATTTCGCGGAACACGGCACAAATAGCTTTGGGCGTGTATTCATGCAATAGGTCTTGAATTGCCGTAACATCGCCGTGGTAATGCGCGGGCGAAACGTTTAAATTCGTTAAATTGCAGCGGCCGTTGCCGGTGGCGAGCAGCTTTCTGCCAAGCTTTGCGTTGCCCTCCAAAACAAGAACAGAACCGCGTTTTTTCAAAACATGTGCGGCGGCACACGACGCCATAAGCCCCGCTGCACCGCCGCCGATGATGATAATGTCTTTTGTTTCCATTTAAACTTCCTTATTAAATGAACATGCCGAGCAGGCCGTAGGAGAAGATCGCCATCAAAATATCCGCGATGAGCGTGCCGCCGATGACGGAGAAAAGCGCGTCTTTAATGGGCATTTTCATCAGCGCCGCGGCAAGCGAACCCGTCCATGCGCCGGTGCCCGGCAGCGGAATGGCGACGAAGATGAGCAGGCCGAACGTCTTGTATTTTTCAATCTGCGCAAACTTGCTTCTGCCCTTGGCTTCCATGCGGTCAACAAGCTTTACAAAGCGCGTGTTGCGCATCCAGTCGAAAATCTTATTGATAAAGAGCAGAATGAACGGCGTCGGTAAAATGGTGCCGATGAAGCAGATCAGCATGGCAGGCAATAAATCTACGCCGAGCATTTTCGCCGCAACAAGACCGCCGCGCAGCTCGATGATGGGCATCATGGAGAGGATGAACACCGTAAGCTCACCCGGAATAATATTTCTGAAAAAATTGACAAGTGCTTCTACCATACTGAATTGTTCCTTTCATGATCCGTTCTTTTTCAAGTTCCTTAAAAGTTCCGCAAATAAGTATACTAAACGTCATGGTTTTTATTTTTCTTTTTAAGAATTATAGCTTACGTTTTACTGACAAAACACTTCAGAATGTTTTCTGTGCGGCGCAATAGGCTTCAAGGTCGCCGAATGAGTATCCCGTTTCTTCCCATTTTGTAAGGAGCTCATCTAAGATTTCGGCGTTCGTGCTCGACGTGCTGTGCAGTAAAACGACCGCGCCGGGGTGAATGCGCGGTAATAATTTAGAAAATGCCTGTTCGGGTGTGGGTTGATCATCCGTATACCAATCGACATAGGCAAGGCTCCAAAACACCGTGGAATACCCGAGCTGCTGCGCCATTTTGAGGTTTTCCTCACAGAATTTGCCCTGCGGCGGGCGGTAGAGCTTCGGCATTTCGCTGCCGAGAATGTCCCTGTACAGCGCTTCATTCTTTTGCAGCTCGGTCTGAAAGCTTTGGATATCGCCGATTTTCGACATATCCGGGTGCGAATACGTGTGGTTGCCGATGGTGTGGCCTTCCTCTGCCATACGTTTTACAAGTTCCGGCTGCGTCTCAAAATAATTGCCGACGAGGAAGAATGTTGCCTTTACGCCGTGTTTTTTGAGCGCGTCCAGAATTCTCTCCGTGTTGCCGTTTTCAAAGCCGGCATCAAACGTGATGTAGATCTCTTTTTGGTTCGCTTCGCCGACATACAGCGCGTCGAAATTTCTTAAATACTCCTGCGAGGCATTTGCAACGGGCGGTGCGCCCTCGCTTTGAAAGCTCAAGCCCCAATCGGTAATACCTGCGGCGGCCTCTGCCGCACCCAAACGGTTGACTGCGCGCAAAGCGCAAACCATACCGATACACAAGAGAATGATTGCCAAAACAACATAAAGCACCTGCTTTTTACCGAATATGTGCACTTTCATTCTGCGTTCCCCCTATTTCTTTTTATAAAGAGTATGTGCAGCCGCATAAAAAAGAACCGGGATAGCATTGCGAAGCACATGAAAATCCTGTACAATGATAAAAAGATGAATTGTAAGCTGATTGTAAGAATTCTATTCCCGATTTTGTAAGAGGTATTCTGTATACTTTCAGCATGGAGTGAAAAGGAGGGCATTTTATGCCGGATATGAATAATAAAACCATTTTGGTTGTGGATGACGACCACGAGATCGTGCGCGCCATTACCATTACGCTGGAGCGCGAGGGCTACCATGTGCTGAACGCTTACGACGGCTTGCAGGCGCTGGATTGCGTGACCTCCCGCGAAGTGCATCTGATCATCATCGACGTGATGATGCCGAAACTGGACGGACTTTCCGCCGTGATGAAAATTCGCGAAAAGAAAAATCTGCCCATCATCATTCTTTCCGCAAAAGGCGAAGACAGCGACAAAATTCTTGGCCTTTCCATGGGCGCGGATGATTACATTTCGAAGCCGTTCAACCCGATGGAGCTTGTGGCGCGGGTGAAATCGCAGTTGCGGCGCTACACTGACCTCGGCGACATCAACACGCGCAGCGACAACGTGATCGTGAACGGGCGTTTGACGTTCAAGCTGGACGAGCACGTGCTGTATGCGGACGGCGAGCCTGTAAAACTGACGGCGACGGAAACGAAAATCGTGGAGCTTTTGATGAAGCACCCGGGTCGTATCTTCCCCGCCGAGGAAATTTACAGCCGCATCTGGAACGAACCCGCGTACTCGGCGGAAAACACCGTGATGGTGCACATCCGCAGAATTCGCGAGAAAATCGAGCTGAACCCAAGCGAGCCGGAATACTTGAAAGTGGTATGGGGGATCGGTTATGAAATTGAAAAGCACTAACCTTGCCCGCGGCGTTTTCGCCTGGTTCTGCTTTTTGCTGTGCGCGTTTTCTATTATTGCGGGGTTGATATTTGCCATATACTACGGGCGAAGCATTTTTGACGAGGGTAGCTATTTTTTTACCGAGATCGGACAAGCACTTTCGGGTGATCTGCGCGAAACGGATACGTATAAAGAAAATGCTTCCGCGCTGTTTGAGCGATTGTATTACAGTACGCAAGGCGATACCGCCGCGAATTCAAATGTGGCTGACGACGAAGATGCGGACGAAAACGCCGTAGCATCGAGCAGCTATCATTACTATGTTTCGCGTGACGAAACCGGCACAACGGTCTCCACGGTCTATGTGGAATCGATTTCTAAAGACGACCTCTATTCCGTAACAAGCTATAGCACAGACCCTGCCGGTAAAACGGTGACGAATGACTCAAACTGGGATGCACAGACGCTGCCGGAGGGGTTCAATTACCTTTTCATCTGCGAAGAAGGTGTAGTCAGAATTTATCACAGCGATAAAGACGGTGCTTTAGACTGTGTTTTCAGCAGTGATACACCGGGTGCAGTTTATACAAATACGCTTTCGTATACACTGGAAGCATTGAGACAAAGTAGCGTTCAATCGCCTAAAATCAGTTTTGCGGTGCGCACAGAGCCGACCTCTTACTACTCCTCGAACGAAATTGTCAGCGCAGCGCAGTTGCAAATGAAAACCATATATTTTTATATGGGATTGATTATGGCAGCGGTGATTATGTTCGTTCTGGTGCTGCTGTTCTCCATTTTGTTCCGGCAGGACAGAAAGCTGTTTGAGCGCTACATTGCACACGGACTCAAATGGATTTGGATAGAAATCAAAGTCATAGCTGTATTTGTATGGGCTTTTGTTGTGCTCAATATCATTTCGTATGGGTTTGACCTTGCAGGCACAGCTGTTACCCTGTTCTCCGTGTTCTTTGTGTTCTATTTACTCGGCATCGATATTTCCCACAACCGGCGGATTTACCGGCACAACATCATTCATTCCGTTTTGAAGCTTGTGCTTGGCAACCGCGAAGGAAAAAAATTCGAGCAGATTGTTTACCGCAAATACATGGCGACTGCCGGTATTTTGGTGGGGCTTTGCATCGTAGGTATTTTAGGATATGTTTTCTTTTACAGCCATTGGTTGATGGGTACGATTTGGTTTGTCGCGTTTTACGTCGGTCTGTTTTCCGCGGGTGTGGGTACGCTTGTATGGTTTGCGTGGGCACTGCGCGACGACCTGCGCGATTACGGCAAGCTGATGGAGCAGGTGGAGCAAATATACAAGGGCGACCTTGACGCGATGAATCACCTGCCCGCTACTTCCCCGCTTTATGATTCCGCTATGCAGCTCAATATGATCCGTGACGGCATCCGTATCGCGGTGGAGGAAGGCATCAAATCCGAGCGCACGAAGGTGGAGCTTATCACGAATGTTTCGCACGACATCAAAACGCCGCTCACGTCCATCATCAGCTATATCGAACTGATGAAGACCGAGCCGGATCTGCCGCCGCACATGCAGGATTATTTGAAAATCGTCTCGCAGAAAGCAGACCGTCTGCGCCATATGCTGCAAGACATTTTCGATGTCTCTAAAGCTGCAACCGGCAATATTACGCTGATGCCGGAATACATCGGTCTCGATAAGCTTTTGCGGCAGACGCTCGGAGATATGGACGGCGTGATGAACGACAGCGAGCTGACGTGGCGCGTGCAGATTCCGCAGGAAGACTTCCCCGTTTATGCTGATGGGCAGCGCATGTACCGTGTGTTCCAGAACCTCATTAAGAACGCGGCACAATATGCGCTTGAGGGTTCGCGTGTCTACGTGCAGCTGCAAAAGCAGGGTCAAAACGCCGTCGTGACGATCCAGAATATCTCGAAGTACGAGCTTACCATGGACGGCGATTCGCTGACGGCCCGCTTTGTGCGCGGTGATGACAGCCGTTCCACTTCCGGCAGCGGCCTTGGCCTTTCTATTGCAAAAAGCTTCACGGAGGCCTGTGGCGGTACTTTCCACGTGACCGTAAAGGGCGACCTTTTTACCGTGATGATCACTTTGCCGCTCAAAGAGCCGCCGAAG
>ERZ780178.2775-NODE-2775-length-9928-cov-3.547250_pt1 | contig 9928 bp, 8 predicted proteins | sample MGYA00511018_ERZ780178 | MGnify/ENA primary metagenome ERZ780178 (study PRJEB29588, sample SAMEA2151439) | human gut metagenome | biome: human gut; feature: human-associated habitat; material: faeces | place: Denmark | collected 2008/2010 ...
ACAGGTGTACCTGCAGGAAGCCCACCTTCTCGCCCTTGGCGTTCAGGTAGTTGACCACCTCCTGGGCGCAGCCGCCCACGGAGCCCATAGCCACGATGACGCGCTCGGCGTCGGGCGCACCGTAGTAGTTGAACAGATGGTACTCGCGGCCGGTGAGCTTGCTGATCTCGGCCATGTAACCCTCCACGATGTCGGGCAGCTCGGCATAGGCCGTGTTGTTGGACTCGCGCAGCTGGAAGTAGATGTCGGGGTTATCCACCAGGGAGCGCATCCGGGGATCCTCGGGGTTCAGGGCGTTGGCGCGGAAGGCGGCCAGCGCGTTGTAGTCCACCAGCTTGGCGTACTCGTCGTAGCTCAGCACGTCGATCTTCTGGATCTCGTGGCTGGTACGGAAGCCGTCGAAGAAATGCAGGAACGGGATACGCGCCTTGATAGCGCTCAGGTGCGCCACGGCAGCCAGGTCGGCGGCCTGCTGCACGCTGCCGCTGGACAGCAGGGCGAAGCCCGTCTGACGGCAGTTCATCACGTCGGAGTGGTCGCCGAAGATGGAGAACGCGTGGGTGCCCACGGTACGGGACGCCACATGCAGTACGCCGGGCAGACGCTCGCCGGAGATGCGGTGCAGGGTGGGGATCATCAGCATCAGACCCTGAGAGGCGGTGAAGCTGGTGGCCAGCGCACCGGCCTCCAACGCGCCGTGACAGGCGCCGCAGGCGCCGGCCTCGGACTGCATCTCCACCAGACGCACCGGCTGACCGAAGATGTTCTTCTTGCCGTTGGCCGACCACGCATCGGCGTGCTCCGCCATGGGGCTGGACGGGGTGATGGGGTAGATGGCTGCGACCTCGGAGAAGGCGTATGCCACATACGCCGCCGCTTCGTTGCCGTCGCAGATCTTCATGATCTTGCTCATTCTTTTCTTTCCTCCTCTATAAACATAGAAGTATCCCGCTTTCCGGGCGGGCGCATTAAAACAGTGTTAATTATACCATTCACGCTTTAAATAATCAATGCAAAGGGAGCGATTCTGTAACAACTGCTACAAAATCGCTCCCTGTTTTGGTGAAAAGTACAACTCAGATGACCACCGGCTCGCCGCTGATATCGACCTGCCCATCGGTGACGGTCAAATCACCGCCCAGTTGATTTTTATACACGCCGTCGGGTAACTCCACCGGTACGCGGCCGCCGCAGCCGGACAGATCGAACACGCCGGTGCGCTCCCCCGCCGGGGACTTGTAGTGCCCGATGACAACGCCGCCGCTGACCTCGTACCACACCGCGCCGTCCAGCGGCAGGGACGTTTTCATGTCCTTGCAGCGGCGCAGGAAGCCCTGTAAGTCGGCTCGCTTGTCGCCGAAATTGTCCTCGGCGTCGAACAGCCCCACCTGATGCTGCGGTGCGAACTCCGTTCCGCCGTACAGCAGCATGCTGCCCCGGCAGAAGTACAGAAACGCCAGCCAGTGCCGCAGGCGGCGCTCCTCCGGTACCCGCTGCGCCAAACGCGGGGTGTCGTGGTTCTCGCCGCAGCGCATCTTGATAAACCCGGAGGGGTACGTCAGCTCCTGATAGTTCAGCATGTCGATGTACTGCTGCAGCGTGTTCCTCCCGGTCAGGCAGCCCTCGAACCACGGCCAGATGTCGTAGTCGTAGGTCATATCGAACGCCCGGTACAGCTCCGTGTCCGTGGCGCAGTAGGCGCCCATTTTCCGCAGCCCCAGCACGTGCAGCCCGTGGACGCTCTCCGCCAGCCAGATGCATCCGGGGCGGACAGTCTCCACCTCCTGCCGCGCCGCCGTCCAGAAGTCCAGCGGCACGCTGCTGGCCACGTCGCAGCGGAAGCCGTCCACGATCTCCGCCCACATTTTCAGCGTGTCGATCTGATAGCGCCACAGCTCCCTGTTTCCGTAGTCCAGATCCACCACGTCCCACCAGTCCGCCACATGGCGGCCGGGTCTGCCCTGCTCATCGTGGAAAAACCACTCCGGGTGGGTGTGCGCCAGAACGGAATCCGGCGACGTGTGGTTGTACACCACGTCGATGATGCACTTCATGCCCCGCCCGTGGATGGCGTCCACCAGATGGCGGAAGTCCTCCATGGTGCCGTACTCCGGGTTGATGCCCCGGTAGTCCCGGATGGCGTAGGGGCTGCCCAGCGTCCCCTTGCGCCCCTCCTTCCCAATGGGGTGGATGGGCATGAGCCACACAATGTCCGTTCCCAGCGCCCGCAGGCGATCCAGATCGCCCTCCAGCGCCCGGAAGGTGCCCTCCGGCGTGTGATTGCGCACAAATACGCTGTAGATCAGCTTGTGCATCAGAGTCTTGTCCGTATTCTGTGCCATCTCGTTTGCCTCCTATTTCAGAAGTTCCAGAAATTCATCCTCCGTCAGCACGGGGATGCCCAGCTCCTGTGCCTTTTGCAGCTTGCTGCCGGCATTCTCGCCCGCCACCACATAGGTGGTCTTTTTGGACACGGAGCCGGACGCCTTGCCACCCCGCTTTTCGATCATCTCTCCCGCCTCGTCCCGGGTGAATTTCTCCAGCGCGCCGGTGAGCACAAAGGTCATCCCGGCAAAGCGGCTGTCATGCGCTTCCTCTTTGCAGCTCATATTCACCCCGGCGGCCTTCAGCCGCGCCAGCAGGTCGCGGGACTGTGGGCTTTCCATCCACTGGCAGAGATACCGCGCGGTGATGGGCCCCACGTCGTCCACGGCGGTCAGCTCCTCCTCCGTGGCTGCGGCCAGCGCATCCATGGTGCCGAACCGCTGCGCCAGCGTCTTGGCGGCCTTCTCTCCCACCTGCCGGATGCCCAGCGCGTTGATGAGCCGCCACAGGTCGTTGTCCCGGCTTCTGGCGATGGCCTCCACCGCATTCTGTGCCGATTTCTTGCCCATGCGCTCCAGCGGCTCCAGCTGCTCCGGCGTCAGGCCGTACAGATCGGCGGCGGTTCTCACAAGGCCGCTGTCGATCAGCTGCTGCATCACCGCAGGCCCCAGCCCGTCGATGTCCATGGCGCCCCGGCTGGCGAAATGGGTCAGATTCCGCAGCAGCTGGGCGGGGCACTCCGCGCCGGTGCAGCGCAGAGCCGCGCCGTCCTCGTCCCGCACCACCGGCGCACCGCACACCGGGCACGTCTCCGGCAGCAGATAGGGCTGCGTCCCGGCGGGACGCTTGTCCATGACCACCTCCAGCACCTCCGGGATGATCTCCCCCGCCTTGCGCACCAGCACCGTGTCCCCGATGCGGATGTCCTTCTGGGTGATGAAATCCTGATTGTGCAGTGTGGCGAAGGTGACGGTGGTACCCGCCAGCCGCACCGGTTCCAGCTCCGCCTTGGGCGTCAGCACGCCGGTGCGCCCCACCTGAATGATGATATCCTTTACCACCGAGGGCTTCACCTCCGGCGGGTATTTGTACGCGATGGCCCACTTGGGGAACTTGGCCGTGCTGCCGATCTCCTGCCGCTGGCGCAGGTCGTCCAGCTTCACCACAGCGCCGTCGATGTCAAAGGGGAACTGCTCCCGCCCGTCGCCCAGCGCCGCGATCTCCGCCAGGATGTCCGCCGGCTTGGACAGCCGCTTGTGGGGAATGACCTTGAAATGCTGGCTGGCCAGATAGTCGATGGTCTCCGTGTGGGCGGCGAATGTCCGCCCCTCCGCCAGCTGCAAATTGAACACCGCGATATCCAGCCGCCGCTGGGCGGCGATCTTGGGATCCAGCTGCCGCAGGGAGCCGGCGGCGGCGTTGCGGGGATTGGCCATCAGCGGCTTGCCCTCGATCTCCCGCCGGGCGTTGATCTCCTCGAACACGCTGCGCGCCATGTAGACCTCGCCCCGGACGATGAGCCGGGGCAGCTTTTCCGGCAGCGTCATGGGAATGGAGCGGATGGTGCGGAGATTCTCCGTCACGTCCTCCCCCACCCGTCCGTCGCCACGGGTAGCGCCCCGGACGAACACGCCGTCCCGGTATTCCAGCGCCACAGACAGGCCGTCCACCTTCGGCTCCACGCTGTAAGCCGCGTCCTCCAGCGGGATCTTTTCCAGAAAGCGGCAGACCTCGTCATCGTTGAACACGTCCTGCAAACTCTCCAGCGGTACGGCGTGGGTCACCTGCTGAAACTCCGTCAGCGTCTGTCCGCCCACCCGCTGGGTGGGGGAATCCAGTGTGATCTCCTCCGGGTGCTCCGCCTCCAGCTCCTCCAGCCGCCGCAGCAGGTGGTCGTATTCGTAGTCCGACATGGTGGGCGCGTCCAGCACATAATAGAGGTATCCGTTCTCCGTCAGCGTGCGGCGCAGCTCCTGTATCTCCTTGCGATAGTCCATAGTCAAGCCCTCATCCGTTGTTCATAATGTATTCGTCGGCGTAATCCTCGATCTTATCCTCCGTGGTGCTGAAGTAGGTGTACGTCTGGGGCACGCTGCCCACGATCACCGTCTCCGCCACGGATATTTCGTTGCTGACCTTCGTATAGGTGGTGATGCCCGGCAGCAGGATGGTCACATAGACGTCCACATCCAGCAGGATCTGGTGCTTTGTCTGGTTGATGCCCGCCGCCGTGAATTTATCCCGGAACGCGGCCGCCGCCGTGCCCATGGTCTCCATTTTCACCGTCAGCTTCGGCCCCCGGCCTGCCAGCAGCGGCGAGCCTGTCAGCGTACCCAGCGGCACCGCCAGCTCGCTGGCGGACACCTGCCCCAGCCGTTCCAGCACATCGTCCGCCACAGCCGTCTGCAAGCGGTTGAACTCCGCCATGTTGCTGCGCAGCGCCGTCACACGGCCGTCGCTGTCCTTGTCGAAGCTCACCAGCCGCCCGTACTCCATCCAGCCCTGCTCCACGGCGTCGTTCACCGCCGCCACCACGATGCGGCTGACGGTGTTGGAGCAGCGCGCCGTGGCCAGCTTCACCAGCATGGGGCGCAGGTGCAGCAGGATCGCCGTCAGCAACCCCGTGACCGTTATCAGCACCACCGCTGCCCATACGCGTACCCTCTGCCGCCGCGTCAGCCGTATATACCGCAGCCGTCCCATGCAGCCACCCCCTCTCAGGGGAGTGTATGACGGCACGGCTTTTCCTCATTCCTGCCAGCCGTTGACGATGCTCTTGAAGAATTTGCCCCGCTCGGCAAAATTCTTGAACTGGTCAAAGGCGGCGCAGGCGGGCGACAGCGTCACCACGTCGCCGGGCTGCGCCCGGTCGCGGGCGGCCTCCACCGCCGCGGTGAAGGGCGTCACGTCCAGTATCTCCGGCTTGCCCGGCTCATACCCCGGCGCGTTCTCCACGGCAGCGCGGATCTTATCCGCCGTAGCGCCGCACAGCACCAGCAGCTTGACGTGCTCCACGATCTCCGGTCCCAGCACATCGAAGGGGATGTGCTTGTCATACCCTCCGGCGATGAGGATGACCTTCTCGTGGAACGACCGCAGCCCCGCGATGGTGCGGGACGGGCTGGAGGCGATGGAGTCGTTGTAGTACCGCACGCCCCGGTATGTCCGCACCAGCTCGATGCGGTGCTCCACGCCGCCGAATTCCCTGGCAAAGCGGCGGATGACCTCATCCGGCACCAGACCGTCCACAGCGGCGATAGCCGCCATGTAGTTCTCCACGTTGTGCACGCCGGGAATTTTGATATCTCCGGCGGTCATGATGACCCTCTCGTGTCCTCCGCTGCGGCAGACGATGTCCTCGCCCCGCAGGAACACGCCGTCGGCCACCTCATCCTGCCGGCTGAACAGCCGGGCGCGTCCCGGCGCCCGGTGGGACTGCTCCGCGGTGATATCGTTGTCTGCGTTGAACACAGCCACGTCCTCCCCGCTCTGGTGGCGGAAGATATTCTCCTTGGCGGCCACATACTCCGCCATGTCCCGGTGAACGTCCAGATGGTTGGGCGCCAGATTGGTCACGACGGCGATGTGGGGGCTGTGCTCCATGGTCATCAGCTGGAAGCTGGACAGCTCCAGCACCGCATAGTCCGTAGCCAGCATCCCATCCGCCTCGCACAGCAGCGGGTGGCCGATGTTGCCGCCCACCCACACGCGCTTTCCGGCAGCCTTCAGCAGCTCGGCGATAATGGTCGTGGTGGTGGTTTTCCCGTCAGAGCCGGTAACGGCGATGATGGTGCACGGGCAGACCTCAAAGAACACCTCCATCTCGCTGGTGAGCACGGCGCCCCTGTCCACGCAGGCGGCGATCTCCGGCACGTCCGGACGCAGGCCGGGGGTGCGGAAGATCACGTCCGCGTCCAAGTCCTTCAGATAGTCCGCGCCCAGATGCAGCTCACAGCCCAGCTGCTCCAGATGCTCCGCCTGCTCGCCCATCTGCTCCCGGCTGCGCTTGTCGCAGGCGGTGACGCGGATGCCCTTCGCCAGCAGCAGCTCCAGCAGCGGCGTGTTGCTGACGCCGATGCCGATGATCGCCACGGTCTTGTGCCGCAGGCTCTCTATATAGTCACGCAAAGTCATGTGGTATCCCTCCGTTTGACGCATTACTTATAACTGGTATATTATACCTCTTTGCCAGCCATTGTACAACAAAAAATCACACCCCGCAGGGTGTGATTTTTCAGCGATTTTTCAGATCGTGACCTCAAAGGGCTCGCCCAGCGTGACAGCTCCGCCGATGGACGCCGCCACGACCGCGCCCGCCTGTCTTGTGACAGAGGCGCACACCGTCCCCGCCGGCTGTGTCAGCGCAGCAGAGAACCGCCCCTCGTGCCCCTCGCTCAGGGCGATGGCGCTGGCCAGCGTACCGCTGCCGCAGCTGCCCTCAAACACCAGCGTGCCCGCCTCGGGCACCTTGACCAGCGGCGTCATGCGCTCCCCCGCAAGGAAGCAGACGCCGTAGGCCTCCAGTCCCGGCTCCTTTTCAAAGAGCGGCTCCGCCTTTTCGAAGAATTCCCGGCTGGGCGTGACGCCCTGCACCACCAGATGGGCGATACCGCCCAGATGCACCAGCGTCCCGGCTGTGCCGTCCACATTTACCGTCCGCACGAACCGCGGCAAGGGCATCTCCGCCTCCGAGGTGCCCGCGTCCATATCCACCGTCACGGCGATGGGATGGTCACACCCGCTGACGGACAGGTGCAGGGTCTGGCAGCCGGTCAGCCCCTGCTGCTTCGCCAGCAGATAGCCATACGCCCGGGACGCGTTGCCGCAGAACTCCCCCGCCTCCATCTCCATGTGGCCGTTGGGGAATACGAATCCCACCTGCTCTGCCTTCAGCTCCCCGATTTTCATCAGTTCGGCGGCAATGGCGGCGCACTGCGCCTTCTCCACCGGTGTCAGCACGAAAAGGGTGATATTTCCGGCGGGATCGGCCCGAACGATACGCAGCCTTCTCATCTCTGGTACCGTCCCAAAAACTGGCGCGTCCGCTCCTCGCGGGTGTTCACCATGACCTCCTCCGGGGTGCCCTCCTCCACGATGACGCCGTCCGCCATGAAGATCACCCGGTCAGCCACATCCTGGGCGAAGGACATCTCGTGGGTGACGATGACCATGGTCATGTGCTCCTCCGCCAGGTCGCGGATCACCTTCAGGATCTCGCCGGTCAGCTCCGGATCCAGCGCGGAGGTCGGCTCATCGAAAAAGAGTATCTCCGGATCCATGGCCAGCGCCCTGGCGATAGCCACACGCTGCTGCTGTCCGCCGGACAGCTCGCAGGGATAGGCGTCCTCCTTGTCGGACAGCCCCATCTTTTCCAGAAGCTGACGGGCGCGCTGCTGCGCCTCGTCCTTGTCGCGGCCCAGCACGCGTATCTGGGGATCCATGAGATTTTTCAGCACCGAATAGTGGGGAAACAGGTTGAAGCTCTGGAACACGAGACCGAACTTTTCCCGTACCTTCTTCAGCTCGCCCTTATCGGCATAGACCGCCCTGCCGTCCGCGTCGTTGTGTACGGCCTGAATGTCGCCGTAGATCAGCTCGCCGGCGTCCATCTCGGTCAGCAGCGTGGCGCAGCGCAGCAGCGTGGATTTGCCGCTGCCGGATGGGCCGATAATGGCCACCACCTCTCCCTTTTCCACGGAGAAGCTGATGTCCTTCAGTACGTGCAGCGTCTCATCGTTGAAGCTCTTCTGCACGTGGTTCATCTGTAACAGTTTCATAGTCTCCCCCTTACTTGTAATAGCTCATGCGCTTCTCTATTCTGCCCATGACGAAGTCCACGACCGCGTTGAACACAAAGTAGAATACGCCCGCCACCAGGAACGGCACGAAGCTCGCCTCGGAGTTTGAGATCTGCTTGCCGATGGTGAACATCTCCTGATAGGAGACGGTAAAGGCCATGGAGGTGTCCTTCACCAGCGTGACCACCTCGTTGGTGATGCTGGGCATGACGCGCTTGAACACCTGCGGCAGGATGATGTGGATGAAGGTCTGCGCCTTTGTGTAGCCCAGCACCTCCGCCGCCTCATACTGTCCCACCGGCATGGATTCGATACCGCCGCGGTATATCTCGGCAAAGTAGGCCGCGTAGTTGATGGCAAAGGCGATCACCACCGGGATCAGCTTATTGCGCGCCACCGGCACCTCCCAAAGGTAATACGGGCCGTAGGTCACAGCCAGCAGCTGCAGCATCAGGGGCGTACCGCGAAGGATGGAGATGAAAAAGCGGGTAACGCTGGAGACAAGCCAGTTCTTGCTCATACGCAGCAGGGCAACGACCATGCCCAGGGGGAGAGAAAACAGCAGCGTCAGGGAGAAAATGGCGCAGGTTTTGGAAAGTCCCTCGCCCATCTTCACGATCATTGTCAGTAAGGTCATATCGTATCCTCAATTCACGCACACACGCTCCCGGAGGCGAGGCCGCCTCCGGGAGCCGGTATGTTATTCCGTCAGTGGCCTTGCGGGATCAGCCCAGCAGCGTCAGGTTGTTCACGATGTCGGGGTACTTGGCCGCGATCTCGGCGTAGGTGCCGTTGGCGACCAGCTGCGCCACAGCGCCCTCGATCTGCTCGCACAGCTCCGCGTCACTGCTGCGGAAGGCGATGCCGTACTGCTCAGCGCCCAGACCCTCGTCCAGCACCGTGAAGCCCTCGTTCTTCTCGGCATAGGACACAGCCACAGGCTTGTCCACGATCACGGCATCCACAGCGCCGCCGCCCAGCTCAGTGAAGCACTTCAGGAAGCTGTCGCAGGTGGTCAGCTCAGCGAAGGTAGCTTTCAGATCAGCCAGGTCGCCGCCATCGGCCAGCAGCGCCTCGCCGGAGGTGCCCAGCTGGACAGCCACGACCTTGCCGGCCAGATCAGCGGAGGACTTGATGTCGCTGCCCTCCTTGACCATGATGACCTGGGTGTTGTCATAGTAGGGGGCGGAGAGCACGTAGCCGGCCTCTTTCATGGAGTCCAGGATCGTCATGCCGGACCAGACGCAGTCGCACTCGTTGGCATCCAGCTGCACCAGCTTCTGATCCCAGTTCACAGGGAACACCTGCATATCCCAGCCCAGCAGGTCGCAGGCGGCCTTGCAGACCTCCACGTCGAAGCCGGTGTATTCACCGTTCTCATCTATGTAGCTGAAGGGGGGGTACTCCGCGTCGATGCCCATAATAAAGGTCTTTGCGGCAGCGTCGTCGTCCTTCTTCTCGTCCTTCTGCTCGGTCTTGCCGCAGGCCGCCAGAGACAGTGCCATTACCATGGCCAAGATCATTGCAAGTATTTTTTTCATTGTTTTTTCTCCTTTTCCGCCGGAAGTCCGGTCTTTGTCTTGTTTTCTGCCGGTGTTCCGGCGCTCTGTTTACTACGCTACCAATTTACCACTTTACCGAGCTAATGTAAATAGTCTTGTGTTCCAAATTATTCTGTTTTTTCTTGTCCGATTTGTACAAAACATAAAAAAGGCCGCAGCGTGAACCGCTGCGGCCTCCTTATAAGCGTGCGAGTATGCCTGTAAGCCGGGTTCTGTCTGGACAGTCATCTATCTACGCGCACC
>ERZ780178.2776-NODE-2776-length-9927-cov-2.982678_pt1 | contig 9927 bp, 6 predicted proteins | sample MGYA00511018_ERZ780178 | MGnify/ENA primary metagenome ERZ780178 (study PRJEB29588, sample SAMEA2151439) | human gut metagenome | biome: human gut; feature: human-associated habitat; material: faeces | place: Denmark | collected 2008/2010 ...
TAGAGGTTCTTCGCCATCGTGCGGTACATTTCGTCCCACGTCTCAAGCGGCTTGTACTGGAAAAGCTCAGGATCGAGCGTGATGAATCGGCCCTCGCTCACCGCCGTAAGTCCGGCCCATGCGGGGTTGTCCTCGGTCTGCTCCTTGAGAGCGCGCTCGGCAGACTCGGGGTCGTTGCCCATGGCCATGACGAAGATGAACTTCGGATCGAGCGCCACCACACTCTCCAGCGAATAATCTTTGAGCAGGCTCGGGTTCTGGGCGGCAAGGTTGCGCCCAGCTCGGCGAGCATGGTGCCGGTCTGGGTCGAGGACGCCTGGACGCGCGTGCCGCCGGAGTACGTCGTCATGATGAGGCAGGTAGGCGCCTCCTCGCCCGATTCACTGCGGGCCTGAGCGGCAGCAGCGAGCACTTCGTCGATACGATCGCGCGTGGCAAGACCGTTCTCGTGGTACAGGTCGTAACGACCAGTGAGATCGCAGCAAGCGCGGAGCATGCGCAGATAATCGCCGAAGGGTGAATAATTCAAATACAGTTCCGGCGTAAAACGATGGAAACTCCGTTGGTTATCGTAGGTACGGATAAAAAGTCCCCGGCTAACGTCATACAGGGTCTCTTCCATGACCATGCGGGACTGGTATTGGTAAGAGAAAGTAAAGCCGGCCTTGACCTTTGCCGTATTCACATGAAATTCCACGGCGTTGTTATGATATAAGAAAGGGGATAGACCCGGATTACCTCTACGAACCTGTAAGGAATCAATCCATTGCTCCACGTTACTCAACTCAGACAAGGATGGGTTTACATTGCGCAGGGTATACCGATAACGAGCGGATAATACCTCATTGATAGTATAAGTAAGTGTTACCTGCGGGCGGAAATACCACCGATTATAAGAGCCCGAGTTTTCTTGCGATAGATAATTACGGGAGGCGCCCAAACCTACGTTATAAACCAACTTCTTCCAAGTTCCTACGTATTGCGCATACATATACGATTCAGATTCCGTCATATGGGTCGTATAATCACCGGAACCGGAATATACGTTGTCCGTATAAGCCTGCGTATGTTTCAAACCGGCGGAAATACGACTGGTCTCTAGCTCTTTCTCGTAGATACCCTCTCCGATTACCGAATAGCGCTTTCCATCTACTTTCGTATAAATATCTGTCAAAGGAATACTTTCCAGTTCTTCCCGGTAGGTATGACGGCTATCGGTATTCGAATAAGTTCCCACGACATTGACAGCCAATGATTGTTTACGTGGTAATTTCCGGAAATAATACAAGTCGAGCGAGGGACGGGTATTCAAGGATTTATTATTATCGATAAGATCGGTCGTCATCTTGCTCTCGCTATTCCTTAAAAGGGCACTGCTATAGTTATGCGGATAGTCATAATAATAAAAATTCAGCTTAGCGTTCAAGAAATAATCATCATCCTTCGTGTAGTTATAATTCGCCGTCGTAGTCCAATACATCTCATAATCCCTCCCGGGGATTCCTTCCTGTGTTCGCTGGAAGGTACCATCTGGGGTATGAAAGATTTCCGTCCGGTCTTGCCATGCCTCTTTATACCGGTGTCCGTTCGCAAAGCTGGATAAAGAGAATTCCGAACGTCCTCGGTTATACTTACCATATATATAATCTGCTATCCAAAACGTGTTTAATTGATGGCTTAAATCCACGCCGAGATTTCCTCCGGAAGTCCGCTTGATCGTTATATAATCCAAGACGATATCGATTCCTTCCCCATATCGCAAGCCGGGGTTATCGTGATATTCCACCCGTTTGATATCCTCCGGCGAGAGGGCTGCGACTTCTAAGGAAGAAGCCAACACGCCATTTATACGCAACTGAACGTTTCCATTCGCCATAGAGATACTTTTCGTATTCGGATCTACCCATAGACGAGGTAAAGACATCCGCCTTGTCAAATCCAAGCCATCCATCGAGCGCTGCACTTGGTCTTTAGAGGGGAATATAAGTTGACGGTCTTTCTTCCTTATAATCGAAGAGGCTTGAATGGTAACCTCATCCAAATCGATCGTTTTCTCCTCTTGCGCGTTTACCAAAAAGGCAACGCAAATCAATCCCACAAATAATACTTGTCTTCTCATAAAATTCAAATTTGATTCGAGACAAATGTAAGGAGGGAAACAGCTAAAATCGATTTATACAGGCAAGAAACTAAAGTGCAAGGCATTACGCTCATATACTGATTTACAAAGCATTAGCGAACGACTTAGAGAGAAAAGTTTATATTTGCCGTTTGAGCACTTATATTGCCGATGATATCCTCTTTCTCATCCATATCCAGCTTATGGCGGATGTCCGTCTTGCGCTGATAGATCGTACGGACGCTTTGCTGGGTAACCACACTGATTTCCTTGGTAGAGAAGCCGGCGCATAGCAAGCAACAAAGCTGGATCTCTTTTTCCAGCAAACGCCCATCAGACAATCGGACCAGATGCGTATGGAAATTATCATAGACCGCATCGATAATCGGATACAGGTCATCCCATACCAAAAGCGTATCTACCGGGACATCCTCATTCGTGATACGAGTCATTTGCTGGAGCAATTCCTTATTTTGTTGCGTGGGAGTAGTCGCCATCAAGCGGATAACACCCAATTGCTGCAACAAGACCTTACGGAAAAAGGCACTATCGGGTTTCTCCTCCTCCGCTACGGATTGCCTCGATTCGTCCAAGAGCTGACGCAAGGCCTCCAAACGCTCCTCCATATCGATCAAACGGTTCCTTCGGTTACGGATATAGATGGAAACTCCACCAGCGACCAATAGAGAAAACAAGGAGACGATCACCAAGATAGAGAACGTGCGCTGCCGGCTCATCTCCAGACGAAGGTTCGCTTGGCGCAAACGGTTTTGGTCGATCAAGCGTTCTCGCTCCGCCTTCTCCGTTTGCGATTTCACGATATACAAAGAATCACAATATTGCCCTAATCGGGAAATATCCACCGGTTTATTTTCCTTTACGTCCAATATAAATTGATAGGCATAATTCAGCGCATGCGAGGCTATATCATCGCTGTGACTACGCTCCAAGTCTAACGTATTCTTCTCGATATACTTCCGGGCAGAATCCAGCTCCCCAAGATTGATCCAAGGCATAACATAGGATCCCAAGATTTCTCGTTCCGGATAACGTTCCTTCAGCAAACGCAAATAGCTGATAGAAGCCTTGGGATTAAAGTCATACAAGAAATCCGCGTAATTGCGGGCAAAATGATGGGCATACCATTTTATATCCTTAGCCAAGGACGAATCCACCGCCAAACGAAGATAATAATCCGCCGAATCCCTCATTTGCAAGCGGCTATAACTCAACCCAGCCATATAATAGGCCATCTCCTTAAATCCGGCTTTTGGCGAAGCTTCCCATTCCTTCGAGTCCGCAATCGTTTCCCGATACAACCCCTCACCGAAAGTCATAGAAGTTAATTTGTCATAAAAACGCACAAGGTAGGTCGAATCCGAACGGGAAAAAGCGGAATCTATCGCCTCCCGGTACAAGGAACGCCTTTGTTCCAATCCCTTCCGGGAATCACCCATATAAATCGCCTTTACGAAATAAGCGGAAAGTAAAGGCTCCGAGGCATGCTCCTTATAATAATCCACTGAGTAGTCGATGAGTGAGTCGTTCACCAAGCTGCGATCCTGCAAAAGATGAAGCCAAGCAAGCCTCCATCCATACTCCGCCTTATCGCTATCCGAAAGAGCGGAAAGCGTTATTTGCTCCTCCAGCAGCCAAGCGGCACTATCTAAGTTATTCTCGTTTACCAACCGGTCCGCTTCCGCAAATTTCTCCCGTACGGATTTACCGCCACAGGAAAGCAACAGGCAGACACCGGCCAGAAATATGTAGACAAACCATTTCGTCATAGCAACAGAGATCCTAATTTCCAGCAAAGGTACATTATTTTCGGAAGCCCGGGCGATTCACCGATATTTTTATCCGTTTCGTCGATTCCTTTTCCCGCTCGGATAAGGAAGCCCTATCTTTGTAAGCAGACAAAGGGTTTATCTATGTTACAATTAAAAAGAAACGACTTATTGATCGGCTTCACGATATCCGTCTTGCTTAGTATTTTCGTGAACTTCGCCCTTCTGATGCGTAAATATGAGTTCGAGACCGGAAACCCGAACATGGGTATCCAGCCTCCGGATCGCACCATGTATTATTTGCTAATCTGGTTCTTCGTGTTCTCCTTCATCTTATTTATTGTCAACAGCTTGATGTATAAGTTCGGGGACAAGCTTTTCCGCAGGAAAGAGTATAAAAGGGTATTGGTGGTTTGCGTAACTTGTATCAGCATCGCCTACGGCATGTTTCATCTGTCGCCGGTTTTGTACACGGCCATTGTTGTAGAATGGCTGGGAGAAGACGGACCTCAGCCAGCTACCCGGGATATCATGATCCGCATCAACCGGGACAGGATGGCTACGCAAACCATCAGGCCTGCCGAGCATCGGGACATACCGGTACCGCCCAATCCTTTCACGGTCCCTAACTCTTTCATGACGGAGCATCTTTTCGTCTTCCTCACGGTCATGCTAAGCTCCATACTGATCCGGCTGCTGGGCAGCAAGCAGCAAATGAAACTGGAATATGAGCAATTGAAGACCGAGAAGTTACAGAATTCCTATAACGCCTTGATGGGACAAATCAACCCACATTTCTTTTTCAACTCCTTAAATGGATTGAACGCCTTGATACAGAGCGGAGAGAAACAACAGACGCTGGCTTATCTGGATGAGCTATCCAACGTCTTCCGGTATATCTTGCAAAGCAACAAGAAAGAGCTGGTTACGCTGGCGGAAGAACTTCAATTCGTAAAAGCGTACACCTATCTGCTGAGCGTGCGCTACGAGGGAAAGCTATTCTTCTCCATCCAAGCGGATACCCCTTACTTGCTTTGGTATCTGCCGATATTGAGCGTACTCCCCTTGATCGAGAACGCCGTAAAGCACAACGTTATCAGCAAGCAATACCCGCTACAGATCGATATCTATACCACCCATGAGGACAAACTAATCATATCCAATAAAATACATCCTAAGTCGGAAGATAGCAAAGGTAGCGGTATCGGATTGAAGAACCTATGGGGGCGCTACCGGATGCTTACCGGAAAGGACATCCAGATCTCCAACCGCAAGGAATATTTCAAGGTCACGCTTCCTTTACTTAATAAACCCATTCACTCATGAAAGCAGTTATTATAGAAGATGAGACTACCGCCGTTAATAGCCTAAAGGCGATTCTGGCGCAAAATACGGTTACTCAGATCGAAGTGATCGCCGAGTTGGAGAGTATCGAGGAGAGCGTGGATTTCTTCCGGACATCGCCTCATCCGGATATCATCTTCATGGATATCCATTTAGCGGACGGATCGGCGTTCAAGATATTCGAGCAGGTGGAGATAGATGCCCCAGTAGTCTTCACGACCGCCTACGATGAGTATGCGTTACAGGCTTTTCAAGTAAGCAGTATCGATTATCTACTGAAGCCTGTCACGCTGGCCTCGCTGGAAAGGGCCTTGAATAAATTACGGCTGTTCGATACCGAGGAAAGGCTGGCGCATATCCGGCAAACGAACCGTACGATCCAGAGTCGCCACACGATCAAGAGCCTGTTGATCATGCTGGCCGATAAATTCTATCCGTTGGCGGTTGAGGAGATCCTTTATTTCTATACGGCCAACGAGAAGGTTACCGCCTATACCTCCGACGGGAAGCAACATCCCGTAGACCGTACCCTCGACGCGTTGGGAGAGCAACTGGACGAGAGGCTTTTCTTCCGGGCCAACCGTCAATTCATCATTTCACGCAACGCCATCAAGGATATAGATCTTTGGTTCGGGAGCCGCCTGTCCGTCAACCTCACCTTGCCGGTTCCCGAACGTATCATCATCAGCAAGACCAAGACCCCGATCTTCAAGAAATGGATTCTGAGGGAAGAGGAATAATGTCTTTTCACCCCCTCCCGTAAGGCGATTCACCGACCCGATTATACCACTAATCGGCGCTTAACCTTTCTTTACCGAACTTTCCTGTTATTTCGCGGTACAACAAATAAAGGTAAAAACACTATGCTGAAATGTATCACTTTCGACGGAGACGCCTCGACCCTGAACACGCTCATGGGATATCTCGAGAAACTGGACAAGGCTTTGGCCGATGTCCACCAAGTGCTGAGCAAGGAGCAAACAGAACGCCCCATCTTCGTCCGGGAGGGCAGCAAGATCATTCGCCTTCGCCGGGAAGAGATCCTTTTCCTCGAGGGATACGGCGATTATGTAAAGGTACACCGTATCAATGGCAAGCCCCTGCTCACGCAAGTCAGCTTGAAGCGGTTCGAGGAGTTTCTGGACAGGAATCGTTTTTGCCGGGTACATCGTTCTTACATCGTATCCCTCTCCCACATTAATTATATCGAGCGCAAGCGGATACGTATCGGGGAGGAACTGATCCCTATCAGCGATTCGTACCTGCCCGCCTTGATGAATAATCTGGCTCTCCAAGAGTAACCAAGAGTTTCATGCGGAAGAAACTTTTGTTTCTCCGTGACAAAACTTTTGTTTCCTAGTGAAGAAACTTTAGTTTCATAGGCAGAAAACTAAAGCTTCACTTGGTAGAACTTCTCGCTTAATGTATAGGTCACCGTAAAGCCCATGATATCTCTTCGCAACGCATTCCCTTGCAATTGGAGACGATCGTAATAAAACGCCGTATTGATACGGCCATTCAGGACGGGTAATCCCAAGCCAACGCTTACCCGATACGCCCCGCCGGATTGTCCTTTCAACCGCAGGTAAGGCGTGGAAACAGAAACACCCGCTTTATAAGACATCCGTTTCCAATAACTGCTGGAGCTAAATCCATTCGGGAAATAGCATACGCCCAAGCGTAGCTCATGCGAATCCCGGAACTTTACCCGGCTATCGCTCGAGTTCAATACCCCGTATTGCCGGAATAGATAGTCCAACGCATACGTCCATTTTTTATGCGCCAATGAGCTACCGATGCCTATATATTGAGGTAGATATTGTGTCACCCTTTTCTGGTTATAGGGGGTTTCCGTGTTGCTTCCCGTCACCGTCACCGTATTTTTCAATGAGATCCGTTGCTTATAACCGTAAATGGCGCCGACCGTTAGAAAGGTTTCCCGGGCGATCGGACGATGATATTGTAAACCGAAATCGGCGTAAAAAGAGCGGCCGGACATCTCCCTTGACACTGTCATCGCACTTTGTATCTCATTCAGTGTCATATTTCCGAAGATAAAATTAAGATTCATACCGACTGATAGATGCTTGGTCAATAAAAATCCCTGGGAAAGGAAAGCCTTGGAAAGCCCGCCTGTCCCCGAAAACGTACTGGTTACAAAGGTTCCGGGAGATCCTTCCAACTCTTGCGAGGACTTAAAATAATACCCAACGAAACTATAAGGAGTTACCCCGACGGACATATACCACCGTCGCATGATACGCCCTCCCAATGAGAAAGCGGAGAAATTCCCGGTGAATGCGCTGCTAGAGCTCCCGTCTGAGCGGTATCGTTCATTCTTCACGAAGGCAGATGCCTCAGCGAACAACTTACAACTATCCAACGCTGTCAATCCGGCAGGATTCTCTATATTCATCAGCATCCCTTCCCGCATGCCGACAGTGACACCCGCCATCGAGGTATTTTGACCATATAAACCGGAAGCCATCTCACCCAGTCCAAACATCGAGTAAGGCGAGGAAGTCATCGTATTCTGCGCGGATGCGCTTGCCGCCATCAAGAGGCAAGGGTAAAGAAGGTATCTAGTAACTTTCATAGACCTTATAAATGAGTTGTAGGGTGACCGGGTTACGTCCTCCCTGATCGTTAAACGTCAAGTTCTTGAACGTGCCGGTGTAATCATCACTATTAAAAACCAACTGAAGATTATGCTTATACATGCCAAAGGCACCTAGCTCCTCTTGCATGAATTGAGTCACGTCGAAATAATAATAGGTGTTCTCGTTAAACGTATTGTCTTCCGATAGCGTACCTCGTTGAACCTCGGAACCGAGATAATCGGTCACGGCATCCGTCACCACATTATTCTCATCGGCGATATATAGGTAGAGGCTGTCCGGCAAGGTATTGTAATCCGAATAAGTGCCTTGCTCGGGATAAATCTTAAGTAAAGCGCTCTCAATCTCCACTTGCGTGCCTTGTTGCATCAGATTATTCAAATACGGGAATTCCAGACGGGTATACCAACCCAAGCCTCCGAATAATACGCCCCGGTTACCAAGCTCGGCCGAAGGTATCTCCACTCCTTTCATCGGATATCCTGCCATATCCGTTCCACTACGGTCATGGTCAATATGATTGAACTGGGTATCCGTATTCGGGAAGAACCATAATTCCTTCTCTGTGGAAAGCTCATCGGACAAATGATAATGCAGGACTAAAGCGGCGGAGGAATCGGCTACCGTGAAAGTCAGCAGAGACTCGCTTCCCGCCAAGTCCGGCACGATCGCCACCCCTTTGAAATAATCCTCAAAGCGCTCCTCGGACACCGCTTGATCCTGCGCATGAAAACGGGACAAGAGGTCTTGCCCTAGCGCATCGGGAAGACGGACTTCCAGTTTCTCCCCCCCCTTCGGCTTCGGTTTAAATGAGCAGACCGCCAAAGCCTCGGGAGCGTAAGAGACACTGCTATTATTATATAAATACCCGTTATCGTTTAAGACGATCTTCTCCGTTAGCTGATAAATCGAGAGGGTTTGTTGGAGGGTCGTGTCTCCTACAAAGCGACCGTCGAAAGCGAGAGACAGGACTAGCGAGTCCAGTACGACCGTCTCGTCCGGATCAGTCCCATAGCTAGGTCTTTCATAAGCGATAAAGCTATGCGACGAGACGACTCCCCATAATGAATGTTTGTACCGGCCTACCAAAGCGACGTTCTTACCAGATGTCTCCAACGAGTCGATCAATACCGAGGTCACTACGACCGTGCTGGTATCTATACGAACGTTACGGAAAGCGGAGTCCACCAGATCGCTGCCATACGTACCGTTCTCGTCATAACAGGAAAACAGTCCCAGACAGAGCATCAAGCCCCCCAAAGCAAAGAATGTTCTAACCATACTTCTTATTTAATAAGCGAATAATCTTTTATCAATCCGATGGCAAAGAACGTATTTAGTGCAAAACCCGGCAAGATAAACCCATGAACCCACCGGTTTCCTCTGTAAACGGCCCGATACTGAAGATGAAACCGATTTCAAAACCATTCGAGGCCCTAACCTATCAATCCGGCTTATTCACCGATAAAAACCGTATGTTTACCGATTTAATTTGTGGGTCTCGTAAAACCCTCGTTCTTTTGCTTCCATAAAAACAAAATACGTAGTTAGAATGATACACAAAAGGATTCTTGTATTCTTGATCGCTTTTCTTCCTGTCATCATCAGCGCTTGCAGTGATGACGATGACGATGATTTGATCGGTAAGTGGTACCGTGTCTCTGACATGGACGGATTGGCGCGAAATTACGCCTCCTCTTTCACGATCGGTAACAAAGGATATCTGATTTGCGGAAACGACGGAAAAAATCGTTTATCGGATTGTTGGGAATATGATATGGAACGAGATACTTGGACGCAAAAGGCGGACTTTCCCGGAACCGCCCGCAATTCGGCCGTAGCTATGGCGGTAGATGAAAAGGGATATCTGGGAACCGGATACGACGGTACCAATTACTTGAACGACTTCTGGGAATTTAACCCGACCACCAATACGTGGGCACAGAAAGCGGATTTCCCCGGCTCGGGCCGATATGGAGCCGTGGCCTTCGGGGTAAACGGTAAAGCGTATATCGGATGCGGATACGACGGGAATTACCTAAAAGACTTTTATGCCTTT
>ERZ780178.2777-NODE-2777-length-9926-cov-9.648567_pt1 | contig 9926 bp, 10 predicted proteins | sample MGYA00511018_ERZ780178 | MGnify/ENA primary metagenome ERZ780178 (study PRJEB29588, sample SAMEA2151439) | human gut metagenome | biome: human gut; feature: human-associated habitat; material: faeces | place: Denmark | collected 2008/2010 ...
TATATTTTTCAATCAATTTAGGCTGAATCAACGGATATGTCCAATTCTCAGGCAACTCATCCATTAATATAACCTTTTCCATTTCGCTATGTAATTCTTTAGCAAATTCAGTTATCTCCGCAAAGTAAAGCATTCCAAATGATTCCTCACCTGTATCATTTACTCTCGTCTTACCAGTTACTGAATATACACAGATTGGCTTTATCTCATATTTTACTGCTCCTGTTTCTTCCTGGAGCTCCCTTTTAGCGGTTTCGAGAATATTTTCGCCTGCTTCTCGATGCCCTCCCGGCACTTCATAGGTATCTCTTTCTTTATGCTTACAAAACACCCACTTGCCGTTGCTCTGTGAAATTATTACTGCAAACTTCAGTAATGAATCATCTACTGTATCATAAAATTTAACTTCTAACATATTTCTTCTCCATCGACACCTATAATCTCATCTTCTAAATTTGCTTTGAAACAAAATGTACAATTTCCTTCTTTGGTTCAAGAATATAAGGTACCAACTCCTGCGGATATACCTTTACATCATTCTTTAAATCCTCAAGTGGAACCCAGCAAAAATCTAAATCAATCCTTTTGTCATCCAGACCATCATAACCATGAAATACTCCATCTAAAGGAATATCATAATTAACGAGATGTACATTATAATATAAACATATCTGATGACATGGTCTTTTACCCCATGGAAAATATATTTCACCAATCGCCAGCAGATTATCTACCTCTATTTTAGTGTGAAGTTCTTCTTCAAATTCCCGCTTCAAAGTTTCTATACTTGTTTCCATTGCTGCTACATGTCCACCTATAATGGAATAATCATCATTCTTAGGACGCTGTAATAGAATTTTTCCATTGCGTATCAATATTCCACCAACTCTGTATGAAAACACAAAATGATCATTCTTAAATAAAATATCCACTTAAAACTCCTTTGCATTTATTTAAACTATTTCAACTCTTCTATCCATTTGCCATTTTCTTCAAAAAAGAAATACTCACTAATATTGTCATTTAAAAATACTTCCAACATCTTATCCATTCCATAAGCAAGTTTTCTCTGCTTCATTTCATCTAATGTCAGCCAGAATACATCCCCTTCTTCAGACGAAGTAACTATTCCTTCAAACTTATCTGTCTTATATAATAACACTATATATCTTGTTTCTTCATCCTTCATCCAGTCTTTTATCCCACAAAGTTTTGGTTCTGAAATTTTCAATCCAGTTTCTTCCCACACTTCGCGTATCACAGCATCTGTAAATGATTCTCCTCTTTCCACATGTCCTCCCGGAAATGTTATTCCAGAGTAATCATCATCCGTCTTATCTTGGACAAGTATCCTATTTTCACTAAACACCATACACATATTAGTCATTATCACTTTTTCTGTTCTTGCCATTCGTAATACCCTTATCCTTCATTTGCTGAATCCATATATATCATTTCAACAATACTGTCTGCATCAATATCAGATGTAATAATTTTTTCATAATTTCTCCTTAATCTTGCTATTACTCTCCCCACAAATAGAGCCAAACTAGAGTCATTTGATAAAACAAATGCCGGAAGCCCGCATAAATACAAGCTTTCGGCATTTTAATCCGTTATTCAAACTCAATGGTTGCCGGTGGTTTTCCTGTGCAATCATACATAACGCGATTGATGTGTTTTACTTCGTTTACAATTCTGCTCGTTGTTTTTCCGATGACATCCCACGGAATTTCTGCGCTTTCGGCTGTCATGAAATCGGTAGTGGTTACGGCACGGAGGGCGATGGCATAATCATACGTTCTTTCATCTCCCATGACTCCAACGGAACGCATGTTGGTCAGTGCTGCGAAGTACTGGCCGATTTCGTGAGCGATGCCGGCTTTGTCGATTTCTTCACGCCAGATTGCGTCGGCGTCCTGAACCATTTTAACTTTCTCAGCGGTTACTTCACCGATGATACGAATACCAAGACCCGGACCTGGGAATGGCTGACGGAATACAAGATATTTCGGAATTCCGAGTTCAAGACCGGCTTTTCTTACTTCATCTTTGAAAAGGTTGCGCAGTGGCTCGATGATTTCTTTGAAATCTACGTAATCCGGCAGTCCTCCGACATTATGGTGAGATTTGATAACGGTGGATTCTCCGCCGACACCGCTCTCTACAACGTCCGGGTAGATGGTTCCCTGTACAAGGAAGTCTACGGCACCGATTTTCTTTGCCTCTTCTTCGAAGACACGGATAAATTCTTCACCGATGATTTTACGTTTTTTCTCCGGCTCTTCTACGCCTTTTAATTTGGCATAGAAACGCTCCTGTGCATTAACACGGATAAAATTCAGGTCATACGGACCCTCCGGTCCGAATACAGCCTCTACTTCATCACCTTCGTTTTTACGCAGCAGACCGTGGTCAACAAAAACGCAGGTGAGCTGATTTCCAACTGCTTTGGAGAGCATAACGGCTGCAACAGAGGAATCAACGCCGCCGGAAAGGGCACAGAGTACTTTTCCGTTGCCAACTTTTTCGCGGATAGCTTTGATAGACTCTTCTACGAAGGAATCCATGTGCCAGTCACCGGCACATTTACATACATTGTATACAAAGTTGGAAAGCATCTTCTTTCCTTCTTTGGTATGAAGAACTTCCGGATGAAACTGGGTTGCATAGAGGTTTTTCTCTACGTTTGCAACGGCTGCTACCGGACAGTCATCCGTATGGGCGATGATTTCGAATCCCGGAGCTGCTTTGGAGATGTAGTCGTTGTGGCTCATCCAGCAGATGGTTTTTTCGGATACGTTCTCAAACAGTGCGGAACTGGTATCTACAGTTACCTCAATTTTTCCATATTCTCTGACCGGTGCTACTTCTACTTTTCCGCCGAGCAGATGCATCATCAGCTGTGATCCGTAGCAGATGCCGAGGATCGGGATTCCAAGTTCAAAAATTTCTTTTGTATAAGTCGGGGAATCCGGCAGATATGCGCTGTTCGGGCCGCCGGTGAAGATAATACCTTTCGGCTGAATTTCTTTGATCTTTTCGATGTCTGTTTTGTAAGAATAAATCTCACAGTAAACGTTGCACTCACGTACACGTCTTGCAATTAACTGATTGTACTGACCGCCAAAATCAAGTACGATAACCGTTTCTCTTTTCAAGAACGTTCCCTCCTGTTTTTTCTTCTGTGCATGATGAACTACATGCGTTTTTTGGGTTTGATGCTAATTATAGTAAAGAAACCGTAAAATTTCAACCCCCGAAGTACAGGAATCGTGTTCTTTTCGCTGTACTTCGGAGGTTTTTCTTTTTTTCGGGTCCTTATTCTCCGATGGTGATGGTGTAGCCTGCCTGGAAGTTTTCACCGGCTTTCAGGTGCTGTTCGCCGTATTTGTCTTTTAATTCGCCGTCAAAGCCGACGTTGTCGCAGCGGCCGATCCATGGCTCGAGGCACACGAACGGGGCATCTGCTTTTAGCTTGGACCATACGCCGACGCTCGGGAAGCCTTTGCAGGTGAGAGTGACGTACGGTTTTCCATCCACTTCTACGCCGACGCGCTCGACCTGGGTATTGTCGAAGATCAGGGCGTCCTCGTCGAAAAGGGTTCTGGTGTACGGGATTCTGCCGTCCTGAAGTTTCAGTTTTCTCGGATGTGCGGCATCGACGCCTGCTGTTTCCGGGTCGATCAGAACGTATTCGAGTTCGGTCTCGGTGTGGTTTTCCAGGCCTTTGTTGAAGACGATATCATACTGTTCCGGAATCATGAATGCAGGATGTCCGCCGACGGAGAAGTACATATCATCATCACCGGTGTTTTCTACGTTCCAGGTTATGGTCAGGGTTCTGCCGGAGAGTTCCTGGGTTACGGTGAAGGCAAAATCGAACGGGTAGACTTTTTTTGTTTCTTCGGTCGATACCAGGCGGTGTACGGTTTTGTTTTCGGTGTTTTCGATGCACTCGAATTCGTTGTCGCGGGCGAAACCGTGCTGGCCCATCGGATATTTGACTCCTTTATGGGTGTAGAAGCCGCCGTTTACTTTTCCGACGAACGGGAACAGGACCGGTGCGTGGCGGTTCCAGAAGGCCGGATCGCCGGTCCAGACTGCCTCACGGTCAGCCGCTTTGTCGTAGATGCTGCTAAGTTCTGCGCCGTGATCGCTGATCTGCACGCGCAGGTTTTCGTTTTCCATGGTTCTCATGTTTTGATATCCCCCTGTGTTATTTTTTATGGTTTATTCTGGATAGACGAGACGGGAATCATCGATTCCGTACAGGACTTCATCCAGGTATTTTTTGCCGAGGTAGTTGGCCATGGAGAGGTTCATGTCCAGGTAGTTTCCGCAGTCTTTCGGAGATGCGCCCGGAACTTCGCCTTTGAAATCGCGGATGAATTCATACATTTCGGTGACGAGCGGGACGATGTCTCTGGAGGTGTAGTCTCCTGCCAGCAGCAGGTAGAAACCGGTGCGGCAGCCCATTGGACCGAAATATACGGTTTTATCTTTCCACTCTTCGTGATTACGCAGGAAGGTTGCGCCAAGATGCTCGATGGTGTGGACCTCAGCGGTATTCATAACAGGCTCATCGTTTGGAGATGTCATGCGCAGGTCAAAGGTTGTGATGACGCTGTCACCCACGTGATCTTTTCTTGAAACGTAGACGCCTGGTTTAAGTTTGATATGGTCGATCGTAAAGCTTGCAATTTTTTCCATGACTGGTATTTTCCTTTCTTTCTGTCCTTTAATAGCTGCGGAGTTCATCATCGGTATCCGCAGTGTTTTCGATGGATTTGATGATGAGATCATAACTATAGGCATCGCTTACTTTTACAGTGACGCGGTCGCCGACTTTATGACCCAGAATGGCTTTTCCTAATGGCGAGTCGATACTGACGTATCCTTTGAGAGAATTACCACGAACGGTGGTGACAAGTTTGTAGGTTTCTGTCTCATCATCTTCTTCGATGTAAGCCTGAACGGTATTGTTGATGCCAACTTCATCGTCCTTTGAGGTATCTGAAATAACGTGGGCGGTTTTGATCATTTTTTCCAGGTAGCGGATGCGGCTTTCGTTGCGGTTTTTGTCTTGTTTGGCGGCTTTGTATTCGAAGTTTTCGCTGAGGTCGCCCTGAGCGCGGGCTTCTTTTACAGCCTCGAGTTCTTTTGGACGGACAACCAGTTTGCGGTAGTCGATTTCTTCCTGCATTTTTTTAATATCGTTTTCGGTCAGTTTATCATACATGATTTTTCTACCTCTTTTCTTGTGAGGTTATTTTAGCACAGAATACGGCAAATTGGAAGTAGGAAGACAGCCACGGTAGAATCATGAGTAGAATCACTTTCTTACGCACCGGAACAGCAAATGTTCCGGTGCTGAATGAACTATAACGGTTCACTCAGCCGTGTTGCTTGGTTTTGAAGGCGGAGTTCCTTTGTTATCGCTGTTATTTGGCATTTTTCCACCTTCGGGATCGCTCATCGTTTTAACAGACCGGGTTCCGGCGGTGGTGATGATGTCCGTGAGGGTGATCTCTTCGTTGTCGGTACCGACAGCCAGAGTATACGTTGCGTCCAGTTTCATTTCTGGGCAGGTCAAAACGATGCTGGCGTAGGCTTTTTCGGGTGTGACCGTGAAGAGGGCACTTCCATCGCTGTCTGTCAGTGTGATGATAGTGTCAGCGGACTTGGTTTCCGTACAGTAATAGGTGACAACGGGCTGGGTGGAAGCTTCGTCAAAGCTTTCTACCATGCCGGCACTGCCGATAGCAGCTAAGGTTCCGCCGGTCACAATTGCACTTCCGTCGTAATCGAGGGCACTGTCACCATCGCTGGTCGGCCCGTACACGATCGTAGTTCCGCCGGTCACGAGAAGACCGCCGTTGGAATCAAGACCATCACCATCGGCGGATACGGTCAGGGTTCCGCCGGCAATTTTAATGTAAAGCTCAGAGTTTCCCCCGCCGCCGGGGCCTCCCTGCATCATCTGTGGAGCATCGCCGTCAGAAGGAGCATTCCCCGGATCGAAGTCCTGCGGCGCATTTCCGTCAGACGGAGCGTTCTCCGGATCGAAGTCCTGTGATGGCTGCCTATCGCTGCCGTTTTCTGTATCAGGCGGCATTTGCGAAGGTTCCTTTCCGTCTGCCGCACCGGATATGCTGCCATCATCACCGGAGTTTACGACAGCACTGCTATCGTCGTTTGAGCTTGCGGCATTGCTGTCATCGTCACCGGAGCCGGCAGCATTGGCGCCAGGATTTGTGGCATTGGCGCCATCGTCGCCGGAATTTGCGGCATTGACACCGCCGTCGCCGGAATTTGCGGCGTTGGCGCCATCGTCGCCGGAATTTGCGGCATTGATGCCATCGTCGCTGGCGTTTATGGTAATGTCACCGCCGTTGACCACGACGCGTTTTCCTTCCAGGCCTTCGTTGCTTTTTTCAACAAGGATCGTTCCGCCACGAATGATGGTGTCGAGCTCCGCATGGAAACCGTCATCACCGGAGTTTACGGTGATGGTTCCGTCATCGACAACAATGCTGCCGGTTGCATGGAAGCCGTCCTGTTCCGCCTCGATCGTAAAAATTCCACCGGCAATATAGATATTTCCAAGCTCTGCGTTATCCGCATTTTTCGCTTTGACTGCACTGTTTGCAGCATCAATGTCAAAGCTTCCATCCAGAATTTTAAGCTGATCTTTGGCTGTGATCCCGTTGTCCGCAGCGGCGATTTTGTAGGTTCCGCCGGTAATCACAAGGTCATCTTTGGATACAATCCCGTGTTTGTAGTCTGCCTCGATGGTCAGACTTCCTGTCCCGTTGCAGACAAGATCTGATTTGGAGAAGATAACACCGTCTACCGTGTTGTCGTCAATCTGAGTGTACTCGTTTCCACCGCCAAGCGTGTTGCTGCTGTTTTCAGCAAGCGTGATGAAAACTTTGTCCGCTTCGCGAACGTAGATGGCAGCATTTGTCTCACAGTTGATATTGACTCCATCGAGTACGATCTGAACCTTGTCGGAATCGGATGCGTCTACGATAATCTGGCCATCCTCAAGTGTTCCGCTTACGATGTAAACGCCTTCTTCCATAATGGTAATTGTGCTGCCGTCTGCTTTGGCTCCGCTGCCGGAGACGGTAGCTGTCGTCTTATTAAGTGTAATTTTTACGGCTTCCGACGCTTTGTAGCTTCCGCTCTTCTCACGGTCTGTGAATTCGGTATCGATGGTGGATTCGGTCAGTTCCAGATCGAAATCAATGTCGGAGGCACTTTCTATTGCATTTTCCGAAGCTGTGCTCTCTGATGTGGCCGCCGCGTTGTCGGCAGATGTTTCGCCGGTTGACTCTGTACTGGCGGATTCGGTATTGACAAAGCTGGCAGATGTCACTGCTGTGCCGCATCCACCGAAGGCCAGCGATGATGCAAGAAGCAGGCTGACGACTGCGCCGGTCTCTTTTTTTCTGTTTTTTTTCTTTCTGTTTCGATTCATTATAATTCCTCCCTTCCGGTCTGCGCACGACTGCACAGGATTTCAAGGTTTCCGTTTCTGCAGCGGAGCTGGTCAATCATGTTTTTCTCTTCGCCTTCCTCGCGGAATACGATGCGATACTCCAGCTTGAAAAGACTTCCCATATTCGTGGTTTTTACCTGTACAAGCTCGCAACGGGTCAGATACCTGGTAAAGATATCGTCAAAAACACTGGTATAATCAAGGGACTCCGGTTCCAAGATTTCCATTGACGAGCATGATCACCATCTGTACGATCACAGGCATCAGAACAAGCGTGACAGCAAAGCTTTTGGTGCATTCGCTTTTGTACCTGTAAACAGCAGCGATCAACAGTCCCAGAATCAGAGACACTGCTGTGCAGGCAAGGAACTGACCAAAGGTGAAGGCGGCGGTTGTTTCTGTAAAAACGGAACTGAATATTGTGTTAAGCATAGTAAATTCCTCCCAGAATTTTTTTATTTTCTTGTCTATTCAAAGCCCCATCTCGATTCCGCTTACGCTACATCGCGCTGTTGCTTCTCGCCATATGAAATTCCAGAAAAACCGCTCATTCATGCAAGCATGATTCGCGATTTTTCTTCTATTTTGCATGGCTCTGAATAGTTACATTTTCTTTTTTTGTGAAGCAGATTATGTTTGAAAAAGGCTTTTCGCAAGCTGTGAGTCCACCCACTGCTTCTTGCTTTTCGCAATGGCCGCAGAGGACTTACCTGATTCAGCTAACGGAATGCTGTTTTTGATACGGTTTGCCGGATATCTGTGAATGGTATGAAAGCTTTTTCTTCTGATGCTTTCTGATTTTCGATCTGATAGGCAAAGCCGTATTTAGAAAATGATGCCGGATAGATTGCAAGATCATCCAGAATTTTGCTGAACCATAGGGGCACAGCACCTGGTGTTTTAACCTCCATAAGATACCAGCCTGGTTCTAAAAGCCTGGTTCCTTCCGTTGGACCGTCAAGACACAGATTGTCGGTACGCCATCGGATATTGGTGTCGAAGGTGACACGAAAGTTCCTGTCTTCCGTGCCGAAGCAGGCGATACGGTCGTAGGCGATGTACATAGCGGGAGCAAGCCCCCGGTAGTAGTTACGAAACCAGGTGATTTCGTGAAGAATCTGGCTGTCAAAGCCCGGTTCTGATTTTCCCGCAAGATAGGGAACCGCTTCTGATAATATCATGCGCTCGCGGCGTTTGTAGACGATTCCTTCATATTTTTTCTTTAGTTCTACGTAGATGGGGCTGGTCTCTTTGGCCGGACCATAACTGCGGAGTCGCAGTTTTTCTTTGTAGACGGGTTTTTCCAGCGAACGGCGGATGAGCTGGTGATCCGGGGTATTGTAATAGAGGCTGCAGATGGTATCAAGGCCGTATTCATCCATCTGCAGATGACCCGGAAGGCTCTTGCGAAGCTTGCGAGCCATGATCGGGGAAAGCATGTATTTTGTTTCATACCGTTGGAAGGTCATGGGAATCTGTTGGCTTTGCATCATAATCGATTGATCCTTTCGTTTGATTTACTTCCGGAAATGTTTTTTACATTTTTAAGTATAATGAGGAAACTTTAAAGGAACCTTAAAGAATGGACGGAAAATGTGAAAGCTTTGTGAAAAGACGGACCTCTGTAATCCAGATCGCTTTTTGAATACCATATAAAAAAGAAAGAGCCCGTTTCCGGACAAATTCGTTGGAAACGGACTTGTTCGGAACGGACTCTTGCAGCCGATATGTAAAGTCATGAAACATATAAAATAGGAAAAGCGTCAAAAATCATCTTGGCCAGCGCTCTTTTCTGGACATGAGTGGCGCGAATGGTACATGAGGATGCGTCTGGTACCAGTAAGCTGTGGTAGCGACATCATCCTGACGTTCAAAGAGACCTCCATGACTGACGCCAATCTGCTGAAGGGTTACCTTAAGATCCTTCTCAAAAAGGATAGGATCAAGAAGGTGCCAGCGGTAGAAGCTGCGCTGTGGCATCTGATCATCATTGTGGTAATCATTATGAAGGAAGGTATCGTGGGTAGAGTAGTAAGGATATCCAAGATACGGAGTGCAGTACTGATTTTCAACAGTTTGGCCATTTTGCTGTGTTGCAAAGCTCCAGGCACCGCCGAAGTAATCTTCTGTTCCGGTTCCGCAGATGGTTGGATAATCCTTGTCTCCATCGATGTAGAATTTCATCTCACCTTCTCCGTACCAGTAGCGTTCGAGGCTGGTCAGTGCAAGATAAGTTCCAACGTACTGGCCTTTCCCTTTGATGTTGTCGAGGACAACGTAGTCTTTTGCCTTTTCCGTGATGCGCTGACGACGCCACTGGGCATGGAAATAGGCAGCATCCTCCGGAACCGTTGTCAGGCAATAGTCGATCTGATAAAAGAAGGCCGGAATCGGCTCATCACACTGATTTTCAATGGTA
>ERZ780178.2782-NODE-2782-length-9915-cov-3.576065_pt1 | contig 9915 bp, 4 predicted proteins | sample MGYA00511018_ERZ780178 | MGnify/ENA primary metagenome ERZ780178 (study PRJEB29588, sample SAMEA2151439) | human gut metagenome | biome: human gut; feature: human-associated habitat; material: faeces | place: Denmark | collected 2008/2010 ...
GCTGCTTGAACAATTTTTACTTCAAAATATTGTCTAACTTTTGGGGGTCACTTCATTGCACGCAGTGAGTTGTTTTTATCAGCAACAAACTGATTTCCACTGAATGTGCCAACAAAAAACTGATGGTCCAAGTTCACAAGCTTGGAATTATACTCAGCATTGCATTCAGACCACCCGTCATCGGTTAGAATTTCAGCTTTGTCATGGGTCAAAGTAACAGAAATTGAAATCAGTCCGCCCTCGTTGATTGAACAGATTGCATCCCGCTCCGTAAAATATGTCTTATATGTAACAGCCTCACCGGCCCCCCATTCAATAGTTTGAGTTACGCCAGTATTTCCCGTTAAAGACATGTATATCTTCGGTTCAACGCCCCAAGGTGTCTTTGCTTGTTCCAGATTCGGCCCCGTCCATTTAAAAGGCTTACCTCCACTCCATTTCTTTGAGAATCCATAGCCTTTCTCTTCCACTAAGGCATTATACTTATAGCTAATGGGCTTACTCTCATCCAGAGTCCACTCAAAGTCCCCATCCTTATATTTGACCTCACGGCCTTGCCATGTGGGCTTGAAGGTCAGGTCGCTGGTCTCGCCAAAATCGATGGAAACGCTGCTGTTGGTAAAGTCCAGCTTGTCCGGCCACTGGATCTGAATGGCGGTCTGTCCCACAGTCTTGCCGTTGACCTGCAAGCCGACAATGACTTCGCCGCAGTCGTCGGTCGCCGTATAAGCACCGTCCGCGTCAATGCGGCCGCCGCCGGAGAGCACCGTCCACGCAGCGCCCGCGGGAATATCCGCACGGCCGCCGGCCGCATCCACGCCCGCCGCCTTAAACTGTACCGTGCTGCCGGGCGTATAGACCTCGTTATTGGGCGTCAGCACCGCGTGGTCGAACTCGCCCGTGGGCTTCGCATTGGAAAGCACCATAATGGTGTTGGACACCTTGCGCTCATAGCCGTCGGAGGGGCGGCAGCGCAGCGTCAGGCCGGCGGTGGCCTCGTTCTCCGGCTCACCCTCGCGCTGGGTGGCAAAGGTAGAGGAGCCGCCGCCATCCAGGTTGACCGCCTCCACACAACCCAAGGCCTCCATGGAGGCAGCTACCTCCGCCATGGTCATACCCACAGAATAGGGAGCCTGACGGCCATCCACCATCAGCATTACCACGGTACCGTCCGCCTTGATACCGATAGCCGTGCGGGACGCGCGGGTGGTGTTGTCCAGTCCGCTGCGGGCGTGTCCGTTTTCAAAAATATCGCCAAAGCCGGCAACAGCCTCCCGGACATTGCCGGCAGCAAGGGCTGTATTACACTCCTGCGCGCTTGTGATATGCGCATTGCCGTCTTTATCGATCCAGAATGTAGTGCCGGTCGGCTCATTGATCACGGTGCCGCTCATGATGAAAGCACCGCTGGGGCGGCCATTGCTCATGTCGTAGCCGCCGGCATTGATCGCGCCCACAACATTGGTGTTGCGGCGGGTCTGCATGCTCTGCGCCTGCTTGGTCGTCTCCGTCATGGCCCAGTTTCTGCCTGTCTTGATGGTTTCAATGTCATCGTCGCCGTAGCCCACTGCCACAGAGGCCGTGGAGTCCTTGCCGACCTTGATCTCCATCACATGCCCCATCATCTGCTGTGTCAGCGATGCATTATTTAAGATCCATTCATACTCTGTCACATCGGGTGTGACAGCATATTTTTTCTCCGAGATCTGCCGTATGCCCAGTGTGTCAAGACCACTTCCGGCCGCGACATCCACCGCCAGCGCATACACCGGCAGCAGTGATACCGCCATGCACAGCGCAAGCAAAGCTGTCAGCACTCTTCTCCTCATCTTGCCCTCTCCTTCATCTGTTTATATTTTTTCTCTCTACCATCGATTGACAAGGGCATGTTTGCCTTCGTCAATCGATGGTACCATTACGGTATTCCTCTCCAACAGTCCGCGCGAATCTCTGCGCGCTTTGCCCCGGAGGGGCAAAGCGCGTTTCGCCGTATGTACGGCGAGCTGACATGTATTTGATTTTATCTGTGCAACACGCAAAAGCGGTGACGCATCAAGCACCCGCACAAAAGCAAAAGGCACCGGTGTCCGCCCGGCGGGACGGCAGATACCCGTCCGCGCACAGTCATCTGACGACACAGTGCCTGATCGCATCCGCAGCATAACGCCGCACCCGGTATTCGGTTGACCCCGTTCGTGCGGCTCTGATCCGCACGCAGATCCCCCAAATCCCCTGCATTGTGTCAATTGCACACTAATTTGTGGTTCCAGCGACCATACTGTACCATACTTTTCTGAAAAAGGCAAGTGTCCTGCCGCAAATTTTTCAGTTTTTCCTTTTCAAAATGTTTTTCGTTCCGCCGCCATTGTGTCCCGTCCGAAAATATGGTATGCTGGGGAAAACAACAGACAAAGGAGCGCTTGATATGCGTCTGATCTCATGGAACGTCAACGGCCTGCGGTCGTGTCTGGGCAAGGGCTTTCTGGATTTCTGCGCCTTCGCGGACGCGGACATCATCTGCCTGCAGGAGACGAAAATGCGCCCGGAGCAGGCGCAGTTCGACCTGCCGGGCTACCGCATGTTCTGGAACAGCGCGGACAAGGCCGGCTACTCCGGTACCGCCGTGTTCACCCGGCGGGAGCCGCTGTCCGTCACCTACGATTTCGGCGCGGACATCCACCGCCACGAGGGGCGGGTCATCACCGCCGAGTTTGAGGACTTCTGGCTGGTATGCTGCTACACCCCCAATTCCAAGGATCAGCTGGCGCGGCTGGACTACCGCATGGAATGGGAGGACGACCTACGGGAATACCTCCTGGAGCTGGACGCGGTGAAGCCGGTGGTCTACTGCGGCGACCTGAATGTGGCGCACCAGGAGATCGACCTGAAGAACCCCAAAACCAACCGACTGAACCCCGGCTTTTCCGACGAGGAGCGCGGCAAGATGACCCAGCTGCTCTCCAGCGGCTTTGTGGACACCTTCCGCGCCCTGTACCCGGAGCGCACCGGCGCCTACTCCTGGTGGAGCTACCGCTTCCACGCCCGTGAGAACAACGCGGGATGGCGCATCGACTACTTCATCGTGTCCCGGCGGCTGATGCCCCGGGTGAAAAACGCCGACATCTGGCCGGAGGTCACCGGCAGCGACCACTGCCCGGTGGTGCTGGAGCTGGCGGAGTGAGCGCCTGACAAACTACCACATACCGCCCGGCACCGGGCATAGGAGGAACACCATGGAACGGACATACATCGACACACTGGCGCAGCTCATCGCGCGCAGCCCCACCTGCTACCACGCGGCAGCCACCGCCGCAGAGCTGCTGGCGGCGGCCGGATATACCCCTCTGGACGAGGGGCAGCGCTGGCAGCTGCGCCCCGGCGGGAAATATTACATGACGCGGGGCGGCTCTGCCCTGATCGCCTTCCGGGTACCGGAGCACGCCCCGGCGGGCTTCCGTCTGGCGGCGGCACACGGGGACTCCCCCTGCTTCAAGCTGAAGGAAAATGCCGCCCTGCGGGACGGCGGCTATCTGCGGCTGAACACGGAGGTCTACGGCGGCCTGCGCATGTCCAGCTGGTTCGACAGGCCGCTGTCGGTGGCCGGGCGGCTGTTCACCGAGGAGGACGGCGTCCTCCTCCAGACGCTGGTGAACATCGACCGCGACCTGCTGGTGATCCCCAGTGTGGCCATTCATTTCGACCGCGCCGCCAACGACGGCGTCAAGTACCGCGCCAACGTGGACACGCTGCCGCTGGCCGGAAGCGACGGGGCGGCGGACATCCTGACCCTGGCGGCGGAGTCCGCCGGGCTGCGCCCGGAGGACGTGCTGGGCAGCGACCTGCTGGTATACTGCCGCCAGCCGGGAACGCTGCTGGGCAGCAGCGGCGAGCTGTTCATGGCGCCCCGTCTGGACGATCAGGCCTGCGTGTGGGGCTGCCTGCACGGGTTTCTGGAGAGCAGCGGCGGCGCGTACCTGCCGGTATTCTGCCTGCTGGACAACGAGGAGGTCGGCTCCGCCACGCCGGAGGGTGCCGCCTCCACCCTGCTGCGGGACGTGCTGCGGCGCATCGCCGGTGCGCTGGACGTGGACGGGGAGGGCTATCAGATGCTGCTGTCCCGCAGCCTGCTGGTGTCCGCCGACAACGCCCACGCCATCCACCCCAATCACCCGGAGCTCAGCGACAAGGACAACGCACCCCGGCTCAACGGCGGCATCGTCCTGAAATTCAGCGCGCCGCGCCGCTACGCCACCGACGGCGGCTCCGCCGCCGCCTTCCGCGCCCTGTGCCGCCGGGCGGACGTGCCGGTGCAGACCATGGCCAATCGCTCCGATCTGCCGGGCGGCTCCACGCTGGGCAGCATCGCGGGCACGCTGGTGCCGGTCAGCGCCGTGGATATCGGCCTTGCGCAGCTGGCCATGCACGCAGCGGTGGAGGTCATGGGCGCAGAGGATTACCCCCGGCTCATCGCCGCCATGCGGCAATTTTATAAGGAGTGACCACACATGAAAAAGCCATCTGACAAGTCGCCGCGCCGCACCGGTGCGCAGTTAAAGGCCGCCATCCGCCGCCAGCCCGCCGTGTTCGCCGTATACACGATCCTGCGGCTGATCGTGCTGGCCACGCTGGTGTCCTCCATCCTCCGCGGCGAATACGAGAGCGCCTTTATATGCCTGCTGGTGCTGGTGCTGTTCATGCTGCCGTTTTTCATCCAGCAGAACTTCGGCATCGAGCTGCCGTCCACGCTGGAGATCATCATTCTGCTGTTTATTTTCGCGGCGGAGATACTGGGCGAGCTGAAATGCTATTTCATCACGTTCCACCACTGGGACACCATGCTGCACACCACCACCGGCTTCCTGTGCGCCGCCACCGGCTTTGCGCTCATCGACATTCTCAACCGCAACAGCCGCATCAAATTCCAGCTGTCCCCGATCTATGTGGCGCTGGTGGCCTTCTGCTTTTCCATGACGGTGGGCGTGCTGTGGGAATTCTTCGAATTCGGCATGGATCGGCTGTTCCAGATGGACATGCAGAAGGACACCGTGGTCAACTCCATCACCTCGGTGATGCTGGATCCCACCAACAGCAACATTCCCGTCACCATCGACGGCATCACATCGGTGCAGGTAAACGGGCAGGAGCTGGGCTTCGGCGGCTATCTGGACATCGGCCTGTACGACACCATGAAGGATCTGTTCGTGAACTTCATCGGCGCGGTGGTATTCAGCACCATCGGCTACTTCTACATCAAGCACAGAGGTCACGGCAAGCTGGCTAAGGCGTTTATCCCCACCATCACAGACAAGGCGGACGACGCCGCGCCGCCGGAAAACACAAACTGACAGTCGCAAGCGCCGACCCTCGGACATATCCGAAGGCCGGCGCTTTTTTATCTCCGCTTATTCCTCTTCCTTGCGTCTGCGGCGCAGCAGCTCCAGTCCCGTCAGGGACGTTACCGCCGCCGCTGCATAGACCGTGATGCCCGCGTCAAAGGTGGTGGGGCTGCTCTTGCCGCTGCCCACGGTGAACGCCGCGGTCAGGCTTCCGCTGTCCGTCAGAACGGTGAGCGTATGCCCGCCCTTGGCCAGCCTGTTCAGGTACGATGCCTTGAGATACAGCTCCACGGGATAGCTCCCCTCAACGGTGTAGCTGCCCCTGCCGATGGTTCTGCCGTCCACCTGCACGCCCGTGATCCCGGACACGGCGGCACGGAAGATCAGCCCGTAAACGCCGCCGGGATACTCCGTTCCGCTGGGCGGGTTGGTGCCGTTCCGCACGGGATAGAGGCTGGGCGCGTAGTACACCCGCCGCTTGGCGATGACCGTATCCTCCTGCTTGATCTCGTCCTGCGCGGCGGCATCCTTGTAATACTTGCCGCAGCCGCCGCAGTGCCAGTATTCGATGTTGCCCTCGGCGCTGGTGGTGGCGGCCTTGGCGGGCACGTTCACCAGATTCGCGTGGTGGGCAGGGTTGAGATCGCCATATCCGGCACCGCAAACGCTGCATTTTGCCTTTTCGGTGCATGTCGCCGTCCCGCCGGAGCAGTCCTTGGTTTCGGAGCCGGTGCAGCTGTCTACCGTGCATCTGCGAGTGTGCGTGCCGTCGCCGTTGGATGTCCATTCACCGTAGGTATGCCCGTCGTTGACCGTTACGGTCATTTCGGCGGTGTTGCCCGCCTTGTCGGTGACAACGATCCTCTGCCCGCCGTTTGCCGGAGCAAGGGCAAAGCCGCCGTTTTCGTTAAGCGTGACCGCCGCGCCGTTTACGGTGACGGTATCCACATATTTCTCGTTGATCGTGACCGTCTGCGCCTTGCAGTAGGTCTTGCCGTTCTCTATGCCGCCGATGACCGGCTGAACATTATCAAGCGTTATGCGGTCGGAGCGAAGGTATGTTATGTTCAGGCTCGCATCAACAAGCATGGCATAAACAATATACTCCCCGTTGGGGTCTATGTGGAACGGCTCCTCGTATCCGCTGAATACGAGAGATTGAAGCTCCGCCTCAGAGAGATCCTGATGGGTCACCAGATAAGAGACGAACACGGTTCCGCTGTTGTCGGCTGCGTTTATCGTCACCGTCTGCGTGTCCTTAAAGAACAGCCCGAAGGTGATATTGTTGAGGAACGATTTCCAGCTGTTCTTGCTGATTTTGATTTCGCCCGTTGGCTTTTCGCTGTCTTTCCACTTGGCCGTCAGGGTCATGTCCTCCGTCACGGAGGCGGCGAAGTCATAGGCGTTCCCGCCCAGCTCCCAGCCCGCGAAGGTATAGCCGGTCTTGGTGGGGTCGGCGGGGGTCTTGGCTTTCTCGCCGTAGGCCACGGTCTGTGCATCGACCGCGCTGCCGCCGTCCGTGTCAAAGGTGATGGTGTACCGGTTGATCCTCCACTGGGCGGTGAGGGTCATGTCCTCGGCGGGCATGGTCGTGGGAATTTCCGGCTCCCAGCCCATGAAGGTGTAGCCCTCTCTTGTCGGGTTTGCAGGTGCGGCAATCGCCGTGCCGTAGTCCTGCGTGATGGATGCAACCGCGCTGCCGCCGTCGGTGTCAAAGGTGATGGTGTACGAATTTACTGTCCACTTGGCTGTCAGGGTCATGCCCTTCGTCACAGGCGCGGTAAAGTTATACTCGTTTCCGTCCGTGCAGTCCTCGTCAGTGTACCACCCGCCGAAGGTAAGGCCGTTCACTTTCGGATCATCGGGCTTGACTGCTTTCTCGCCCGCCTGGACGATCTGCTTTGCGTATTCGCCGCTGCCGTCCTTATAGGTCACGGTGACAGGCGTGCCGGTGGGGTTGGGGATGTTGGTCTTGTCATTGATATCAGCGCCGGTGTTCATGGGCTGGCCGCTGAGCTTGGCGTTCTTTTCCAGAGTCAGCCCGTCATAGTATGTGCCGCCGGAGACATGGCACTCCGTGGTGACAGGGCCGTAGAACGTGCCGCCGGAGAGGTTGCCGCAGAATTTCTCCCACGCTGTGCCCATGTTCCCATTAGAGTCCGTCACGGTGACGCTGCCATGGAAAATACCGCCCCTTATGTCGCCCTCGCAGGAGACATTGTCGATAAAGACTGTGGTAGGCTTCCCGTCCGTGTGGTCGATGGCGTTGGTGGCCTTTACGGAGTCTAAGTAGTTATTTTTTGTGCCAATCTTGTTCGTTCCCACATACACCGTGCCCTCCACCCGGCCGCCGTTGGCATAGAGGAAGCAGCCGGGATAATTGACGGTAAAGGTCGAGTCAAGATCCATATAGACCGCGGCGCCGTTGGTGGCTTTGCAGCCCGTGATGCGGGCATTCTCCCCCAGCTCCAACTCAGCAAAGCCCATCAGGGCCACGCCGCCGCCGCGTCTCGCCTCGCAGCCGGAGATCGCAGCGTCCAGAACAGATATCTGGTCTGCGTGGCCGCGGATATTCAGGCCGCCGCCGTGTTTGCTTGCCTTGCAGTTCTCGATGCGGCCGCCGGTGATCTGGACGGTACACCCGGATGTCAAGATGCCGCCGCCGTCCATGGCAGAGCAGCCGCTGATGACGCCGCCGGACATGGTGACGGAGCCGGCCTTGGCATAGATCGCGCCGCCGCTGGCACCGTAATCGGTTGAGACAACGCAGTTCCGGATGGCGCCGCCGGTCATGGTGACGGAGCCGCCCTCGGCATAGATGCCGCCGCCGAACGCTTGATTCGCTCCGCTCTGGACGCCGCAGGCATAGATGGTGCCGCCCGCCAGCTCGAAGGACGCGCCCGCCTCCACATACACGCCGCCGCCATAGTAATTGTAGGACTGTCCCGCGCCATTGTCATACTTAAACCCCTTGCCGCCGGTGATGAGGCCGCCCGCAGGGAGCGCCGCGTCGGTATGGGCCGCCGCCGGGCGGCTGTCGGTCAGGGTCAGGGTGCAGTCGCTGGTGACGCGGAAGATGCTGCCCGGCTCCGCTTCTTCGGCATAGCGCAGGACGTGGCCGTTCAGATCCAGCGTGACCGTGCGGTTGACGGTCAGGCTTTCGCTGAGCGTGATGTCCGCCGTCAGCCGGACCACACCGTTGGCGCTGTCCGCCAGTGCGGCGGTCAGCTCCTGCTCGCTTGAGACCTCCTGAGCTTTGAGTGTCCAGCGCGCCGTGAGGGTAATGTTCTCGGTGACGGCAGTGGTGAAATTCCACTGCGCGCCGTCGGAGGTGTACCAGCCGTCAAAGATGTGTCCGGGCTTGGCGAGGTCAACGGGCTTGATGGCCGCGCTGCCGCTGGGCACGATCTGCGTAACGTAGTGCGCGCCGTTGACCTGATAGGTCACAGTAACGCCGCTGATCGCGCCTTCGCTGATCGTGACGTAACTTGTCACCACGCCGTTAAAGGTGCCGCCACTGATCGTGCCCTCGTTGACCACCTCGCCGTTAAAGGTGCCGTTGGTGATCATGTTGCTGTTGACCACCCTGCCGTTAAAGGTACCGCCGCTGATCGTGCCGTCATTTGACACCGATCCGTCAAACGTGCCGCCGCTGATGCTGCTGCGGTAGCTCATCCTCACGGCGTCCGTTTTACCTCCGTCAGCCGTACAGCCGGTGATCCTCACATTGCCGCTGATCGCAGGAGTTCCGCCGTTGTCAGAAATGCCGCCGCCAAATGCGTCCCCGCCACTGCTGTGTTTTGCATGGCAGTCCCGGATCTCCGCCGTGCCGGACAAGGTCATAGTTCCTTCATTGTAGATGCCGCCGCCATAAGAATAGACTCCCACCGTCGTGCAGCCCGTGATACTGCCGCCGGACATGTTGAACGTGCCGCTATCAGCCACGAACACACCGCCGCCCCGCGCATGAAAGGTGGCGGAAGCCGTAGCCATACAGCCCACGATATTGCCGCCGGTCATGGTGAACGTGCCGCCGCCCGCCACGTACACGCCGCCGCCTTTTTCAGCGCTGCCGCCGTAGATGACGCCGCCCTTAACGATCTTTGTGCCGTTTTGCTCATCCAGCACCCACAGACCGTTGGCGTTGGAGGTGAACTTATGCTCCGCATCGGGTCGGCTGTCCTTGATGGTCAGGTGTACGCCGTTTTCCACCTTAATGCCGGTCATTTTCAGCACATAGCCGTTCAGGTCGATGGTAAGGTCTCTGGACACCCACATGGACTTGCCGTAGTCAACGTCGTTCTGCATCGTGAGACTGCCGCCGACGTTCAGCGCTTCATAAAAGTCGCTGGGCACCGTTCTCTCTCCGGCGGTGCCCGCCGCCATCGCCGCCGTGGACACCGTCAGCTGCGCCTCTCCCTGTACAAATTCCCGCACAGGCTCCTCCGGCTCCCCCGGCTCCTGCTCCTTCTCCGGCTCCCCCGGCTCTTCGCCCTCCCCGGTCTGCTCCGCCGGGTCGCCGGGCTCTTCGCCCTCCCCGGTCTGCTCCGCCTGTTCGATCTCCGTTACCGGCTCCCCC
>ERZ780178.2790-NODE-2790-length-9891-cov-6.191643_pt1 | contig 9891 bp, 8 predicted proteins | sample MGYA00511018_ERZ780178 | MGnify/ENA primary metagenome ERZ780178 (study PRJEB29588, sample SAMEA2151439) | human gut metagenome | biome: human gut; feature: human-associated habitat; material: faeces | place: Denmark | collected 2008/2010 ...
AGCCTGCGCCGCCGGGCCTGCGAAGTCGGGATAGTCGCAGCTGTCCTTGGTGTAGCAGCCGAAATCCTTATAGGCAAGGCCGCGCTGTTCGAGATGCTTCATAATGGCGTTCTTGAGATCAAGCGCGCCGTGGTCACATGCGAGAGCGATCATAGGGGTGTTCCTCCTGCGGTTTTTTTCTCTATTATACCGCAGGAGGCGCGAAATGCAAGCGCAATCAAAGGCGGCACAGCCTTTGCTTTTTAATGTCTCACGCTCAGGAAAATCTCAATAACTGTATCGCTGTCATCAAACCGCAGCGAGGCGCTGAAATTTCCTGTATAAAACCTCAGATGGTAGCTGTCGCCCGCGCCAAGGAACGCATACGAGGCCGCCGCGTTGCTGCCATACAGATCCTGTGTCCGGTAGTATTCCTGCGGCAGCGTCAGAAGCTGCACCTGCGAATCGACCGGGATCGTGTCCAGAATGCTTTGCAGACTGCCGCCGATCGCCGCGCCACGCAGGAAGTCCGGAGAAAATGTGCTGCTGTCCGCCGACGGCGTGATATCCACAGAATCGAGCCGCAGCACGCGGTCAGAATCAGGCGAAAAATAGTAGCTCACGCCGTCAACGGTAAAATTATCGCCCGGCATCCGGCCGCGCCAGACGCGGCTGTTCCGGTAGCTCTGCGCCGTTTTCACCGCCGTCTCATAGTCCATGCCGAGATAGACGCCGTTGGGCAGCGTCAGCTCGCACGGCTGGACGGGAACGGTTTTATTCGTCTCTGCTGCCGCAGGCGGTTCATTCGGGCCGGAAAGGAACACATCCGACAGCAGGAAATTGACATTCGCCGTTCCGGACAGGAAAAAGACCTCCATGTTTCCGGCGGACAGCAGCCCGGTGTGGCTGTCCTGCTCGGAAATGCCGAGAAACGCCGCTGTGTCCTCGTATTCCGATTTCAAGAACCAGTAGACAGCGTTTTCACGCGGGCCATCGACGACGGTTTCCGCGCCGGTTCCCGCAGAGCGGTACACAAGCGACGTTTCCCAGTGCTGGTTACAGTCGGATTTTCCTTCAGGGCACGGGACAGCGTCAGACCGCACGAGCAGCCGGTATGCGCCGACCTGCGCCAGAAGCGTCGTGTCCAGCGCCGTGCCGTCATCATCCAGCGGGGTGAAGCTGGCCGCCATCTGCTTCAGAAGCTGTCCCTCATAGCGGGTCTGCAAATACGGGCTATAGCCAGAGGATGTTTCCCTGTCCTCGCCCAGCGTCCAATGCACGCGCACCTCATAGCAGCCGTCGGCTGCGCCGAAGAGGTATACCAGTTCATTTTCTGCACCGGAGGCCAGCGTGAAGACCGTATAGCGGTTGGTCAGCTGGGAATCGAATCCCTGCGCGATATAGTCCGCGATGCGGCTGGAAACGTCTGTACCGGCGAGAAGTTCCGCTTTGAGCGTTGAGCCTGTCAGATGTGTGCTGGATACCAGACCGCTTTCGTCATAGTCCCAGCCGGTCGTGGGCAGGTATACACCCCATCCGCCGGCTTCGTCCGGGAAGGTGGAGAAGTACGCGTCAATATGAACGGGTCTGCCGTAGCCGTCCATGCCGTTGTAGAAGCTTGGATAGAAATAGCCGTGAATGTTATTCGCGCCGTGCGTCGCGGCGTAAATGTCGCGCAGATAGTCTTTCAGGCGCCCGGACTGCTCATAGACGGACAGCGCTGTGCCATCCGTGTCCTTTGTCCAGCCGAGCAGCCGGTAGTCCTGCGTTTCGCTGCGATAGGTGACGGTCACGAGGTAGCGGGTGCCGTCCACCAGATATTCCTGCCCGTCGATATACGACAGGCCGGTATCGGTGCCCAGCATGAAGGTACGCCCGTCGGCATTTTCCGGCGCGATCGCAATTTTGTAACTCCACAGCTGCAAATCTCCCTCCGGGTCGAGGTCGGACAGGGAAGCAAGCTGTTCCAGATTCACCATCTGCGCGTCCTGCACCGTATCTGTTACAGTCTCAAATCCGCCGTCGGTCAGCACCTTATATTCGATTGGCTCCGGCAAAATGACCTGTGCGATATAATATTCGGCGTAGTCCTGTATGCTGGAAAAGAACTCGCTTGTCGGGAGCGTGCTGTCTGCCTCTGCGGGGCCGTCTGCGGCGGTGGAGGCCGGTGTGTCTTCCTCCGGCTGCTCTGTGTCTGTCTTCGGGTCGGTCAGGAAGCACACGGCCACGGCCACGGACGCGAGCAGCGCCGCAAGGATGACCCAGAACGCGGGCTTTTTGTAGTTCAGGACGGACTTGATGCGGGCCTTCACGCCCGTCTCGCCGAAGGCCAGCGGGCAGGCCGTGATCATCCGGCGCGGGACGCTGCATTGCAGCAGCGCACGGGAATAAGCCGTCTTGCAGTCGTCACCCAGTTCGCGCACGACCTTTTCATCGCAGGCCGCCTCGATATCGCGGCAGAACAGGATATACGCCAGCCAGCAGACGGGATTGAACCAGTACGCCGTCAGGAGTAGGAAGCCCAGCGGCTTCCAGAGTTGGTCGCCACGCTTTAAATGCGCGCGCTCGTGCGCCAGAACCATGTCCTGCGCGCCGGGCTCCAGCCCAAAGGGCAGATAAATTCTCGGCCGGAACACGCCGAGGATGAACGGGGACGGGACGAATTCCGACTGGAACACGTTCCCCTCCAGCCGCACCGCCGTCCGCACGCGAAGCCGCAGGCGCAGCGCGGAAATGGCCGCGTACAGGACAAGCACCGCGCAGCCGCCGAGCCAGACCCACGCGGCAAGCCACGTCAGAATTTGCAGCGGGTTCGCGCTCTGCACAGGGTCAGGTGTAAACGCGGCCTGTAAGGGCGGATTTACAATGGCGTCGACCGCCGGGATGCCGCTCGTGATGGCTGGCGCGGCGGAATACACGATCTCGGGCTGCACAGTCTCCGCGCTCGGAATGAGGCTCAGGACGCTTTCAATCGAGAACGGGCACAAAAGCCGCACTGCCGCCAGTGCCCACAGGGCGCATAGCAGCCACTTCGGTGCTTTCTTGAACACCAGCCGTATCAGTACAATCGCAAAAATCAGAATTGCCGCAGACAGGCTGCGGTTGAGAAAGCCGAGAAATACATCGGTCATGGCCGCTTCTCCTCATAGCCATCAATCATGGCGCGCAGTTGGTCAACCTCATTCTGCGAAAGCTTTGTCTTGCGCGCAAACGCTGCAACAAATGCGGGAAGCGAACCCTCAAACGTCTTTTCAACCAGTTCGTCCAGTTCCGCCGCCTGTGCCTCGTCTTTGGAGACGAGCGAGGAGACGAAGCCATTTTCGTTTTTCACGACGCCGCGCTCGGCCAATCGGTGGATGACCGTATACGTCGTCGTCCGGCTCCATCCAAGCCTTTCCCGGCACAGCTTCGCCAACTCTGCGCTGGGCAGCGGTTCATGCTCCCATAAAATCAGGCAGAACCGGTATTCACTTTCAAAAATTTTTGGGGTGGACATAGGTTGTTCCTCCTTGTCTAATGCGTTAGACTCTAACTGTAGTCTAACGCATTAGACCGCTTTTGTCAAGCCCCGCTGTACGCGATAAACGCGCACAGGATGCCAATGTTGCCTGAGGCATATTGGAAACAGACTTGTGCCATCCAAATGCGGCCACGGTATAGATAGGATGCCTATGTTCTGGTATATGCACAGCCGTCTAATTACAGTCTGTATGTACAGTCCAGCACAGCACATTCGGTTGCACACGTCAAAAAATGCCGGTAGGTTTTTTGCAACTTTTTCTGTCTCATCTGCTTGACAAGCGGGAATATCTGTGGTAATATATCCGAGCAGTTGGAAGACTGTAAACGCGCGAGTGGTGGAATTGGCAGACTCGCTAGATTCAGGTTCTAGTGTCCACTCCGGACGTGCGGGTTCAAGTCCCGCCTCGCGCACCATGATTGCCGAACACTATAGATGAAATGGCAAAAAAGCCAGTCATCTCAATGGGTTCGGCAATTTTTTATTCTCAAAATTCTTAGGTAACTCCATAGATGAAATCGCAGCTTGCAGAGGTTCAAACGGGATTTGAACCTCTGTTTTTCCATATTCAAGTGGAATTTCAGTGACAGCGCCCTTTTTCAGAGGGCTGCGGCGGCGAGATTCAGGATAAATCTGATATGCTCCCCATAGAGTAGACAAGCAGAGAGTAAAAATCTGCAACTACTTCAGATGGGGAGCATTCTTATGTCAGTAATGAATTATGTGAGTTCGGAAATAAAAATCATTGCGGTAAAACACAGTCTCGTCGGAACCGAAAGTCTCAATCAGTCCGCAGCGAGATTTGGCGTGAGCCGGAGCACACTACAAAAATGGCTGTTAAATTATGAAATGTTTGGCACGGAAGGTCTATGCCATCGGGCCGGAAACCATCACTACTCCAAGGAGATCAAGCGCGAAGCGGTAGAAGCCTATTTGTCCGGGCGGATGAGTGAAGAGGAAATCTGCAAAAAATATCAGATTCGGTCGAGAACACAGCTTGAGAAATGGGTTTCGTTGTATAATGGCCAAAAAGAGTTCCGTCCCGCGGGCGGAACCAGGAAGGGTACATGTATGGCCAGGATCAGCGGAGAAGAAAAAGAGAAGGCGGTGGAATTCTGCATCGCCCATGACAGGGACTACGCCCTGACAGCAGAGCGCTTCGGATTTACATACCAGCAGATCTATGGGTGGGTGCGGAAGTATCACGCGGCGGGTCTCAACAGTCTGCGAGAGGATCGGGAGTGCTCCAGAGAACTTTCCGACTGGGTCATTGAGAATAAGCATCTCAAAGCGGTCAATCTTGAGCTGGAAATGGAGGCTGTGCTGCATCGGAAGCTTCAGCAGTACCGACACCAAGGCCGCAGTTCGCCGGATCTCAGCGGCGTGCGGCAGGCTGCCGCGTATCAGGCCATCAAAGAATTGCACGAGGAACACAGATGGCCTGTTTATAAGCTCTGCGCTGCGGTAGGCGTCAGCAAGGCCGGATATTATAAATGGCTCAACCGCGCCGTGAGCCAAAAGCAAACGGAGGACGAGAAACTGGCCGGGCTCATTACCGAGATTTATCAGGCCCAGCGCGGTATTCCCGGATACCGGCAGATGAAGATCATTTTGGAACGCCGCTATGGGCTAAAGTGCAACTTGAAACGGATCTACCGTCTTATGCGCGTGCTTGGACTGCGATCTGTATGCAGGAAGAAAAAGCGGCGGTATCAGAAGAAGACCCCGGCGGAATACACCGCGGAAAATATTTTGAACAGGGAGTTTTCGTCTGACCGGCAGAATGAGAAATGGGTGACTGACATAACAGAACTCAAATACGGCTCTGGCAGCAAGGCATACCTGAGTGCTGTGCTGGATCTGTACGGAAGGAATATCGTTGCGTTCTCCCTGAGCCGCCGCAATAATACACCTCTTGTGCTGGACACCTTCGAGCAGGCGTTTCAGAAATATCCGGACGCAAAACCGCTGCTGCACAGCGACCGGGGCGTCCAATATACCAGTCGTTCCTTCCGAAAAGAAATGAAACGCGCCGGCGTATGCCAGAGTATGTCCCGCGTGGGGCGCTGCCTTGACAACGCCCCAATGGAGGGATTCTGGGGCATCCTAAAAACAGAAATGTATTACCTCTATCATTTCGAGGATTACGAAACTCTGCGGAAGACGATCTGCGCATATATTGACTTTTATAACAATGACAGGTACCAGAAAAAGCTTGGCTGTATGACACCGGCGGAATTCATCGCAGCTTCAGCAAAATAATAACGCAGAGAATCCTACATGTTATAGAATCCTCTGCATAGTTTTTATTTCTTGCTTTGTCTACTTGACAGGGAGCAGTTCAGAGCGAAGAAAACACACCGCAGAAGGAAAGATTTCTGCGTGAGGTTGAACAACAGCTTCTGCGCAAGGAATTGGACGCGAAGCTGCTGGAAGACGGTCTGATCCACATCAGATGGAAAGAGAAGCCGCTCTGCTCGGTTGACAGAGACGGCATCGTCCGTTTCAGACCAGCGGATATCACAGGGCCGGAAGTAGATCGGCAGCTTCGGACGGTAATACAGGCGGCTGGACAGGTCAAGGAGTATATGCGGATCTTTGAACGCGCGCCTGCGCTGAAAGCTGTCGGTCTACAAGATACCTTCAAGGTGCTTGCAGATTTTGGTGATGCGGTGCTGGCCGGGCGTTCCTGCAAAACGGGCGCTAAATTTGTAACGTGGGAGTGGGATTTTGACCGGCAGGGCGTTCACACCGGTCATTACCACATGGAGAATTACGAGGCCGCGAAGCTGGATTTTGCCGTCCGGGCAGGCTTGATAAACGAACAGCGCCTTTTTTCAGATGAGCAGCTTGCCGTGATCCGAAATTCATGTGAGTTTGCGTTGGAGGATGACGCGACGCTTTCGTATGCGGAGGAAAAGCAACTCCACAGCGTGCAGGAGCAGATTGAACTGCTTCTGCCGAAGCAGGAACAGGAGCAGCGCTCCACAATGGAACAAACAATGTAATATTTCGCAGACAGCCGGGATTTCTTTTCAGAAGTCCCGGCTTTTTCGCGTTCAAGGAGTTAAAAACGTGACATTTTACGAACAGGAGCTCCAGAAGATCGTCGGAGAACGGTATCCAGATGCCACCTATGTGGGCAGAACCTGCTATGTGCAGCTGGGCGATATGAACCGGGCAAAGATCGAGTTTGTAAAGGGAATCCAAGCAGATCGTTACATTGCTCTACAGCTGACGATCCTTAATCGCTGTGAAGGGAAGGTGGATGTCCTGTGGCTTCAATTTGAGGATCTGTTTGGGAAGCAGACGGCTTCAAACTCCAATTGCAGCAAAAGAATCTGGCCCTACATTTGGGATGACCGCGGCAATGTGGACTGGAATGGATATCATCCCACCCGGCAGGACTATGAAGCTCTGTCCAATGCGGTATCAGACTATCTGGAGGTGTTTCAGGATATGCGTCAGTCCCCTGACCGGCAGTGGGAGCAAACAATGTAATATTCGCAGAAGGCTGGGATTTTTTCGGAAGTCCCGGCTTTTTGCATTCTGGAGGTGAACGATCATTGTAGATAAATCAAAGCACTGGAATCTGCACATCAGCCGGTATGCGCCGGACTGCCCGCGTGACCCGCCGGAGCCGCTGGTGTGCAGCGACTACGAACGCTGTCAGCACTGCAATTACATGGCGCATGGTTTTCAGTGCAACCATGGAGATGGGCGGTGTGTGCTGACAGACATGGAAGAAATCAGCGGAAGGAGGAAAACTATTGTTTGAAGTGGCGTTGAAAAATAACAACAAGCCGGATTTGGGCGCTGTTACCGTCGAGTTTCCTATTCCGGAAGATCGATACAAGAAAACGATTCGTGCGTTGAATAAAATTCAGATCGGCTCGGTGCTGGAGCAGGACTGCTGCGTCGCAGACCTTCGTTCGGCTGACTGCCCTGCTCTGCGCAGGATGATCGGCCGGATGGTGAGTGTGGACGAGTTGGACTGGCTTGGAAAGCAGTTGGAGAGCTTCGACCGGTATGAGCTGCTGCAGTTCAACGCGGCAGCGGCACGCTTCGACATATCCTCGGCGGGTGAAATGATTGATCTCGCCCTCCGTTCCAGAGAGGTGACGGTCATTTCAGATTTCAATGATCTGGATAAGGTCGGCAAGCGGCATTACCTGACCGTTCATGGTGCCAGTAATCCGGAAGAACTGGACAATCTGGATGGCACGGAAACAGCGCGGCTGCTGATGTCCGAACAGCAGGGGCATATAACGCCGTATGGTGTTGTGTATGACAACACCATGAAGCTGGAACGAACCTATGACGGCAAGCATCTGCCGCAGAGCTGGATGAACGAAAACTGCGTCATGGAATTGGAGATCGTGCCGGAAAACGATAAAGATGTAAGGCATCATGATTGGATACAGTTTCCGACAGATCCGCTCAAGGCGGAACGTGCGCTGTTCCGCGTCGGAATTCCTGCCCTCGGTAAAGTGGAAGTTCAGTTTTCTGACAGCCGGTTTCCGGACGAGGTCGTGCGCGCATTGGATATCAGGATCGGCTGCTACTACCAGTTGAATGAACTGTCACAGGTGTGCGCTGATTTTCAGGAGCATGACTTCGCCAAGCTCGGCGCGGTCTGCCATCTGGCGAAGCCGGAGGGCATCGAAAGCGTCCGCCACTTGGCAGAAAATCTGGATCAGTTTGATTTTGCGCCGGACGTTCATACCCCGGAGGAATACGGCCAATACATGATCCAGCAGTCCGGTCGTTATGAATATGACGAGAATCTGGCCGAGTTTTATAACTACGAAGAATACGGCATCAAGCGGATCTTGCAGGAGGACGGCGTATTCACCGATTACGGCTATGTTTCCTACCACGGTACATTGACGCTGGAAGAATTGATGCAGGGAAACACGGCAGAGAGCCACCAGCAGGAACAGGAAGCAAAAATGGAGGGCATGGCATGGTGACGCTGTTTTTAAGGCAGGGCGAAACTGGAAAGCAGGTGCTGCTCTCTTTCCCTGTGACGACCCCGGCAGAAAAAGAAGACGTGACTGCAACGATGGAAAAGCTGAGATCCATATCCAGAACGGTCACGATTCAGGGCGCGGCAAGCGAGGTCATGAATTTGGGGCAACATTTGCGCGGCATAGATCTTGCCGCGGAGGGTGAGCTGGAGCGCATCAATCAGCTTGCCGAACGGCTGGAGCATATGTCGGAAGTCGACTGCGACAAATTTGCAGGGATGCTGGATGCAAACAAGATCTCCGGCACAAAGGACATTTTGCAGTTGACGGAGCATCTGGACGATTACGTTATTCTGCCGGGATGCAGCAGCGCGCAGTCCATCGGAGAGTATCTGATGGACTGCGGTGTTGCGCCGACATTAAAACAGCTCTGCAAAAACATTGACTATGAAGCAGTCGGACAGATATTTCTGGATGCACACAGCGGCGCGGCGTGCAGCCGCGGATTTGTTGTACGAAATGAGCACTTGCCGCGTGCTGTCCTCAAAGACCTGCACATTGAACCGCAGCAGGAGGCGCATATGAATACACAGATCCGCTATCTCTACCGCGACGCATCCAATTACAAGGTGGAAAATGAATGCGTCGTCACCGGAACGTTCACGCCAGAGCAGATCGCGCAGATCATGGATTGCTGCGATTTGGGCGAATACTTCATCCCGACGCAGGTTGGTCTGCCGGAGCAGAGATTCGACAGGTATGACCCAGAAGAAGACCACTGCTGGTTCGAACTCTCCGAAGACGGCTTCGAGGAAACCGCAAAACCGGCGACGGTCGGGATCAGCGCGGAGCAGCTTGTAGAAAATTTTGCTGCGGCAAAGGAACACTGGAATGACACTGCGTTTCAGACGCAGATGAACGAAATGACATTATAAATTGGAGGTTTTATTGTGAAAAAAGCAATCGTAATTGCACTTGGCGTAATCATTGGTGTGACTGGTGTTCTTGCCATCTGTGCACATCTGGCGGACGCCGCGAGGCTGGCACTGTATGTGCCGGAGAACGACGATGACGAAGATATCTACTGATCCGCCCGCATTCCGTGTCCGGCCAGCGCAGCCGGAGGAAGCGGGCGCTTTCTTTGCCCAGACACCGGAGCAGGACGCGCAGATGGGCGCAATTGGTTGCGTCCGTATGGATTTCGGGAGACGCGGCACGGAGTTCTGGCACACCTGGCATCCGCGCGGACGTGAGGAATTGAATTCGCCGAAATTTAAAGCGGAACTCCAACAGGTCGTAGACAAGCTGCGGGAAACGGTCCTGAAAGACTTTTCCTCCATGCGTCGCTTTTGCTATGAAAACGGCGGAAAAATACCAGGCGGCTGGTTACAGAATTATGGCTACGTTATAGAGACAGAGCAT
>ERZ780178.2797-NODE-2797-length-9863-cov-5.909462_pt1 | contig 9863 bp, 8 predicted proteins | sample MGYA00511018_ERZ780178 | MGnify/ENA primary metagenome ERZ780178 (study PRJEB29588, sample SAMEA2151439) | human gut metagenome | biome: human gut; feature: human-associated habitat; material: faeces | place: Denmark | collected 2008/2010 ...
CGGCGGCACGACCGACAAGTACTGCCAGGCCTATTTCTCCTATGACTCGAAGAAATCGGGCGGCTACACCTCGTCGCACCTGCGTTTCGGCGACCTGCCCATCACGTCGCCCTATCTGGTCACGACGCCCGACTTCGTGGCGTGCCACGTGCCTTCGTACGTCGACAAGTACGACGTGCTGAAAGGGCTGAAAGCCGGCGGTTCGTTCCTGCTCAACTCGGTGCACGACGCGGCTACGACCTGCGCCACGCTGCCCGACCACATGAAAGCCTATCTGGCCAAGAACAAGATCAACTTCTATATCATCAACGCCACGAAGATCGCCGCCGAGCTGGGTCTGGGTTCGCGTACGAACACCATCATGCAGTCGGCCTTCTTCAAGATCGCCAATGTCATTCCGTTCGACAAGGCCGTCGAGGAGATGAAGAAAGCCATTCTGAAATCCTACGGCAAGAAGGGCGAGGACATCGTCAACATGAACTATGCGGCCGTCGACGCCGGCGGCAACGCCGTGGTGAAGGTCGAGGTTCCGGCCGAGTGGGCGAATATCGTCGTGAAGGAGGAGGAGCACACGGCCGATGCCGCGCGTCCCGACTTCGTGAAGAAGATCATGGACTATGCCCGCAGGGAGAACATCTCCGGTCAGGATCTGATGGCCACGGTGACGGACTACACGGCGCAGACCATCCGCTACAGTGTGGAGCATTATTTCCCCCGGAAACCGGATAAGCTGATCATCGGCGGCGGCGGAAGCATGAATAAGACCTTGGTGCAGGCAGTCGCCAGAGCGCTGCCGGAGTGCCGGGTCCTGACCAACGAGGATTTGGGTTACGACAGCAATGCCAAGGAGGCCGTGGCCTTCGCGGTGCTGGCCAATGAGACAATCTTTGCCGGCTGCAACAACGTTCCCACGGTCACGGGGGCGAAGAATCCGGTGGTTATGGGGAAAATCAGCCTGTAGAAGCCTATGGAAAACAGAATTTAACCTAGGGCCTATCTGAAAACCGTCAACATGCCCAAACAGCGGGTCTTTTCCGCCTGCTGTGCACCATTTTCCCTTGTAATACACAAAGTATTCCTGCGGAAAAATGGCTTCAGCAGGCGAAAAATCCCTCGCTGTTGGTCATATTCCCGGTTTTCAGATAGACCCTAAAAACAGGAAAAACCGAATTTTGAAGTTTTCGGAAAAATATTTGATCCGGTCATTCCCGGCATGATGGGGGTCGGGTCTCCGCTGCTCTACGGCGTGACGCTGCCTCTTGGCAGACCCTTTGTGACGGCCTGCCTTGGCGGCGGCTTTGGCGTATTATGGCCTGCGGCGTGGCGTCCTACGGCTGGGGCGCTTCCGGTTTGCTCGGTATCCCCATGATGGGCGCGGGGCCGGTGGGAACCAAGGGTATGCTTTTATACTGCGTGGGACTTGCCATCAGCTGCGTCATGGGCTTCGTGCTGACGTTTTTCACCGTTCCCGCGGAACGGGTAAAAGATGCGTAAAAGACTGCCCCTGCGTACCGGTTATGCCGGGTGCAGGGGCGGATTCTTGCTTTTTCGGAAAAAATGTGCTAAACTATCACAGATGAAACTCGGGTAGGAGATGATTTACTTGAAAAGTGTTTTGATTCGCGCGAAGCAGTATCTGCCCACGGCCAGCGGCGCGGAGCAGGGGGCGCTTCGGTATCTTCTGGAGCATTCCGAGGAAATTCCCCAGCTCAGTGTAAAGGAGCTGTCCCAGCGCTCCTTCAGCTCCGCGGCGACCATTGTGCGCCTGTGCAAAAAGCTGGGATTTGAGGGCTACCGGGATCTGCAGAAGCAGCTGTTGTTTGAGATCGCCGTGCGGACGCAGGAGCAGACCAAGGGGAATGCCCGCGTCACCGCCGGAAGCACTTCGGATATCGTCTACAAGATCACCTACCGGAACATTGCGTCACTGGAAGAAACGATGAAGCTCGTGGAGCCGCAGGTGCTGGAACAGGCGGTTGACATGATCTGCCGGGCGGATTCCGTCCTTCTGTTCGGACTGGGCGCTTCCCAGCTGGTGGCCAAGGACGCGTATCTGAAATTCCTCCGGATCGACAAGCCCTGCTCCTGCTGCGAGGACATTCACTCTCAGTACGTCATCGCCCGGAATTCCAAACCAAACGACGTGGCGATTGTCATCAGCTATTCGGGTAGAACCGAGGAAATTGTCCGCTGCGCGGAATATCTGAAGGCGCAGGGAACGCCCATCATCGCCATTACCCGCTTTGAGTTGTCGCCCATTTCCCGGATGGCAGCCTGCTGCCTGAACGTGATGGCTTCGGAGGAACTGTACCGCAGCGGCGCTATGTCCTCCCGAATTGCCCAGCTGAATATGATCGACATTCTGTACACGGCCTGTATCAACCGAAATATCAGCCAGAATGTGCGGATGTTCTCCCACAACCGGCTGGATACGGAGAGAGCCTGACAGACAGAAACGAAAACGGAGGTACTCCTGCTTGAGAGTACCTCCGCTTTGTAATGTGCCAAATATGTATCGGGAAAACGTCGCCTTCCTGATTGGGGGCAGTGACCTCTACCACGGCGATAGGACGATTGGAGGAAGAGAGCGTGCAGCCGTCGGCTTCTCCGATGCGGGTGTCGCTGGTGAAAATGTGGGCGCGGCTGTCCATAGGACAGTTTATGCGCCGCCTGTCAGGAAGTGCATAAATTGGAAGCATCGGGGAGGGGACAAGTAATTTAGGGGCAGACGATTTATTCAGAGTTTCCTCAGCTATCCCAGGAGAAGCGGTATACCGTCTCGCTGCGGTAGGTCTCACCGGCACGGGTGATGGGCTGCGGCCAGCCGGGATGGTGGAGACTGTCGGGGTAGAACTGGGTCTCCAGCGCCACGCCGGAGCGCTTGCCGTAGTGTACGCCGCCCTTGCCGGTCTCGTCTAAGAAGTTGCCCGCGTACAGCTGAATGCCCGGGCAGTCGGTGCAGACGCTCATGCTCCTGCCGGAGACCGGGTCAGACAGGGTGGCGCAGGGATTGCAGAAGACCTCCCAGTTGTGGTCGTAGCCGCCCTGAAGCTTCAGCGGCTCGTAGTCCGCGCCGATGTCCTGCCCGATGGGCTTGGGCGCGCGGAAATCCATGGGGGTTCCGGCCACCGGACGCAGCTCGCCGGTGGGGATGTTTTCGGCGTCGTCGGGGTTGAAGAAGCGCCCGGGAATGGTGAGCAGCTGCTCCATGGCTCTGCCGGTCTGGTCGTGTCCCGCCAGATTAAAATAGCTGTGGTTGGTGAAATTGAATACGGTGTCCTGATCGCAGGCGGCCTTATAGAGAATGTGCAGCGCTCCATCCGCTTTCAGGGCGTAGGTGACCTGAATGACGGCGTTCCCGGGGAAACCCTGATCGCCGTTGGGGCTGGTAAGCTCCAGCGTGACGGCGCTTTCCGTGTGGGAAACCAGCTTCCACAGCCGATGGAAGAAAAAGTCCGGGCCGGAGTGGAGGTTGTTGCTGCCCTCATTGGCGGGCATATGGTAGGTTTTGCCGTTCAGATCGAAGGACGCGCCCTTGAGCCGGTTGGCGTTCCGACCCACGGTAGCGCCGAGACAGGCGCCGTTTCCTGTGCGGTAGCCCTCACAGTCGTCGTAGCCCAGCACCACGTCGGCGAGGACGCCGTCCCGGTCGGGGACCAGCAGCGAAACCAGCGTCGCACCGTAGTCTGTGACAGCGGCGGACAGCTTACCACAGGATATTGTGTAGAGAAAGGTCTCTTCGCCGGAGGGCAAAGTGCCGAAAGATTTTTTCATGAAAAAGTCTCCTTTCATTTTTGGTCGGGGAAAAAGGGGAATTATGTAAAGACCGCTCCTCTGGATTATACTATATTCCGCGGCATATTTCAAACCCTTCTTTTGCGGTTTGCCGGAAAAACAGAACTTTCCCTCTGACCCAGACCGGAAACGGCAGAAAGAAGAATGGAGAACTTTTTGACGTACAAAACAGTAATACCACATTTTGTGATTTGCTATTGACAAAACCACAATATATTGTATAATAGGCCATGCACGAATTGATTGAGAAACGGGAACCCAAGGAGGAAAAGCCTATGAAGATTATTAAACGTAACGGTGCGGAAGTCGTTTTCGACATTGATAAGATCATTATGGCCGTGACCAAGGCCAATGATGCGGTGGACGAGAAGGTACGCATGACCCCGCTGCAGATCGAGAGAATTTCCCAGAGCGTCCAGATCGCCTGCGAGGAAATGGGCCGCAGCCCGTCTGTAGAGGAAATTCAGGATCTGGTGGAAAAGGCCATCATGGCCCACGGCGCTTTCGAGGTGGCCAAGGAATATATTACCTACCGCTATACCCGCAGCCTTCTGCGTCAGTCCAACACCACGGACGACCGCATCCTCAGCCTGATCGAGTGCAATAACGAGGAAGTCAAGCAGGAGAACGCCAACAAGAACCCCACCATCAACGCCGTCCAGCGGGACTACATGGCGGGCGAGGTCAGCAAGGACATCACCAGCCGGATCCTGCTTCCCAAGGAAGTGGTGGACGCCCACGAGGCCGGCATCATCCATTTCCATGACGCGGACTATTATGCCCAGCATATGCACAACTGCGATCTGGTGAATCTGGAGGACATGCTGCAAAACGGCACCGTCATCTCCGGCACCCTGATCGAGAAGCCCCATTCCTTCTCCACCGCCTGCAACATCGCCACCCAGATCATCGCCCAGGTGGCATCCAACCAGTACGGCGGACAGTCCATTTCCCTGACGCATCTTGCCCCCTTCGTTCAGGTCAGCCGGGAGAAGATCCGCAAGACCGTGGAGCGGGAAATGGCCGCTTTCGGCGTTGCGCCCGCGGAGGAGACCATCTCCAAGGTGGTGGAGGACCGCCTGCGGGAGGAAGTGCGCCGGGGCGTTCAGACCATCCAGTATCAGGTCGTCACCCTGATGACCACCAACGGACAGGCTCCCTTCATCACCGTGTTCATGTACCTCAACGAAGCCAAGAGCGAGCAGGAGAAGAAGGATCTCGCCATGATCATCGAGGAGACCCTGCGCCAGCGCTACGAGGGCGTGAAGAACGAGAAGGGCGTGTGGATCACCCCCGCCTTCCCCAAGCTCATTTACGTTCTGGAGGAAGACAACGTCCGGGAGGGGACGCCTTACTGGTACCTGACCCGGCTTGCCGCCCAGTGTACTGCCAAGCGGATGGTTCCCGACTATATCAGCGAAAAGAAGATGCGGGAGTACAAGCTCTCCAAGGGGGAGACCCCGGGTCACGGAGACGTCTACACCTGCATGGGCTGCCGCAGCTTCCTGACCCCCGACCGTTCCGGCAACGGCTGGGACAATGTGGCCAGAGCCGGAAACTACGAGCCGGGCAAGCCCAAGTATTACGGCCGGTTCAATCAGGGCGTCGTCACCATCAATCTGGTGGACGTGGCGCTGTCCTCCGGCCGGGATATGACCAAATTCTGGGAGGTCTTTGAAGACCGTCTGGAGCTGTGCCACCGGGCACTGCGGTGCCGTCATGAGCGGCTCAAGGGCACGCTGTCCGACGCCGCGCCCATCCTGTGGCAGTACGGTGCGCTGGCGCGGCTGCCCAAGGGCGAACCCATCGACAAGCTGCTCTACGGCGGATATTCCACCATCTCTCTGGGCTACGCCGGCCTTTATGAGTGCGTCAAATACATGACCGGCAAGTCCCACACCGACGACGAGGCCAAGCCTTTCGCCTTGTCCGTGATGCAAAAGATGAACGACAAGTGCCTTCAGTGGAAGACGGCGGAGAATATCGACTATTCCCTGTACGGAACGCCTCTGGAATCCACCACCTACAAGTTCGCCAAGTGTCTGCAAAAGCGCTTCGGCTTGGTTCCCGGTATTACGGACAAGAGCTACATCACCAACTCCTACCACGTTCACGTGACCGAGCCCATCGACGCGTTCACCAAGCTGCGCTTTGAGGCAGAGTTCCAGCAGCTGTCCCCCGGCGGCGCCATCAGCTACGTGGAAGTTCCCAACATGCAGAATAACATCGACGCGGTGCTGGAAGTGATGCAGTTCATCTACGACAACATCATGTACGCCGAGCTGAACACCAAGTCCGACTACTGCCAGGTCTGCGGCTATGACGGCGAGATCGAGATCAAGGAGGACGACGGCAAGCTGATATGGGTCTGCCCCCAGTGCGGCAACACCGACCAGAACAAGATGAACGTGGCCAGACGAACCTGCGGCTACATCGGCACTCAGTTCTGGAACCAGGGACGCACCCAGGAGATCAAGGATCGGGTTCTGCACCTGTAGGAAAACCAAAACGAGACTGATCAAAAGGGCAGTCTCGTTTTTTCATGGAGGGGGTTTGACGCGGTGTAAAAAGCCCCTTCCCATCACGGGGGAGATGTGCTATAATTTGCTTACATTTATGAAAGCAAAGGAGACATAATTATGACCGAATTTCGCTATGACACCCAGCTGCTCATTGAGGGGCATGATCTGGATGAAGACGCCATCAACGACTACTTTGTGGAGCATTTTAGGGGCGACTGTCTGCTGGCAGTGGGCGATGAGGATTTGATCAAAATCCATTTCCATACAAACGAGCCATGGAAGGTGCTGGAATACTGCGCGTCGCTGGGTGAGATCTACGACATCGTGGTAGAGGACATGGACAGACAGTCCAGAGGCCTGAAGGGTTAATTAAGCGGCTTCCGGGCGGCCTTTGATCCTCTGCATCAGACCGATCAGCTGCCCCGACAGAATGACCGTCAGCAGGGAATAGCCGATGCGCCGCACGGGAATGTAGGTCAGGGAAAGCCCCAGCACGATCAGGTCGCTGGTCAGATAAATCCACTGAATGGGGATTTTTGTCAGATGGGAAAGTCTCATGGCAAGGGCGTCGTCACCGGTGGTGGCGCCGCCCGCCCGGACGCAAAGTCCAGCGCCGACGCCGATAAACAATGCGCCCACCACGGAGGCCAGAAGGGGAAGGCTCGCGATACCCGGCCACAGGGGCGGGAACAGCTCGCAGATGGCATAGCTGGCGGAATAGCCGCAGGCGGCGATGGCGGAGTAGGCGATGAAGGACTTGCCCAGCGTTCTCCACCCCAGAACGTAGCAGGCGATGTTCAGAACGAAGCTGCTGACGGCAGGGGAAAGCCCAAACCAGTGGTCAAACAGCAGCGTTGCGCCAAGCACGCCGCCCTCGGTCACGCCGGACAGGGCGTGGATATTGTACATGCCAAAGGCTTGCAGCGCGGAGCTGAGGAAAGCGACGATACAGTTGGTTGTTTTCAGTTTTGAAAATTTTAACGACATTTTTGCGGATTTTTCTCCTTTTGGGTATTTTCCGGATACAATATCATGAAAAACGGGGAATGTCAACACGGACCGAGGCGTTAGTCCGACGCAAATACAATTCTCCGGCGCTGCTCTGCGCCGGGGGCTTCCGGCTGCCCCAGAGCGAACAGTCCGTACAGGTCGCCCCAGCGCTGTTCCAGCGACTGATAGGGGTGGGGGACGGTTTCTCCGGCGTTTCGGAAAAAACCGCTTTTTTTGACCGCGCTTAAAATGGCGCGGCCTTTTTCGTTGAAGGCCAGCACCCGGACATAGGGGGCGGGAGCGGAGAGCGTTTCCGCCGTAATGCCAAGGTACGCGCACATCATCATCCGGTCGAGACGGGTACGGGTGTAGCGTTTGGATTTGACGCTGATGAGGATGTCCTCCAATGTGGCCTCCCGGCGGCTGGCGTGCATGAATTTGCGCCACAGACCCTCCCCACTGTAGGGCAGGGCTTCAAATTCTGCGTCGGTCATGGTGCGCAGCCGGGCGAGTACCGCCCGTTCTCCGGCGGCAAGGCTATGCAGGGGCGCGTTTTCAAAAATCGCCCGTGCAGGTTCCGGGACGAAGGAACCCCACGCCCCGCCCTCCAGCATGAGACGTCGTACCGCCGTGGCGGATGGATTTTCCCGGTCGGGCGTCCGGTCGTGATAGCACCCCTCCCGCCGGATGGGAAAGGGAACCATGGGGGAGCGCTGGGCGAGAATGGCCTTGCAGTATTCCACGGCCAGAATGTCGTTGGGGCGGCGCAGAATCTCCCCGGACAGCCCCATCTGCGCGAGAGCCCCGGCGCGGGCGGCGGGGAAGGATTTGCCGCCGTCCAGTTCCCGGCGGAGCAGGGGAGAAAAGTCCTCCGAAAGCAGCGCCCGGGCGGTCTCCATCAGAAGCTCTGCTTCGCCGGTTTCCGCGCCGAAGCAAAGGGTATCGCATAGCTTGGACAGAATGCCGACGCCTCCCGCGGCGAACCCCTCGGCGGAGGACAGGCTCACGGTGGTTGGCAGCTCCACCACAAGGTCGGCACCGCAGGCGACGGCGGCCTTTGCCCGGAGGGTTTTATCCATGACGGCGGGCGCGCCCCGCTGGACGTAATTGCCGCTCATGGCGCACACAATGGCGGTTTCCCTTCCAAATTCCGCCCTGATGCGGTCAAACTGCTTGCGGTGGCCTGCATGAAAGGGGTTATATTCGGCAACGATACCAACGGTTTTCAAAATTCTCCCTCCTTTTTTTGAAAAAATTCCCTTGAGGGCTTGAGAATTCAGGATAAATGCACTATAATAGCAACGACTATGGCTATCATATCACAAACTGACCAAAAAGAAAATATTTATTTAGGAGGCTTTCCCCAATGAATGTACTGATTATCAATGCCGGCTCCTCCAGCCTGAAGTATCAGCTGATGGATCCCGAGACCGGCGCCGTGTCCGCAAAGGGTCTGTGTGAGCGTATCTACATCGACGGCCGTCTGACCCACAACGCCAACGGCAAGAAGATCGTGAAGGATATCCCCATGCCCACCCACTCCGAGGCCATTCAGGCGGTTCTGGCCATTTTGGTCGATCCCGTGGACGGCGTGATCAAGTCCACCGACGAGATCGATGCCGTCGGCCATCGCGTCCTGCACGGCGGCATGGAGTTCTTTGATTCCTGCATCATCAACGACGAGGTCATCGCCGCCATCGAAAAGTGCATTCCCCTCGGCCCCCTGCACAACCCTGCTAACCTGATGGGCATCCGCGCCTGTCAGGCGGTCATGCCCAATACCCCTCAGGTGGCCGTGTTCGATACCGCTTTCCACATGACCATGCCCCCCAAGGCTTACCGCTACGCCATTCCCACCGAGTATTATGAGAATGACTCCATCCGCCGCTACGGCTTCCACGGCACCTCCCACAAGTATGTCACCAAGCGCGCCATCGAGCTGATGGGCCGCAAGGACATCAAGCTGGTGAACTGCCATCTGGGCAACGGTTCCTCTCTGTCCGCGGTGAAGGACGGCAAGTGTCAGGATACCTCCATGGGTCTGACCCCTCTGGCCGGTGTTCCCATGGGTACCCGTTCCGGTGACATCGACCCCGCTGTCGTGCAGTTCGTTATGAACAAGTACGGTATGAGCGCCGACGAGTGCCTGAACATGCTGAACAAGAAGTCCGGCGTGCTGGCGCTGTCCGGCGTGTCCTCCGACTTCCGCGACATCGAGAACGGCGCTGAGGAAGGCAACGAGAACTGCGCCCTGGCTCTGGACAAGTTCGCTTACGAAGTCCGCAAGTACATCGGCTCCTACGCTGCCGCTCTGGGCGGACTGGACTGCCTGGTGTTCACCGCCGGCGTGGGCGAGAACTCCGCTTCCATGCGTGCCCGTATCTGTGAGGGCCTGGAATTCCTGGGCGTCAAGATCGACCCCGAGAAGAACAATCCCCGGGGCAAGGAAGCCATCATTTCCGCCGATGACTCCAAGGTCACCGTCTGGGTCATCCCCACCAACGAAGAGCTGATGATCGCGCAGGACACCATGGAGCTCTGCAAGAAGTAATCTTA
>ERZ780178.2799-NODE-2799-length-9862-cov-49.085551_pt1 | contig 9862 bp, 8 predicted proteins | sample MGYA00511018_ERZ780178 | MGnify/ENA primary metagenome ERZ780178 (study PRJEB29588, sample SAMEA2151439) | human gut metagenome | biome: human gut; feature: human-associated habitat; material: faeces | place: Denmark | collected 2008/2010 ...
ATATTCAGGCTGCTCCTACTGCTACATTTCAATTCCATAAAGGTGCGATTAGAACTGATTCTACCCAGAAGAGTGTCTGCAAGTTCTTCGATATTTCAATTCCATAAAGGTGCGATTAGAACATTTTGATGCGCTGCCTTTCCCTTCTAGTTTACTATATTTCAATTCCATAAAGGTGCGATTAGAACTCTTCCATCCCAAGAACGAGGCAGATGGTGCTACCAGATTTCAATTCCATAAAGGTGCGATTAGAACGACCTATTCAGACCCCTATTTTTTTACGTTCACTCATTTCAATTCCATAAAGGTGCGATTAGAACATTAAATTTACCGCTGATACTTATGGTGTTGTAAATTTCAATTCCATAAAGGTGCGATTAGAACAAGTCAGATTTGTTGGTACCGAAATAGTACCGAAATTTCAATTCCATAAAGGTGCGATTAGAACATACTATCCATCTCTGGAATAACAAAATCAGACGATTTCAATTCCATAAAGGTGCGATTAGAACTGGGAACACCACCTACCAGTTTGTTAAGTTGTTGGCAAATTTCAATTCCATAAAGGTGCGATTAGAACATGAACTCCCACCAGTTCCTGATAATGTGACAATCAAATTTCAATTCCATAAAGGTGCGATTAGAACGGTGCTGACTTCACAGAGTTTGACTTCGACCACAATTTCAATTCCATAAAGGTGCGATTAGAACGACAGAAGGGTGTGAAGGCGGTTCTCCCTGATAACATTTCAATTCCATAAAGGTGCGATTAGAACGGAATGTTCCTTTCCGCCAACAGTCCAGTTATACGTATTTCAATTCCATAAAGGTGCGATTAGAACCTACAGGTGGAACTCTTCTTGCTATCGTGATCACCTATTTCAATTCCATAAAGGTGCGATTAGAACGCCTTGCCGTTATCTGAAAAATCATCGGTTTCATATTTCAATTCCATAAAGGTGCGATTAGAACTGGACGTGGCGAACAAAATGGTTGCTCACCCAGTAATTTCAATTCCATAAAGGTGCGATTAGAACACAAAGCACCTTATCAAAAGGTTTAAACTCGACCTTATTTCAATTCCATAAAGGTGCGATTAGAACGAGAAGCGGAAGGCTCGTATCGCTGCCTTTGGGGAATTTCAATTCCATAAAGGTGCGATTAGAACTCTGATATTGTAGAGAAACCAAACGATTTGTTCAATTTCAATTCCATAAAGGTGCGATTAGAACAAGTTGCTCCGCAAAAAACCTTTCATTCTATCGGATTATTTCAATTCCATAAAGGTGCGATTAGAACCTCTAACTTGATAGCTGAATATATTTGCAGACCATATTTCAATTCCATAAAGGTGCGATTAGAACACATCCTCGGAATAAGCCACTTGACACCTTCCATATTTCAATTCCATAAAGGTGCGATTAGAACTCGTATTGCTAATGATTATTATCGTTATATGCAGATTTCAATTCCATAAAGGTGCGATTAGAACAAGACACGATCCTCAGCAGACAGGCTTCTAACTTTATTTCAATTCCATAAAGGTGCGATTAGAACATTTATGATGCAGGGGTTCCAGGGCTGCAAGCCCATTTCAATTCCATAAAGGTGCGATTAGAACATGCAATCATTGCGTTTTGAGCATCACCAATCTCCAATTTCAATTCCATAAAGGTGCGATTAGAACTCTTGTTTGGAGGTCGAAAATCATACATATTTATCTATTTCAATTCCATAAAGGTGCGATTAGAACGCAGGCGGTTCATCAAGTCTGCTTGGTGTCGGGTGATTTCAATTCCATAAAGGTGCGATTAGAACCGTTCCATGCCCAAAATCCGAAATCATTACCACTATTTCAATTCCATAAAGGTGCGATTAGAACAGAATAAGCAGAGATAAAGCTAGAAGATTGCTCGATATTTCAATTCCATAAAGGTGCGATTAGAACAAGATGTTTGCTTATGTTCCTGCTCCTATCAAAAATTTCAATTCCATAAAGGTGCGATTAGAACGCTGCCTTTAACGACACTTATCACAGTGCCATTCTATTTCAATTCCATAAAGGTGCGATTAGAACTAGAAATTATAAAACAAAGTGTTATGTTCCTCCTATATTTCAATTCCATAAAGGTGCGATTAGAACAGGAAAAGAACAAACTTGCCTCTGCACGTAAGAATTATTTCAATTCCATAAAGGTGCGATTAGAACGAACATCAGAAGCAAAGAAATAAGACGCTAATTTATTTCAATTCCATAAAGGTGCGATTAGAACGCTCTTTGAGTACGGACAACCAAATCGGACAGAGATTTCAATTCCATAAAGGTGCGATTAGAACTCCTTCGTCGGCATGAAGAACGGAAGGTTCTGCGATTTCAATTCCATAAAGGTGCGATTAGAACATAACATCACCCAACAAAATCAAGTGCATTAACTATTTCAATTCCATAAAGGTGCGATTAGAACTGGCGAAGTTTAAGGACTTCGAGGTGGTCTTTTCATTTCAATTCCATAAAGGTGCGATTAGAACGAGAAAGGTTCTACGTAAGCAGCCTTTGTTCCTTTATTTCAATTCCATAAAGGTGCGATTAGAACATGGCACGGCGATTAGAAGTAGATTTCGCTCCACCATATTTCAATTCCATAAAGGTGCGATTAGAACCCAGCTTCCGCTTGAGAACGGTAGCCCTGCGAGTCATTTCAATTCCATAAAGGTGCGATTAGAACGATGCGCTGTTGCAATCTGTCCGTCAATCTCCGAGATTTCAATTCCATAAAGGTGCGATTAGAACTCAGTTGCAGGACTGGTCGCAAAGATTGAATAACCATATTTCAATTCCATAAAGGTGCGATTAGAACGAGACAAAGACCGGGCGAACCTGGAACTCACTGAAAATTTCAATTCCATAAAGGTGCGATTAGAACTTTGTCGTAACATCTTTGTAAATAACAACTTCTTATTTCAATTCCATAAAGGTGCGATTAGAACCCGATAAAGATGTGAACGAACTTCACAACATCTTATTTCAATTCCATAAAGGTGCGATTAGAACCGATGGAGTACTATATGCAGATATTGCAGATGAAGAATTTCAATTCCATAAAGGTGCGATTAGAACCAACATCCATCTATGCCCTATTTACAGCACCCGTATTTCAATTCCATAAAGGTGCGATTAGAACGATGATGATGTTTACGGCATGCGCTTCCTCTCGAATTTCAATTCCATAAAGGTGCGATTAGAACGTCAGTGTCATATCAATACCGATAGGGTAGTGTCATTTCAATTCCATAAAGGTGCGATTAGAACCCACACTGCCCTAAAGATTATAGCTTGCTTCCTCGATTTCAATTCCATAAAGGTGCGATTAGAACGGCATTTGTTTCTGATGTCTTCGGGTAATCTGTAGCCCATTTCAATTCCATAAAGGTGCGATTAGAACCAAAAAACTAGGATGGAGTGTTGAAGAGCGAGAATAATTTCAATTCCATAAAGGTGCGATTAGAACGTAATGAACAGGCAAATTATAAAGCTTCTCCTATATTTCAATTCCATAAAGGTGCGATTAGAACTTCCATTTCAAAGCTAGAGATTACGGTGTTATTATATTTCAATTCCATAAAGGTGCGATTAGAACATCGCATTGTTAATGATTATTATCGTTATATGCAGATTTCAATTCCATAAAGGTGCGATTAGAACACGCAGCCCCCTAGTAGGGGGCGTAGCGAAAGGGGGATTTCAATTCCATAAAGGTGCGATTAGAACGAGTATTGAACTTAGGAGTAAAATTTGATTTTGGTAATTTCAATTCCATAAAGGTGCGATTAGAACGTTCATCTCGCATACGATTATCAAACTTTTTACCATATTTCAATTCCATAAAGGTGCGATTAGAACCCGTTAATCCTTAGGCATAGATGCTCGAAGAATCAATAGGTTTGCGGGTGCAAAGATACAAAAAATCTTCAGAAAAAATGTCGATGCCTAAAGATATTTTTTCAGCGGCCTTACGACAACCTGCCTATTTATGGAGGTTTCAATAAGTCAAAAAGCACTTTTGGAGGTTTTGCATAATCAAAATCCAGCAATTAGAACCACATCGACAACTCTTTATAAGAAATTATCGGTAGTCATTCTTTCTTTTCCAAGAATCTGTTTGTTCATATTATACCCCATTTTATTGGTGAAAACAATAACACTATCCTCGGATTCATCAATGATAGCTTTCATCTTCATTTGTAATTCCCGAAGTTTTGCTTCAGATAATTCTCCCTCCAAAACTGAGTTCTGAATCCAACATAAATATTGGCGGCAAAGCTTCAACATTTTGCCTACTCGCTTCTCACCTACATCATAAACTATAATCACATACATATCACCAATACATTTTAAAAGGTTTATATTCTTCTATTCCCAAAATATCTTTCAGTAGCTTATAGCATTCAAGTTTTATAAGATGCTTATAGCTTACATTACGTCCTAAAGAACGATGACGGAAAGTCTCATCATAACGCTCTTCCATGGCCTTTACAAAAATCTTCTTTCCCTTTTCGTTCAAAAGACATTTGTTGAGTTTCTTATCAAAATGACTGGTACTTAAAGCATGCTTATTGAGTACCTTGAAGATGACTCTATCCACGATAATAGGTTTGAAGATCTCGGATATATCCAGACATAACGAAAAACGCCTTTCTCCTGGAGTATGCAGAAAGCTTATCGTGGGATTGAGCTGAGTTTGATGAACAGCTCGGAGAGTTTCGGTATAGCACATCATATTGCCAAAAGAAATGAGAGCATTTACCTCGTTCTCTGGCGGTTGCTTGGTTCTTGATCCCATGTTGAAATCATCGAGAATAATATCGAATGCAGCATAATATGCCTGTCTGATATTTCCCTCAATTCCCATTATCTCATCAACAGCCTTTGCATCCAGCAAAGTATTACTCAACCTTTTAATGGTATTGATAATATCCTGCAAGTCTTTTCCTCTACGATTATAATAGTTGAGGTTCATAACCATATTCCAAGCTGCTCCCTGAATGAATTTACGCGCCAATTCTACCCTTTTCTTCTTGTTTTGGTACGCAGATGTTTGTGCCAACAATGCCTTGCCAGAAAGAAGACTTTCCCTTGGCATGAAGCTTCCGGTATAGTTCTCATAATAGTCGAAGAAGTGGACAGGAATACCTTTCTGTCCCAGGAAATTGAACAAAGCACTATTTGCCTTAAGACTTCCAAAGGCATACAGTTCCGCAACATCCTCAATAGGAATAAATCGAGGTTGCTGCTTGATTTCTTCATTATCTTCATTCACGACAACAGGCGTGAACTTCAGCGTATTGTCCCTTCTCTCCATAATGCCTGGATTGAACAGATAAAAACTTCTTTTCATTCTTCTTCCTCCAACTCGTTTATATAACAAAAATCGAAATAACTACAATTCTTACAGATGCCTTTCTTGACTTTAGACGGGCAAACATCTTGAGAGATTATCTGAATGATGTCTTTAGATATAACCTGAATGTCATCTCTATCAACATCTGTCAAGATTACTTCTTTTGTCTTTCTCAAAAGAGGATATTCCAAGATGCCCTTCACGCCATCAATTCCATGTTGCTCGAAAACATACATGTAATATTTGAGCTGCCATTCATGAGCTTTATCCACCTTATTAGATTTCTTTATCTCATGGATGACCTTATTCCTGGCATCATAGTAATCTACTTTGATACCATCAATCTCCACTTCCTCATACTTTGATGTACGTTGCGGATAACTTGATTCATGCACCAGCTTTCCTTCATAGACCAAGTCTGACTCTTGTTCCATGTTGATACCATTGGCAAACAGCCATAGTTTGCGATGACAAAGCTGGTAATAGTTGAAATGAGTGCCTGTTACTATCATAAGAAATTGTCCTCCTCATTGTTGGTTAAATCAATACCTACGTCAAATGTATAAAAACCATCACGTATAACATTTATAAAGATTGGTTCGTTAGACCCGATAGTAATTTTGCAATTTGAATCAATCCGATGTTCTTTCCGTCCTTTATCCAGTAAATACACAGGTAAACTGATGGAATAGGACAGTACAAACTCCGCATATTCGGAATAATTGTAAAAATGCATACACTTAGGCTTTATTACAAAAGCTGTTCCTTGTGGTCCTATATCCCGGCTTTTCCAAGTGTTGGAGTGAGTATCATCATCATTCCATTTTTCAACTGGATTTATTAGCCAATTATTGATAAACATTTGTTCCAATTCCTTTACGTTAGTTTGGGCCTTTATGCTGAAATTTGTTTCTTCTGCATAAACCTTGTTTAGAATATTAACTAAATCTTGTGCTGAATATATACCACGTTTAAGTATGTCCATAGTAGCCAATAAAGCTTTACATGGAATCCATGACTTATCGCTTTGAGAATACGAGCCGTATGGAGCTGGGTAGAGAGTGTTGTCTTTGTATGGTATCAATATATACATTTCTCCAACTGAATTATCAAAGCGACATAATCTTCCTGCTCTCTGCATAAGTCTGTCTATTGGACATACTTCACTAATCATTAGTTCGGAACTAATATTTATACTGATTTCTCCTATTTGTGTAAGAATAGCTATTCCTTTAGCGGTACCATTGTTCCATGCCTTTCTTCCCAAATTATCAAGCAACATATTTTCCTTACGTTGTTTGTCTTTTTCTGTAAACCTACTATGATACAGGATAACAGGGATGTCTTTGCCGCTTTTCAATACAAGATCTTTTACTTCCTTATATACTTTTATGGCTTTATCCACTGTGTTAAGGTAGATAATAGCATTTCCTTTATCTACACAATATTCCAATAGATAGTTTATATCCTGTATATTGTCATACTCTATCTTTTTTCTTATATTGAAACATTTTTTATATCTATCGCTATCTTTGTCTTCCAATATACTTTCAATGTTAAATCCTGCTTTTCTATATAATTGTAAAGCTGATTTTGGCAAAGATGCACTCATTATCATAACCGGAACATTCCATTTGTGAAGCACTTTTAATAGGAAGAGTATATTGGCAAGGGTAAAATCATCATAGAAATCTGCTTCGTCTATAACTACACAAGAGTTGGCGAGATTGCTGCAAATCAGATGATGGTTTTCTTGAGTAAAGGTCAAAGACATCAACAAGTGATCAATGGTACATACTGTAATTGGTGTTGCAAGAAGTTTTGCCATTTTTTGTTGAGCCAATGCTTCCGTCATATCCATTTCTCCATTTTGCACTTTCGAATACTTTGAGTACCAAGCACTGGAATGATACAAGCCTGTATCAGACAAGGTGGATGCTACGTTTACAGAGAGAGCATTTGCCGTAAATCGAGTTGGCATAGCTATTACAAGACGATCGGCTTTGTGAGCGGCTATCTGGCGAGAAGCCCATAATAGAGAAGCGTCTGTTTTTCCAGCTCCTGTTGGAGCACGTACAAGTAGAATCTCATTATCCCAATTATCCTCTACAAGTTTTTGAATTCCCCGTTTGTCATCAAAGGGAAAATGATAATCAAAGAACGATAATTGGGGTACAAATTCTCCGTCTTCCTTTGCACTTGCTCTATGGTCAGCAAACCTAAGCAACCCTCTAATAGTGTCAAATTCTAATAATTTGTCACATACTAAAGTCAAATTCTCTTTTTCTGATATATCATTGGATGTCTTGCGAAATACATTCCAGAATTGCTTAAAAGAAGGATTGCTCATCCATTTGTCCTCAAAGCCAAGTCCTAATTTTCCATGATGCGCTGCTATAGCCGCCAATATAGAAATAGGCATATTGATGGTAACAGCTTTATCTAATGAATAGAATTCATGTCGTAGACCGACATTTCTAAGATGGCATCCGGCTTCGTTACGTTTTTCAGAACTGTATTCTTTAAAAGAATTATCAGGATGTTTTTGTTTCCACAATTGATAATTATGGAAATCCTTCCTACATGCTTCTTGCCATTTTTTGCATACTTTACCGTTATCATGCCATTTCGCAGAGACAGACAAACGCATTGCCAGATCTTTACCCGTCAACTTTTTGTATTTCTCGCAAGTGCCAATAAAAATCTGGCAAATATCGGACATTTCTGACATAACATCAGAACTATGCTGTTCTAATGTTATGCCTGAAGGTTTAGCCAATATATTGTTGCGTTTGTCTACTTCCATTTTTTATACTAATTTATGGTTATACATTGTTACTCAAACAAAGAAGGAGTATCGTCTATCTTCTTTTCTTGCTTCTTTTCTTGCTTCTTTTCTTGCTTCTTTGTCTTGGTTGTCTTTGTTTCTTTTGTGTTTACATATACATCTTCAAAACTTCTCACCTTACTGTCGTCAGAATCGCATGTGTATAGTTCATTTGACTTCAAAAACTCGAGAGCCTTATTATAAGCTTTCAATACACTATTTTCTGTAGTGTCATCGCCAATAAAGTATTGAGCTTTTCTTTCATCCAATTCTTTCAGTATGTTAGCACGTTCTATTTCTCCAGCCTCAAAATAGCGAGCAGCTTTTCTGCTAAGAATAGTATCAAAAACGATTATCACCTGCTGAGGCTCACCACATACAGCATTACGTGCCTGATTTGCATAATCATTCATCAGGCGAGTTGCGTTAAGGTAAAGTTCTGCTCTACGCTTTCTTTCTGCCTCTGTTGCATGCTTATAATATACTGTAGCCACATTAAATGAATTCTCGTAGCGGTAGGCTTTAGATATGCTAAGAGATGTAATATCAAGAAAGAAATTCATACGCATAATATCTCCTTGACTAAATTCACGTGTTGCAATAGCTTGCTCGTTAGCATTTTCTCCTTCTGTGTTAACTCGTAATCGCATAAGAAGGTCTCGTCCTACTTCGCTTTCTTTCATCGCTACTGCTGGAGTTACCGACAATGGAGCTGTTCGTCTGCCTGAATAATCACCTTTAGAAGGATGCATAAATCCTCCCATGTCTGCTCTTAAATCTGATTCTATCTTATCTGTTATGCCATCACCGTTTGAAACAAATGTGTCTCCTTTTGCCTCGTCAGCATTATTCAAACGGTCTATTGCAGAAAACAATACATGACGTTGCATCTGACCAGAGATATAAACACGTCCATCAGGGCGACGCTTAATGGAAGAGGCGTTTCCCAATAGTTTTTCACCTCCATTAGCTATATGATCCTCGAAAGGAGCCAATAGCGATACTAAAATTCCTTTAATTTCCATAATACTATTTTTATATGTTACTATAATCTTCTGTCATTTCTTCATTTTCATTCTCAATAGATTGATTGTCGTTTGAATATGCTTTGTCTGCTTCCTCTTTTTTCGACTTCAATCTTGAAAACGCAATAAGCAGATTTTTTGCCTGCTCCAATGGGAGCTCGCCACTTGCAGCCTCTTCCATAAACAAAGAGGCAGCAGCTGGTGCATCCAACCCGGAAAGACGTCCTGCTCTTGTTATTGTGTGAGCAACAAGAGCATCGCCTGACTTTGCAGAGAATATAGAACTTTCCAGTTCTACCAATACTTTAGCCTTGGCTTTTATCAAATCATCCCAACCTGGTGAAGTGCCAACTTCCTGTTGTGCTGAGCGATAAGCTACATTATTAAGCCATTTACCTAGTTCTTTGGCTGAGGTTACAATTTCTTTATCTATCTTTTCCGGACAAAAAAGTACATATAAAAAGTGTTTGAGAGAAGAATGAGGAAAGTATACTGGTTATCAGTTACTTTCCTCATTTTGGTTAAAAGTAGCGAGGACAGACGAAGACGGGAATACGACAAGATGAGACAGAGGAACGTTACCTATCCGTAACCTATACCCCAAATGGGGA